>Ga0209189_1002780_pt1 | contig 12038 bp, 11 predicted proteins | sample C_130820_EF_Meta_FD_187308 | JGI IMG/M metagenome (GOLD analysis project Ga0209189, IMG submission 187308) | Freshwater microbial communities from Lake Croche, Canada to study carbon cycling - C_130820_EF_MetaG (SPAdes) (version 3) | ecosystem: Environmental > Aquatic > Freshwater > Lake...
AAACAACAATTTAAGGCCGATGGCGGTGCCGATGACTTCGGCCAGATCGGTGGCGATAATGGCCAGTTCCGCCATGAGCCATAAAAAGGCAGTGACCGGTACCGAAAACTGATCGCGGCAGGCCTGTGCGAGATCCCGTCCGCTGGCAATGGCCAGACGGGCGGCAAAGCTTTGCAGCAAGACCGCCATCAGATTGGAAAACAAAACGATGCATAGCAAGGCATAGCCGAACCGTGCCCCGCCATTCAAAGAGGTGGCCCAATTGCCGGGATCCATATAGCCAACGGCCACAAGATAGCCGGGGCCGATAAAGGCCAGAAAGCGCTTGTAGGGAGGGAGGGCGCGGTTGATGGGCACCGATCCATGCATCTCGCCCAAAGAGGCACGCGGACTTTGACGGTTCCAGCCGTTGGCAGTCGGACGTTTGACAGTCATTTTTGCATCCCCCTTATTTTTCAATATTTATACTATTATAAATTTTATTTTTTTACATGTTATAGTAATTTTTTTTAGAGGCTGTTACTGATAATTGTCTTGCGATAGCATTTTAACTATAGTTTTGACTATACTATTTAGTTTTTGGGTCAATGTTGTTAAAAAGTCACTTGCATTTCATCAAAAATAAACCAAATTGAGAATTCGGCACGCGATTAACTTTTTGCAAATGACTGTTGGCCTGGTTATCAAAAAAATTTACAAGCCCATTGATATGATTTTAGGCATCTAAAAACCTCTGTGAATAATTGATGCTGTAATGCTAAAAATTACTTACATCGAGAACATAATAGCCTCGCCAACTATCAGAATAGACAATACTATCTAGCATTATTTTGCTGTTATATTGGCATGAGCGTTTCTCTAGACGCAACTTTGATTATATTTTTATAAACCTTTCAACCATACTTGAATAATCCAAATAAAGGTGTTCTTTTCTACCTAGCCTCTTCCGCGCTTTCCATTACGCGCGCCTCCGAAGTAGCTTTCATAATCTTGGCCTGACCCCGTAAACTTCCCTTTTTTTGAGCACAGGTTGCAAGTAGAGATGCCTGTTTGAATAGAGGGAGTATCTGTTTATCAGGAAGTCGAGGTTTAGCGAGAGCCAGATGATTGTGAGGATTTTGGCTCAGGGGGATGCCGGCTTGGCGGTTGCGGAGATTTTTCGGAAGCACGAGATCAGCAATGCACTTTATTATCTTTGGAAGAGCAAATACGCAGGCGTTTCGATCAATAAACTGAGTTACTTTCTAGAGCTCGAAAGCGAAAACAGCCGGTTGAAGAAATGTATGCAAAACACGTACTTTAGAACATTGCCATCAAAGATGTCCTCTCCCGAAAATTATAACACAGGCTGCAAAGCAGGAGGCGGTAGAAGTATTGATTATCGACCATCAGCTGCCAAAGGCCAGGGCCTGCAGGATTATAGGCCTGTCGCGGACGGCGTTTTATCGGCCAAAACAAGATCGGCTGGGGCGGGATCAGCCCTTTATTGATGCGCTTTCAGGCGATCATCGATAGACGACCACGCTTGGCTTTTGGAAGTGTTTTGACCGTATCCGGCTTGATATGGTCATGGGTTTAATCACAGGCGGGTTGATTGCGTTTACTGCGATCTGAAGCTCAATATGAAGAGACGGACCAGAAAGCGTATCCCTCAGAGGCCTCCAAAATCTCTTGATCATAGTCAAGGCTTCAACCTGACCTGGTCTTTGGACTTCTTGCGGGACACGCTTTACGACGGCCCCTCCTTCAGAACATTGAACGTTATTGATGAAGGCAATCGGGAAGCGTTGCTGATAGAAGTTGGTACGTCGATATCAGCCATTAGGCTTCAGCGGGCTATGAATGAACTGATCTATGTCTATGGTAAGCCGCAAGCCATACGTATCGATAATGGACCAGAAATTTCAGCCTTGTCCTTGGTCGATTGGGCAGAACGTCAAAACATTTTACTCAGGTTCATACAACCCGGAAAGCAAAAATCAAAACGCCTTCATCGAGCGCTTTAACAAAAGCTACCGACAGTAGGTTCTGGATGCCAATCTCTTCAACACGCTGGCTGAAGTCAAAGCGGCAATTGAAGACTGGATCGAAGATTACAATCAATATCGTCCTCATGACGCCTCTGGTCGGATACCCCCTAAACATTATCTCCTTCGCTCATCATCTCCTGGAACTTCTACTTCAAATCTGTACACTTGACAGGGACTACGGCTCTAGGATGAAATTATGATTTCAATGCGGCCAGAGCCGCCAAACGATGCCTCATTATCATTGTGCAAATCTTTTATCGGCTATGCAGCCTGTCCGCTAAAACGGGGAGCAGTTCAAATTAATCGCTATTGTTTATAAAACCTAGGATGACTCTAGTAAATATACTGCATTACAATCTATTATAAAGTTTTATGGGACAGCCCAAAATTATTATACAATTATAAGATTGCATAAATTGTGTTCTTAAGTTATACGCTAAATTATACGAAAGGTATTTAATGAAATGATAGACTCTGACATTAAAGATTTAATTATATCTTTATCTGCTGATTTGCCCAAACTAGAAAAAGAGGCATTAATTGTTATGCCTTCAGCATATGATATTAAAAATCAAGCTAATGATCAATATATAAGAATTAAAAACTCAGCTCAATTTCTAGCAGAAAAGAGACTTAATTTAGCTTATTTAATGGCAACTGTTAAAGAGCCTGATTTAGAGGAGCAATTAAGTTCTATAAATATAAGATATGAAGCTCTCGAAAATTTTTATGAAAGTGCATTGGACAGAATTGTTGATTACGATTCTGCAAAGACTAGCCTAAGGCTTGAAAGGATTATTATTGTAATTCTTGCTTTAGAGTTTTATTTCAGCGTATTAAAATTTTGGATTTTATAAAATTTATGTAAATTCGCAATAATTAGCATAATTGCTTACAAAATTTAAGAAGTATGTTTTTTTTGATTATATAGTTTATAAAAATAATACTATTTTTTTGAGGAATATTTATATTCGCATCTAATATATCATCTTCATATATTCACGAATTGAAACTTCCACTTAACTTTTTTGTATTGGGTGGATTGCGATAAAACCCTAATACCCTTTAATTGGGATGGTAATTAATTTAGGGTCTTACCTAGTTAAGCATGAATTTATGAATTGAGTTTATCAGTTTTATGCATTTGTCGGAATGGCGATGATTGAAGCGCTATTCCGTTTCTTTCAGGTGAAGATGGAATTGAGGTGCCCCTAGGCGATGCATTAGGGGACGGTCGTCGTTTTAGCATGCTGGCAGTATTTTATGACTTTATCCGTGATTACCTATGTTTGGTAGGAGACACAAAATCTGTCTGGCAATCGTTTTGCTAAGGAATTAAATAGAATTACAACAACACGCGGCAAACTATAAAATCATTCAAACTCATCACTGGGAAAATTCAAATATTAATCTCATTAAGTATAAGAAAGTAAAATTTTTTGCTAATATAAGCATTTGAATTTTATAAGGTGAATAACCCTAATTTATTGGATAGCTAGCAAACATTCCGCATCAATTTATGTCTTATAAAAAAACTATAATTAATCAAATATTTTAGTTTTGGCTAAATATATTTCAACCTTTAAAATAAGCCTATATTTTTTAATTTAATCTAATTATCGTCTAAAACAAAAAATCCATAAATTACCGGACCTAAAATGAGTATAGCAATCTCTCTAATAAAGTGTAATACCATAACAAATGATATGTCACCGCCCATAGATAAAGCAAAAAGTGTCATCTCTAGTGTATCCCCAGGCGTAAATGCAAATATTATATTTGTTGACTTCAATTTACTAAAATAACTAAGAAAAATAGCAGAAAAAATAACAATTATAATTTCTATCGAAGAAGTAATAACTGAGTCGATTAAAATTTTTCTTATTTTAGCAAAACTAGATCCAATAAATAAAGAACCATAACTTGCTGATATCAATAATTGACAAAGACTATTTAAACTACCTGTTGGTGACGCATAAGTGATGCCCGTTATAGATGCGTAGCCAAAAACAACCATTGGTCCAAGAAAAACTCCTCCGGGTACCTTTAAAAAAATACCCAAATAATATCCTGATATAGCACTTATTAGCATAATAAAGATATCAAAATTACTTATTGGATTTTGATCAAACATCAATGGATTAAATTTTGAATTATCAATTTCAAAAAATAAATCTATAAAAATTGGTATTATCAAAACTGTAAATAATGTATGTGATGCATGCATTAATGAAATAGTACTTTCATCGCCACCAACTTGTTTTCCAAGTTGTGGTATTTGCTGGACACCACCAGGTATAGAGCAAAAAAATGCTGTCGTATTCTCGTAACCTCTATAAAATATAAGATAGTTATAACAAGCTAGTGTGGAAAGTATACAGCAAACCAATAGCAGTGAAATAGATTCAAGCCATGGAATTTCATGAGTAAAAAAATTTGAATCTAAATTACTTCCTAAAACTAATCCAAGTACCATTTGAGATATTAATACTAAAGGTTCTGGAACATATGTTTTTACACCTATGATAGAAACTATTGAAATACAAAAAATAGGTCCCAATATCCAAGGTAATGGAATATTTAAATATAAAAATAAACTACCGGCAAATCCACCAAGTATCAAAGTTATAATAAATGATAACGATTTATCAAAAAAAGTGTTATATTTTGAAAAATATTTATTAAAATTTATTTCGATATTTATACTCCACATAATTTAATTGCTCACTATTACCAATAAATATTAAATCATCTTTTAGTAACGTTTTTAAATAAATTTAAAAGATTTTCAGAATTTGTTTTTTTCAAATTGTTACTATTATCACTTGATATAGCTTGCCTTGCATCATTAATACAAATAAATAATTCTGATATATTTCCTTTATTAGCTTTAGATGCTTTTGGTAAGCTTTCCATAGCATATCGTTTTATATCCGAAAGCCGCGAAGAAAATATTATTATCGACTCTTCAGTTAAATGACCTGTAGCTTTTAGCGCAGAATAATTTTTCTCAATATCAGCAATTTCAGCAAAATACCCCTTCAGTTTTGCATCATCAAATTTAGGTGAGAAATCTAGTGCTTGTTTTAAAATTAAATAACCAATGAGCAATACAACAATTATTTTAACCCACGCAATAAAACGATGCATTATATCAGGTGTTAAGACAAAACCACCGCGATCAAGGAAATTTGAAGTGGCTTTTGATAACGCAAATCCAGATGGCTCTGTTATAAGACTTTGGTCAAATTTAAGTTGCATGGTAGAGGACACACCTGGAGAATAAAGCGCTTCTAATAACTTGTAAGTTAATCTATCTGGAACAGACTTATTTGAAATTATATGCTGAACAACTCCTAATGTTTTCAAATCAAACTTAGGTTCTATTAGGTAAGTAAATTTTTGAATTACTTGATTAGAAAATTGAGGATAACGCAGTTTTAAAGAATCTCCGAAATCAAGATCTAAAATCTTATAACCCATTTTGTTAATTAGATAATCTCCTATATCACTCGGCGAATAATTCACATCAATAATAATTTTAGGTAATTGATCTTTATTTAAACGCTGCAGCTCTACAGAACCATAGTTTGTAGCTATGTAATCAATGTCTTCTCTAAGTTTCAAAAAATTTAATATAGGTTTAACAACATTTGGTAACCCTGTAGCTATCTTGCCAACATCAATATAATTCCCTTTAAAATCATCAACTGTTTTAATATTATTAGAAACATAAATAGTAACTGGCATTGGGTTTAAAGTTGCCACATGAATTACATTTGGATAATCTGTTGGAAGGCCTCCAGGTATAATGCCATAGTCCAAGCTACCTTCATTTATCATATCTAAAACAGTAAGAGCTCCCGGTGTTACTATTGTTTGAAGTTCAAAATTTGTTTTTAGACTTTCTTTTGCTAATGCTCGGGCCAGGATATGACGAGTACCGGTGGTTGCACCACCTGAAATTCTAAGTTGTGGATTATAACCAAGAGCATCTCCGGAGAACATGTATATCAAATAACTCATTATTGTAATCGTAATAGTTCCAATAAGTACACGTAAAATTATATTATAAATATTTAATTTTTGTTTATCAGTAGTAGTTTCAATATTATCAAACATAATGAGGCCTCTTTAAAAAAAAATTTTAGCGGACAGGCACTTGGCCTTGTTCTTCTAAAATTCGTTGTCCCCGCTCACTTTGTGCAAATTTAATGAAATCAATTACATCTTGATTTTTCTGACCAGTTTCACCGTATATATTCATAAAAAAACCTATATACAACGGGTACAATGAGCTTAGTATGCTTTGGGGATTAGCCTCATAACCGTTCAAGGATATTTTTTTACCCATCTGAATTGTATTATATTCTCTGCGACGGACGATTGTCAAACTATTCTTATCATTAGTAACATATAATAGCCTTTCTTTGGCTGTTGAAATCGGTCTTGACTTCGATACTGGATCAACGCCGTTATTTAAAATTTGTTTGTATAAGTCTAAATCAATGGAGCCACCAGGTGGTAAAATAAAATTTAATTCTGAATTATCTCCACCAAGTTGTTTCCAATTTGTAATTTCACCACTCCAAACTTTAACAAATTGATCATATGTGATATTGTTAATTTTATTTTCTTGATTAACAACAACTACCATGCTGCCTCTAGCAAAAAGAAAACCCTTCATCAGCATAGTGTCTTCTTCAACAGAAAGAGCAGATACAGTGAGAGCAATATCAATAGCTCCTCTTTTTAAACCATTTAGAGCAATTGAACCTTTTGAGTCATCAATAAAAACATCTATTAATGGATGATCTTTTTTAAAATTTTCAGCTAAAACCCTTGTAAAAGGAGTAGCTACGGGAGAACCAGAAATAATAAGACTTCTTCTATTTTCAGAATTTTTAAATATGTCAGCTTTAGCATAAGATAGGTTTAGAATTAAACACATTAAAATAAAATTAATTAAAAAAGATCTATTAATATTAAACATTTTACTGCTCCAATTCCTCTGTATTAACCATTTTTAAAGCATCAAGCCATTTTTTATTAATTGATCTGGTCGTGATAAATTTAGCAAATTCTTGTGTAGTATGACTAGATGACTCCAAATAAATTACATAAAGTGGAAATCGAAGAGGATATTTTTTGTTTTTAATATTCTCAAATGTAGGCTCGAAACCATCAATTTGCATAACTTTAACACTTGATGTGTTCAAAACCATATTAACTATACCAATACCATATTGATCATCCTCCATAAGTTTAGTTACCGTATTTGATCTTATAGACCTTTGTTCATTGGTTATTTTTAAAGTTTCAGAGAGTAATTCTTTTTCAACATATGCTCGAAATGCTTCATCAGGTAAAGGCATATAAACGTTAATTGGTTTATCCTGACCAGATAAATCTTTCCAATTATTAATTTTACCAGTAATAATATCAATTAATTTATCTTTGCTTATATTTACAATGGGGTTATTTTTATGTGTAATTACTCTAATACCTACAATTGCAATTTCTTTTTTTATTAGATTTCTTTTTTCTTTTTGAAGAACTTTTTGCAACTCAATATTTGGACCATAGCCAGCTACAATACCTAAATCAGCTGTTGCTTCGACAACATTTTTAAAAACGTTAGCTGCACCAACAGTTTTTACACTTATCAAAGCATCAGGCTGAATTTTCATATACTCCATAGCCATATTTTGTGAAAAAAATTCAGCAGTTAAACCTGTTCTAACTATACACCCAACATCTCTATCTTGTTTATTATTAGAAATACCTTTTTCTTCAGCATTCAATGAATTAATTGATAAAATTAAAATATTGAAGATAGTAGTTATTTTTATGAAACTTTCAAAAATATTAACAAAATTTATTTGAAAAATTTTAATCATGGAGCACCTTTTTGGAAGCGTCTACATTGTTAAGAAAACCAAATTTAGACAAAAGTTCGCCCAAAGACACATTTGAGACTACTTTACTGGAAGATTGAAATTCATTCAAACGATTTACTACACTCATAACTGTTGCTTCTATTATTTGAGGATCAGTATCCTCACTTGTAACCAAAAGGGCTTGTGTACCTATTGAAGCAACATCATATTTAATTCCTGGGTATCTGTTAGCAGGTATTTTTGATGATTGTAATTCTGAAGATTGTGATATCATAAAATTAATTATACCTGTGTCAATTAGCACCAAACTTCCTCCACATCTTTTTAGTGCCTCAACAATTTTTGGACTAGGGCTGCCTGATAACTCCACGAAACCATCAATATTTCCATTGCAAAATGCATCAATCATGGCTCGATCTTGCAAATGAGTTATTTGTTTAAAATCAGAAACTTTCATTCCATAACCTATCAAGATTTTATTTAGGAAATTACTTGTCGCTGAACCATCTTCTCCGCCATCAAGTATTTTATTCTTAAATTCCATGAACTCTTTAATATTTGCTTTGTTGTTAGAAACAGCAACAAATTGCTCTGGAAAAAGAGAAAATACACTTCTCAGCTTGGGAAATGCAGGATAAACACCAATTCTGAATGTACCTTCAAGTGCTCTCTTAGCCTGATCACTTCCTACTATTGCAAAGTCAACGTTCTTTCTCAATAGTCGTTCCATATTCATGTCAGAACCTGAACTTTTCCTTACTGAGCAATATACATTATGCTTATCGTAATCCAAGTTTATCAGCTGGCATATTTTACTTCCAACTGGCGCTAAATTTCCCCAGCTTGTACCTGTAGAAATTGTCATAAATTTCTTTTCTGGACTTTTTAGTTCAAATTTACTATTTAACTCATCAGCATATAATGAACTTAATAAATTATTATTTATAATGATGAGATATAAAAAAATTGATAAGATAGGAAAATTATATTTTTTTTTATTTTTATTTACACCGCCTCCTCTTAAATTAATAAATATTTTATTTAATGAGAGATATTCAATATATTTGTAATTTATAAAATAACTTATTCTCAATAGATTATTTAAATCATAATATTTTTTCACAACCTAAAACTTTCCCATCTGAAATCAAATATTTCTTTTTATTTATTTTGGCCCATTTATGGAATCCCTCTTAGGTTCTTTTGTTCTAGAATTAGATTTTGCATTATCATCAATTTCACTTTGGTGTATATTATTGATTTTTTTTGATCCATCTTTTAAAGAAATTTCTTTTTCTGTTATGAGATTTGTATCGTTAGAGTTAGATAATGAAGGTTGTGGAGTATTATTTTTAATATCAGCAAATCTTTTATCAGCAGAAAGTTCGTTTAACATAGAGTTTGCTATAAGTGGCAAATTATTTGTTTCACTGCCCCCAAATACTATAACTTTACTATTCGCTGATTTAGCCAATTCAAGTGTTGCATCAATGCTTCTTAACATTAAATAACTTTTAGATATGCCATCAGGCATAGCGTCTGTATAGGCTTTTAAACCCTCTGCTTCTGTTTGACGACGTTTCTTTTCAAGTTCTTCACGTTGCAACCTATATTGATATTCTAGCATTAATTGATTTTGCTCTGCTTTTCTTTCAATTGCTTGAATAACCGAGCTTGGCATTGTAATTTCTCTAACTAACACATCTTCAATTGATAGCAGGCTTACCATTCCACCAGCCTCTTCAATTTCAAGCAGATTATCTCTATTGAGTCTTTCAGTGATTTGATTTTGAATAAAACTTCTTGCGCTCTTATAAAGCTCTTCAGGTGTATAAAGAGAAATTAATTCACGCGCATATGCGCCAACTGCGGGGTCAACTAATATTTTCAAGTAATCTTGCCCCACATGTTTATGAAGTAGAGAAACTAACCGAGGATCAATACGATAACGAACAGCTATTTCAACAACCATATTCAATCCATCCGATGAAATTGTATTGAATTTAACTGAATGCTCTTGGAGTCTTATGCTATAGACATAAAACTTATCCCACGGATAAATCAGATGAAAACCTTCTGCATACTTATCTTTTAGATTGGTACCGCCGTTAAATCTTTCCCACAATACTCCTACTTCACCAGCTCCCACATTTTTAAATGTAAGAGGCAACGAGGATAAAATAATTAACATAATCGCCAATAAAAATAGTACAAGATTTGATACTAATCTCTTTGAAAAGTTTGTAACTTTATCATTTATATTAGAAGTTTGCTTCATATTCATTTAAGATTTACCTAATTATTTTAAATTTAACGAGTCACTAAAAGTAAATTTTTCTATTTTATTTTTGTTTATAATTATAGCAGTAATTTTTTTCTGCTGCAAATATGAAATTAGGTTTCCTAACAAAAAATATTTTTCATCGTCAAGTAAATCTTCAAATAAATTTTCTAAAATTAAAATGCTTGTATTTTCATGTAAAGCCAAGCATATCTTTATAATTTTACGTTGTAGATTATTATAGTCTGACAAATTAATAACTGAATTTATATCAACATACATATTATTATAATCAAATATTTTTAATATTTTTTCAAAGGGTATTTTTGAATTTTCTTCGATTTGAAACTTAAATGTATTTGTATCATTTTTTAACCATTCTATTTCATTTTTTAATAAATTGCTTTCTTCATCTTTTATACATTTTAAGTCCTGTATAAACTCAATATTAAAAGTATCTTGATTTTTTTCATCGCAATAAAAGTAATTTATAAATTTTGAATAATCGGTTATTACCTCTACAATATCTCCTTTTTTAATTTGCAGTTTTTTCCCAGTAACATTTAAACTTAATTCGGACCAATTTTTTTCACTTATATAATCAGGTTTGAATAATATCAAATTTTGAATATTATAGTTTTGATTGTAATCGTAATATCTATTAATATTAAAAGAAAGCAATCCTTGATATAAACACCATATTGAGACAAAGACAAGCAAATCATCAAAATATGATTTAAGATTCAGTGTGCCCATTTTAATAATTATAATTGAACCAAAAAATAAAAATAAATAACTAATTAACTTATTTATTATAATAAATTTTATTATAATTTTTCTTTTTGACTTAAATGTATCATTTTGAAAATTTAAATTATATAAATTTGAACGTCTAATCCATTTTTCCAAAATTGCTTTATTTTTCTTCGGATTATATTTATTTTTTTCTTCAATACTACATTTTTCCTCTACCAATTTTGTAGAAATTAAAAATAAACCGAAAAGAAAGCACGAAAATATAAACATCATATAGTTTAAATAAATTAAATATAGAACCAGACTTATAATAGTAATATAAAATGGTAGGCGCAATATTATAAATAAATATAATTCACGAGCTTCAACTATCAATTCTTGAAAATGTTCATGATCTTCTATATGGTCTTCGGTGCCTTCAATTAAATCATTTAATCTATTTTGGTAAAAAGCATCTAATGTTGATGCTATTTGATTTGCTGCAAAATTAAATGTCGCAATTTCTAATATTAATAAATTAATAAAAAGAAAACCGTATAAGTTTAAATTCTCATTATCGTCACGTTTCAATACTAATAAAAAAATTGCAATTAAAGCTGTTTTTAAAGATAAAAGAATCTTCAAATATGCAGATATTTTAATTTTATCAGAAAATACTGTATCATTAATAAAAAAATCATATGCGCGTGATAAAATCATACTCACGCGCCCATAACTATTATGTATTTGTTTCTTTGGGTGGCACTCTTGTTAAAAATATTGATATTAAAGGTAACAATGGTGTTATCAACATTGATAAAAACAAAAAACCCCAAAAACCAATAGCAGTTTTACGGGCCATTATTGCTGTAAGTAGACAAAGTGCAAAGTATAAAACAAATAATGCACCATATAATGTCAATCCACTCATTTTCTAGTCCTCGTTGAATGAATGTTGGTTAGTCTATAATTTTAAAACTAACCAACATTGGATATTTTAAACCTTCCGGGGAGTATTACCCAAACTTATGGTTTTATTTTCTGAGGGACTTTTGGGTGTTGAAGAGGATCTGAGGGACTTTTGGGTGTTGA
>Ga0209189_1002782_pt1 | contig 12036 bp, 13 predicted proteins | sample C_130820_EF_Meta_FD_187308 | JGI IMG/M metagenome (GOLD analysis project Ga0209189, IMG submission 187308) | Freshwater microbial communities from Lake Croche, Canada to study carbon cycling - C_130820_EF_MetaG (SPAdes) (version 3) | ecosystem: Environmental > Aquatic > Freshwater > Lake...
AAGTTTCCTGCAACCAAAATATTACCAACATTGGGAGAAGAAAAATTGCGAACAAAATTAGCAGTTACGGCAGTTACGGCAGGCGATAAAGTAGTTTCGTAATTCCATACATAGTTATCTGGAGCGCTGTCATAAATGTATATTTCTGTAGCAGTAGCCAAGAAATACATTGGAGGGCGCAAGCTGTCGTTAATAAAGAAAACATTACCAACCCATGAGGATGTGATATTTACATCATCTGAATAGCCAGACAAGGCAACGTTAGGATTAGCCCCAACGCCAGGGGTAATGTTCGATACTCCAGCAGAAGTAATCTTGTACCACTTACCCTCGCGTGTAGCTGCTATGTAAGTCCATGTTGTTCCACGAAACCCGCCATCAAAGAAAACAATATTTCCTGTAATAGCACCAAGGATTTCTTCTTCACCAGCAACTTTACGGATACCCCTGACATCACACTCTACGTTTAGTCCTGAGTTGTACTCATTAGCAGACAAAGCATTGCTAGGCACATCTGGCGTGAAGCTCATCTGTGTGAAAGGAGTGCGTAGCGGGGTGTATTCGCTCATATCAACCCTTTGGGTATTTGGCCTTAACCGCTTGGCAGTCGGCTATGTATTTGTCAATCTGCGCTTGGTCGCCCTTGACCACACCGTCTAGGTAGTCGATGAAATATGGGTACTCAGCCTGACGTTTGGCTATGTAAGCATGAGCATCAATGTAGGCTTGAACTGCTGATTCGTCATAGGTGACGGGGTTGCCATCAGCGTCAAAAGCATCATCACCACGGATAGTAACGACAGTAGAGTAAGTAGCACGAATTGCGTCATGTTTGTTCATGCGGCTATCTCCATTGCTAATAAAGTAATTTTGTTGCTGTCGTTGTTATATGTCATAGAGTTTGTATTTGTCTTCATATAAACCGTATACGTTGTAGCAGATGTAGTTGCGGGGCTGTCATAACCGCCAAAAGTAGCATCCGTCTGGTTATTTCCACCTGATTGTGAATAAAACTGAACCATCCCCGATGTAGCGCCAATATTTGTTGCGCCTCTATACAGAGTTAAAAAACCTTGTTTACCACTAGCATCCGTGTTCATATGTCCACCCAAAACAAATATTACTACGTTGCTGCTACTGCTTGATGGGGTAATAGTTACGGATGCCCCCGTACTAACAAATGTTGCCGATGCTGTTGAGAAATTTGTAGAAAAAGAAGCCTGCACCACTTGCAACACCCTACCAGAAGATGCTTGCACCGCAGAAGCACTACCCGCTGTTACTGGGAATGTGATACCAGCCGTTCCATCAATGATTACAGTCATTACTTGCTCTCCAAGGTTACAATACGGGCGGTTAGTGCGTTGATTGTTTCAGTTTGCTGAGTCAATGTTTCGGCTTGTGTGTCGTTTATTGCTTTTGTTAAAGCGGCTGTCGATGCCATGTTTTATGCTCCTTCAAATGGTAGGTTGCCTTCTTGTGGCTCGGGTTTTAAAGGCTCAACAATAACTTTGCCGTTTTCATCAGTCCAGCTAGTATCGTGCATGTGCTTGTCTTGGCGTTCACCAATAACCATCCAACTAATGCTTGCAGTACTTGTTTGGTCTTGGGCTTCAATAGTTAATATGTTTCCCGCAACAGAACCACGCACAGGAGTCCAATCAGACTCGTTGGTTGTAAAGCATTGAACATTACGGCAAAGGGCAACAAATGTTCCCTCGGTCATGGTTGCGGATGTGTCGATATTAACTGTTGCCGTGCCGTTTATAAGACTAACTTTGCCACGATAAATAAGGTCTGCTTGTGGTCCTTCAATGAACGAGTGAACAAGATGATGCGTTGCTTCTAATTGAGGCAAAGGATGGTCGATACGGAAAGAACCAGACCCTTTAGATAAAGAGCCAGTTATAGAGACGGCAGATGCAACTAAATTTATAGCAGATAAAGTTGCCTGTGCCGAACCAGCACTTGCTAAACCTCTAATATTAAAAATATAGTTTGCACCATTACTCCCGTTTGCATCGCATAAATTTAAATAATTTCCAGTAGTTGCTGATGCCATTGCAATTTCTGACGTATTAAAAGTAACACCTCTAACAATAGAAGTTCCGCCAATACCAACATTGCCACTCGCTGGGTTTAATAAAAGAGCGCTTGCCGCGCCAGCAGAAGTAAGTGATTGCACTGCTGGGTATGTATAGTTATTTTTAGCCAACCAAACGCCACCAGATGACCCGTTTACAAAACCAGCATAAACATCTGCTTGAGAGCGAATTGTTCCTGTTGTATCTAATTTGTATGCTGGCGAAGCAGTGCCAATCCCCACATTCTGTGAAGTATCAATAGTTACTGCCGTAGTTCCAGCAGTTTGTAGTGCTAATGAGCCAGAGTTATCGCTAGTAGCAATAAAGCCACCAGCACCAGCAGTAGATGCGTTTAGGGTAGTGGTCATTGTGTTCCTTCGTCTGCGGGAGTAGGCGTGTTGCCTTCAGCCACCCACTTTAAATAGGCTTGGTAGTCTGAATTAGCGGGGTCAAATGGGATGCAAGCATTATCGGTTGTGCGGATAACCCAGCAAATAGAATCAATAAATTTTAATTTGTGTAATTTATACATTTTATAACTCCGCACTTAAAGTTACATAGTTACTAGGGTTTGCTGGAGAACCAATTAAAAATCTGTTAGTTGTTAAACCCGAAAAATTTCCTAGACGAATGGTATTTACAACATTATTTGCATTTCCAAGAGGAGAAATAGATGTTGAACTTTGTGTATATGGGCCAACTTGGTCATCGTAAACAGTTAAAACTCCATTTTGTCCTAAAGTAGCGTTTGCTCTCATTGGCGTAAAACAAGACACAATCATGTCAGCAATAGTAGATGTTGTTGCATTCCCAGCGGTTGGATAAACTAATTGATAGTACCTTTGACACAACACCAACTCAGTACCATAAGGTCTGTAATCAAACGATGTTGCGGTACTGCCTTTTTCTAGTTGTACGCCTGTGATGTAGAAGGTTGCGCCATTGTTAGTAATTAAACTTGTAGAACTAGTTGCTTTGTAATAAGTGCCTGAATTCCATGCATTTGTTGAAGAAGTTGTAACTGTACTTCCACACCCCAAATCCCAACGAAGATTTAATCCTACACCGTTTGTTGTATTCCATGAGCCAGAAGTTGGACCAGCAATTGTTAAAATAATTTGCGTCCAAGTATTTGCGGAAGAAATTGTATAAGTTGTTACATAAGAAACACTCGAATTGTCACTAAGGGCAACTGAGAATGTTCCTGCCACACTGGAATAAACCCAAAAACTTAAAGTAACAGTTTTAGCATTAACTGTTCCCCATTGCATATCAGCAAAGTTATACCCCTCAATAAATTGCATATAAGTGCAATTTGTTCCAGAAGAAATAGTACCCGCTGTCGATACAGTAAGTTTTTGTGAATAATTAAATCCAGTTGGTGCAGTACTTACTTGTTGTGATGTTAAAACGGCACTTGTTGCATCATAAAAAACACGATACCTATCTAATGTGTATGTTCCAGAACCATTAGAAAGAGATTGGCTAGCCCCCGCATTACGCTGGTCAATCACCATCGCACCATTGATGATGCGGTTCTTAAAGCCGTAAGTACCCGCAGATGTATAACCATCCGAGGTTGTCATTGCATCTACATTGACTGTTCCGTATGCCATGTTTGTCCTTAGAGTATCAACCAGCGTTGACCGCTAGAAACAGTTACCGCCTGACCCGATGCCACAGTTATTGGCCCAACAGACATTCCGTTGTTGCCACTAGCAATCGTGTAACTTGAGCCAACAGTAGCTGAGTTAATGTTTATGCCGTTAGATGAGATAAGCGCTGGCGCAGATAACTCACCCGTACTTGGCTTATACAAATACTTGGTGTTACCTGTATAGATTGTTGTTGGAACGCCTGAAGTAGCCGCCGCAAACAATGGATACAGATTAGTCGATGTCGTTGTATCGTTGCTAATGCTTGCGCCTGAGACAACTGTTGCCCAAGATGTATTCGATCCATCAGTGGTTAGATACTTGCCTGAGTTACTTGTCTGACTAGGGGCTAAAGCATTGAAAGCTGTGTTAGCCGTAGTCTGACCAGTACCGCCATTTCCTATTGCCAAGGTTCCAGCAAGAGAAACTGCACCTGTAGTAGCCGTGTTTGGTGTTAAACCTGTTGTACCTGCACTAAACGATGTAACACCACCTGTGGATGCTGACCATGTGGCAGTCGTTCCATTAGAAGTCAGTACATAACCGTTTGTGCCAATACCTAATCTAGTAGCGCTGTTTGTGCCGTTACCAATGATCAAGTCACCAGTTGTGGTGATTGGAGATAAGGCATTAAAACCTGCACTTGCAGTCGCTTGACCTGTACCGCCTCTATTGATGGCTACAGCAACTCCATTCCATGTGGCACTTGTTATAGAGCCAGCATAGTCAAATGTATTGGTTGACCAAGATACGTTTGATGGTGCGAAAGCGTGTACATCCCATGAACCAGCGGCAGTCGCATTGCTTAATAAAATTACGTCAACATAACCGCCAGATTGGACGGTTGCAACAGTAGTAGTTGAATTGTTTTGAACAACAATTGTTCCACTGCTTTGGTTGTTGTTAAATACATAGTTAGCACCGTTAGCCAATGTGGTGGCATCAGGCAGTTTGTATGTCTGTCCACCAGAACCTGTAACCACATAGTTAGGTACAGATGCAACAGTTAAGGTTGTTGTTGTACCTGCGGCAGCAACATTAGAAAAACCTTCGCTTACTGCGTTTGCACTAATGTTGACACTTGCATCACGCAAAACAACCGAGTTAGCACCACTAGATGTTGTAACCCCAGTACCACCGTTAGCCACTGGTAGGGCTGTACCGCTATAACTAATAGCCAAAGTACCTGATGTGGTTATTGGAGAGCCTGCAACACTTAGGAAAGCAGGAACAGTAGCAGCCACTGAAGTAACAGTACCTGCGCCAACTCCATCAGTACCTTTTTGCGCCAACACATTCCAATATGTTGCGTTAGGCGGGGCTTGATTTGTACTTGCAGCTACAGCGTAGTAAGAAGAACCGTTATAAGCAACACCATCACGAATGGCGTATGTAGTAGCCCCACTCCAAGTGCCTAGCCAGTTAATGCCTGGCACACCTTGCGCTCCTGTGGCACCCGTAGCCCCTGTTGCGCCCGTAGCCCCTGTGTCTCCACGAGGAATCGTAAAGTTAAATATAGCAGCGCCAGATGTACCTGAATTAGTAATTACTACAGAACTACCAGCCGCACCAGTTGTTACCGTGCCTAAAGTAATGGTGGCAGCCGCACCCGTAGCGCCAGTTGCACCAGTCGCCCCAGTAGCACCCGTATCACCTCTGGGTATGGTGAAGTTAAATATTGCTGCACCAGATGTGCCTACGTTTGTAATGATTGCCGAAGAGCCTGCTGCGCCTGTGGTAACCGTTCCAACTGCAATCGTGGCGGCTGTACCTGTAGCACCCGTAGCACCCGTAGCACCTGTCGCGCCTGTCGCACCTACATCACCACGCGGAATGGTAAATGTAAGGATTGGGTTAGTTGCAGTACCACTGTTTGCTACCGATGCATTGGTCCCAGGCGCTCCCGTTACTGGCGTAGGAAATGTAAAACTTGGCACTACCCCAAAGAGGCCAGGCGTTGACCAACTCAACGCTGCCGTACTCTTAGAGTTAACTAGCGCAATAGATACCCAAACTTGATTTGTAGGGGCTGTAGGAGGCTGTAGCGTCCATCCCGTTGGGGCAGTACCAGTGTTGGTCGTAAAACTCCAAGAACCGCCTGTAGGGGTCGCTGGTTGACTTACTGCTTCTTTAAAGATAAACCATTCAAAGTACGAGCCACCAAAAGACACCCCGCCACCATACAGGCCATTACTCTCCGCGCCTGCGGTAGCAATAACTGCGTTTGCTGTGCTACTTCCGTAAAGACCGCCTGTTGCCATGTCTTTTCCTTATTTAAAGCTGTAGCGATAGTCGCGTGGCTGGAATTCTGAGGTGAGATGACGGTCGCCACCAGACCACTTGTCTTTGAAGTTCTGATCTTCAATAAGACCATAAGCCTCTTCAGATCGAGCAAGCCATTTCTGAGCCTCGGCAGTGTTTTTGTTCTTGTCGTAATAACTTTCCAAAGTACCGTAAAAGTAACCTTCTGGAAAAGAAGACAATACTGCATTGTTTTGGACAACAGGATTTAAAGCATCTCCTGTAGGGCTAAACAAGAATGGGAATGTCTTAAAGTAATACGCTTTAATAGTTACCGCATTCCCTGGATTTGGGGTAAACACATAGTTAGGACCCACCTCAGAGAATGACCCACGTATCACCCTTGGTACACCAAAAGGTCTTACATACAGTTGGTCAATCATGCGCCTGCGGATAATCTCTCTATCCCCCACACGGTCATACATGATCCAAGGGCCAGAGTTTCCTGATGCTCCATATCCATTTGTTTCTTGGAAAAACAAGATAGGCCAATTCATGTCGGCAGGAATAGGTGCCATTCCCGCTGTATCAGTCGTCAATATAGATGGGCTTGTTGCATCATATGGATCAGAACGCAAAGAAGGTAGTTCTAAAGTACGCATCTTTAACTCAGCAAACTGAATAGAACTTTGAATCTCCATTGCAGACTGAGTAGGAAGTTTTAATATGGTCGCAGGTAATGTTGCGCCACCCCAAATATTGTCTGGGTCGTTAACTGTAATTGTTGTGCTACTTACTGCTGTTACTACAGTAAATGGATATAGTTGGTTGTAACCAATAAAGTCGCCAACTGTAATAACTGCTGTTGGGTTAGCTGCCGTTGTAATTACGCCTGTCGCTGTAACTATTGAGTTTGCCGTAGCAGTGGTTGTCTGTGGAAGAGCGCCTACCCATTGAGCAACCCGACTGACTAATGCGTTAGCAGATTGAATGAATAAAGCCATAGCGCTTCCTTACTTTGTCGGTATTGCTGGATTATAGGGCAATGGTATCTTTCCTGAGGGGTGACAAATGAAGTCGGAATAGTACTCATTAACTATTGCATAAAACAGTATTTTGTCTTTTTTATCCATTTTTATCAGTTCCCACGGGCGGTTACTAAACCACTTAGAACTAATCTCATGGGCAAAACACTTAGGTAACTGCATAGCGTGGAATGTGCCAGCAAACATTGGGTTATCTGTCCCGTGGATTGCATGAAACTCTCTACGTTCTTTGCAGAACTGTTTAATATTCTCAACATTTTTTTGCTCATACTGGACATATCGTTCCCCATTAACCGCCCCAACTTTGTAGTTAATGTTGTCAGTATTAAATGTCTGAGACCAAGTACCTGACTTGACCTCGTTGTACATCTGGTTGTTTTTAGAAAGTAAACCTTCTACGCCTGCTTCCAAAATACCTTTGGAGTAATAACCTTCGTCAATCTTTGCTTCTTCATTGTTTAAATTCAATTCCATAACTACTCCTTACCAAAAGAGCCTCCGTAGAAGCCCTTTCAGTAAAGCCTTATTAGTCTTTAGGATTCAATGTAACAGTGAAACCTTCAAGAACAATGTGGTCAGTAGCAGTAGCAGTGTCACCAGTAATGGTCAATGCAACAGAAGCAGAAGTGTCAATTGCTGTGTAGACATGGGCACTAGCAGCAGCGCCACCAATCAATTGAGTAGACTGAACACCCAAAGCACCACGATTACGGATAGAGTTCATAGAACTGCCACCAGTAGAAGTTGTGTAAGAAGATGCAGTACCAATTGCAGAGCCACCCAAGTACACAGTACCTGTCTTAGCGCCAGCAGAGTTGTTGCAAGACCAGTTAGCAGTCACAACGATTTGACCGTTGTTGCCAATAGAACCAGCAGGAACAGTTACGTTGATCAAAGTAGTTTCAGTGGTAGAACCAGTGAAAGAACTGTTAGAACCTGTAACAGCAGTCAAAGTGCCTGATGGAACAACTGGAGTAAACGCAACAGCGCCAACACCGTTAGCAACACCATATTTACCAGCGTACACAACACCAACTGTGGTGCTAGAGAACACTACGTAGTAGATACCACCAGTAGAGTCACCAGACACAGCAGATGCTGGGAAGTAAACAAACGCGTTAGCGTAAGTTGTTGGCAAAGCAGTTCCCAAAGTCACAGTACCGCTAGTGGCGATAGTGCCAGTGTTTGCAACGATAACTGGAATACCAGATTCGCTCAAAGTACGTGGGAAATATGCAACTTGACCTTGTGTGCCAAGAACGCCAGTAATGTCACCAGTGTTGACATCAGATACAAATGCAGAGTTGTACTCTTTCCAAGCTAATGTAGCCATGATTTTTTCCTTTAAAAGATTTAAAAAAGGGGGTGATTAGCCCCCTAGAAATTACGCGATGTAGCGTTGTACTTGAGTAGAAGCGCGAGCAGAAGTAACCACAGTACCTGTAGTCATACCAGCCAACACAGCAACACCAGCAGGGTTACGCACAATCAAAGTACCTTCCATGATGTACTGATCTAAGCTGGCATCAGCGTTAGAGAATACTTCATTGTTAGGACCTAATTCGCGCAAGCTACCCCATTGGATAACGTCAGGGTTCAAGAACAGGATAGACGTGTTGTCTGCACCAGTTTGATCCATAACCCATGAGTCATCGATTTGGTATGTGTAGTTGAAGTCACCTTCGTATGTACCAATCGTGTCGCCCTTGTCAGCAGGGTTGAAACGGTTGATAGTACGGCTCTGAGCGATGTTGTCAGAAATAGTAGTACGCAACGATGTTGGCACAACCATGTTAGTGATCTTGGCATTAAAACGCTGTTCTGCAACAGTCACCAATTGCTTGTACAGCACGGGGCTGAAAGCTTGCAATGTTTGACCAGAAGAGAAAGAGAAATAACCCAAACCAGCGTTAGACAACAAACCGTTGAAAGGTTGGTTAGTAGAAGTGGTAGAAGTTGTGTCGTTGCTGTCAGAGGTAGCCAAGTTCAACACTGCTGTACCGCTGGTAGGGTTACCAGAACGTGTACCTGCAAATGAGTACAAAGAACCAAAACGACGACCGTTGTTAGGGCTTGTACCTTGGCTAGAAGCTTGACCTGAATACTTGATAGAAGCGCCATCAGCACGAACCATCTGGAGTTCAACGTCAAACATAATCTCAGTCAATTGCTTAACTTCTTGGTAAGCCTGAGGATCACCACCAGCTTGTTCAACAGCGCGAGCAGTGCCAGTAGCACCAATCACAGTTGTGAAAATCTGTGTGTAGTTACCGCAGTTAGCGCGGGTGTTAGATGCTGCATCAGATGCTGCAACGCCTGCACCTTCCAACTTTGCATTCAAAGCTGGTACGCGGAAATAGTCATTAGGCCAAATGTGCAAGGTCGAATTGATCTTGCGCTTCTTTGACATAGCCATGTTTGTTAGTGGGGTACGGTCTTTAACATAGTTAGAGACAGTCATGTCGAGGTCTTTGACCACGATGTCGGTTGTATAGGAACCGTTACCATTGCCAAGATTGGCAGAAGTGATAGTAGACATTTAAGTTTTCCTTAGAAGAATTAACGAGTTCTGCGTTTATTAGACGCAAGCATTGTTGCCAAAAGGTCACGCGCTGCATTCTTATCGCCTGCTTGTGCTTTCTTTTGAAGTTCTTCGGCCTTATTGTCTGGACTAGTCTTGGCTTTTGCTACAGGTTTGTTTGCTGCTGCCAACGAACCACCTGCATTTCTAACCTTAGGACCATCCCTAAACTTCATGCCATCACGAATAAGACCTAGAAGATATTCATCGCTAGAGACTAAATCAAGATTCTTGACTCCAGCCACAAATGAACCCTCTGCACCTTTCCATTCCTTAGACAACTTATCCCGTAACTCGGAATATGTGGCCTTGTTTTTCAGTTCAGCATCAGAAAAATTCTGTCTTGCCTTTTCCAACTGCTCTTGCACAAATGCAGAACGTTGTTGGTAGAACTGTTCAACTTTCGGTCTGGTCGCCTGTATGAACTGACTCTTTTCTTGGATCAACTGTGAGTTTTGACGGATAGCCGCCTCTGCTTCACTGCGCTGAACCTCGTCTTGAGCGTTATTTAGGATTTGCGTCCATTGCTGGTTGTATTGTTGAAGGGTTACTAACTCATCCGCTGCTGTTTGCAACTGTGGCTGAATAGTTAACTCTAAACCAATCTGCAATCCGTCAAGTTCTTTACGACGATTCGCTTCATACTCTTCAAAATCAGCACGTTCTGCTTTAAGCTTACGCGCATTTTCATGAATAGCGCTACCTTGACCAAGAATCGCAGCAGCCCTTGATACTGGGATCTCCACAAAACCGCCTTCTGCGTCTTTGTTCGGAATTCGCCACATCATGTCGGCATTCTGCTCTGCAAACTCTAGAAAGTTAACTGGTTCGGTTACACCATCGGTGGCCTCTTCAGTGCTTTCATTGTCTACAGTATCTGTAGTCTCTGTATCACCATTTTCAGGTTCGGCTTCTAAAGCCGCCTCAGGGGAATCAACAACTGTTTCTTCTTGTCCTGCTGGAGGAGCGGTACTTCCATTTGGTTGCGGGATGTTACGCTTGTTAGCGGCAATCATCGCAGCTATGTTTTGTTCTGCACTACCAGTTTGCTCAGTGGCGGTCGCGTTTGCGATTACGTCTGACATATATTACCCTATTTTCGTTAAAGTTCGGCCTTTTTATTAGCCACCCTAGCGAGATATTCAGTCTTCTCCACGAAGTCAATGAAATCACGCACTCCAGCAACATAATATGCGTTGCCTATTCTTTCCTCGTCGGTCTTGGCTTCTTCAAGCCTTTCCAACATGCCAAACCTGTAAAGGTTAAACATCAATGCAAAATCCGCGTTTAGCATCAGCCGACTAGCGACCTCGCCATTCTGGATTACTAGAGTTCGTTTCTCAAGATTGGCCTCCTTGTAAGCATCCGTTGCTTTGGTTCTGCGGTTAAAGTATTCCCTGATATTCTTTACTAGACTTTTCATTTACTAATCCATTTCTACTGCTGAAAGTTTTCCTTTTTTAGCCGCCATACCTGTGTAGTAGTTGTCTACATCAATATCGTCAATCTTTTTCTTGATCAACTGGGTATTCATTGCAGTTTCTCCAGCCTTGGCCTTGTTCATCTCAACCTTGGTCTGGATTTCCTGTTGTTCAGGCGATGGGCCTTGTTGTGCCTTGGCTTGCGCAATTTTAGTCGCTTCCTCTAATGTCGGCAGGTAAGCGTCACAGTTTTTAACGCCCAATGCGTATAGCGTGTCTTCATAAGGTCTGCGAAGTTTATTAAACATCTCAGGAACTGATGGGTCAAGTTGCATCATGGATTGGGCAAACTGTTGCTGTGCCTGCATGATTAATTGCTGGCGGGTAATGCGGTTCTCGTCTGACAAGAAACCCAAAGCCAAGTCAATATTGATCATTTTGCGGTCAATAAAGTCAAAGTTTTCCATAGCTTTAGCGTCTAGGAATGGTTGACCAGACGACATGGCATCAGCTAATTGCTGGATGTTGTAATCGTCCGCATACTGGATCATTGTTTTCCAGACGATGTAAATCATGTCCCGCAGGCCAATGGCGCAGTTCTTGACCATAGCATCTTGGATGATCTGGTTAGGACCCATAGCCAATTGCAACTTGTACCCGCTATTGCCATCTTTCATTACTTCAGGATTTAGGGTATCGGCTGCACTGGTCATGCCCAACATACGGTTGTTGTCAGACTCAAAGCGCTCCATAGCATCTTGGATGTATCCAAGGTTGCCTTGCAATGGCGCAAACTCAAATACGTGCTTGGCAGGATCAAACTTGCGATCCAAAATAAACAAAGCGGATACACCACGCTGAATTTCCTCAGCATCGATGTACTCAGGGTTTACACCCATACGGGGAGTAGATGCTTGCAAGGCAAATGCAATTTCAGCACGGTTAATGGCGGTCTTGTATTCCTGTAATGGGACTAAACGCTCTGCTTGGCTGTAACCAAAGAAGTTG
>Ga0209189_1002783_pt1 | contig 12033 bp, 10 predicted proteins | sample C_130820_EF_Meta_FD_187308 | JGI IMG/M metagenome (GOLD analysis project Ga0209189, IMG submission 187308) | Freshwater microbial communities from Lake Croche, Canada to study carbon cycling - C_130820_EF_MetaG (SPAdes) (version 3) | ecosystem: Environmental > Aquatic > Freshwater > Lake...
ATGAGTCTTAGTTCATAGCCCCGGCTAACTAAGCGGCAACCCTCCACCACGGTGGGGTGCTCCGGGTGAAGACCAGGTCGATAGCAAGGTGCCATCGGCAAGTGTGGGTCGCTAAAGAAATTTAGGGGAGAACCCTAATTATTTTTACACCCCCTTTAACAAGGAGGATGCTTTGTCATATTCATTTGAAACTCAACAAATTCATGCTGGTCAAGTTCCGGATCCAACTACGGGCGCTCGCGCACTGCCGTTGTATCAAACAACTGCTTATCAATTCCGCGATACCAAACATGCAGCTGATCTATTTGGTTTAGCAGAGCTGGGAAATATCTACACCCGCATTATGAACCCAACGCAGGACACAGTGGAGCAAAGAGTTGCTGCCTTAGAGGGTGGCGTTGCAGCTTTGTTACTTGCATCAGGCTCTGCTGCTACTACCTTTGCAATCTTAAATATTGCCCAAGCTGGCGATCACATAGTTTCATCACCTTCGCTATACGGCGGCACCTATAACCTATTCCACTACACGCTGCCAAAGTTTGGCATTGAGGTTTCCTTCGTTGATAACCCAGATGATCCAGAGAGCTGGCGCAAAGCGGTTAAGCCAAATACCAAGGCATTTTTTGGTGAAACCATTGCTAATCCAAAAAATGATCTATTAGATATTGAAACAGTGGCAAAGATTGCTCATGAGAATGAGGTGCCATTAATCGTTGATAACACCGTTGCAACTCCATACTTAATTAGACCAATTGAGTGGGGCGCAGATGTTGTAGTCCACTCAGCAACGAAATTCCTTTCAGGTCATGGAAATACGGTAGTAGGTGCGATTGTGGATGCTGGCAAGTTTGATTACGCCAAGTTCCCAAAACGCTTTCCAAGCTTTAATGAACCAGATCCGTCATACCACGGCCTGGTTTATGCCCAAGCACTTGGCGTTGGTTCACCATTTGGTGCAAACCTTTCCTACATCTTCAAGATTCGCTTAACGTTGCTGCGTGATATTGGCGCTGCTGTTTCACCATTTAATGCCTGGTTACTTGCGCAAGGACTAGAAACCCTTTCCTTACGTATTGAGCGCCATGTTGAAAATGCAAAGGCAATTGCTACTTGGCTTGAGAAAAATCCTCAGGTTGAAAAGGTTAATTACGCATCTTTGTCATCCTCACCATGGAACAAATTGGCAAGTAAGTATTGTCCAAAGGGAAGTGGTTCAGTTTTGTCCTTTGAAATTAAAGGCGGAATTGAAGCGGGCAAGAAGTTTATTGAAGCACTTAAGTTGCTTTCACATGTTGCCAATATTGGTGATGTTAGGTCTCTTGCAATTCACCCAGCATCTACTACTCACTCGCAATTATCACCGGAAGAGCAGTTAACCGCCGGTGTTACACCAGGTTTGATTCGTTTATCTATTGGTATTGAAAATATCAGAGATATTCAGACCGATCTTGAAACTGCATTCGCTGCTGCTAAGTAAGTAAATGAGCAAAGTTAATCCAGCAGTTACCGGGGCATGGCTTGAAAGCCATGACCCCGGTGATCGCCAATTCCTAAAAATTGGTGATTTAACTCTGGAGTCAGGTGAGGTTTTGCCTGATGTCACAATTGCTTATCAAAGTTGGGGCAAATTAAATTCCACTGGTGATAATGCAATATTGATTAACCACGCACTAACTGGCTGGGCAGATGTTGATGGTTGGTGGCCACAAATGGTTGGGCCAGGATTGCCATTTGATACTGATAAATACTTTGTAGTTTGTCCAAATGTGATTGGTGGCTGTCAGGGATCAACTGGGCCATCATCCATTGCTCCAGATGGCAAAAGATGGGGATCAAGATTTCCAGTCATAACAATTAGGGATATGGTTCAAGCAGAGCTTGCTTTTACAAATAAAATTGGCGTTAAAAAATATCAACTATCAGTTGGTCCATCATTAGGTGGCATGCGATCACTTGAGTGGGCAATCAATTATCCGCAGCTAGTAGGCGCAATCTGCACCATTGGCTCCTCAGCGGTTGCAACCGGGGATCAAATTGGGGCAGCATCAATTCAAATTAGAGCGATTAAATCTGATCCAAACTTTAATAATGGTGATTACTATGAACAAAATATTGGGCCAATTGAGGGTATGGGAATTGCTAGAAGAATTGCACATTTAACTTATCGAACAGAGTCTGAGATGGATGTCAGATTTGGCCGTGAACTACAAGGAGATGAAACCGGCAGATATGCAGTTGAATCTTATTTAGATCATCAGGCACAAAAACTTGCAAAAAGATTTGATGCTAATACTTATATTTGTCTAACTGAGGCGATGAACTCCCATGATGTTGGTAGAGATCGTGGTGGGGTCGCTGCCGCCCTTGCCACAATTAAGGTGCCAATTCATGTGGTCTCAATTGATACTGACCGACTTTTTCCACCCCGGCTGCAACAGGAGATCGCAGAGCTTGCTGCCGACGTTGCCAGCCTGCACACAATTTCATCCCCATTTGGCCATGATGGCTTCTTAATTGAGGTGGAATCGGTGGGACAGATCATCAGAAATGCGCTTAATCTGCAAAAAATCTCAAATTAATCAATTTGGATGTGCATTTAGGGCTGTGGACAATTTATAATATAGCCAAGGGTCGGGCGGTTTAAAAAAATCGCAAAAGTATTAAGACCTAAAAACAAAGGATGAATTGTGGCTGTAACTCGTGCGCCCAAAAAAGGCGCCAAAGCAGGCAAGAGTAAGAGTAAACCTGCGGCAAAAAAGAGTTCAGTTAAAAAACCTGTTGCTAAAAAAGTAAAACCTGCGAAGAAGGTTGTAAAGATTCCGCAGAAGGCGGTCTTGGATGCAAAAGATGTCGCCCAGATTGTTAAAGTAAAAGAATTAGTAATTCAACAAAAGAGTGTTTTAGCTGAACTGGAATCTAGAGGCATAACAAACATTCATCGAATTGTTAAAAAAGCTGATCAAGATTTAGTTTTAATTGCCCGTGAATTAGAAGACTCTGTGCCAAAGCAGGTTGAAAAGCTTCGCAAAGTTGGCTTATCACCATTTAGAATGCTTAAGAAGAGTGAGTTGGAATTAATCGCACCCCCTGCACCAAAGCCCGCACCGGCTGCAAAATCTGGCAAGGTTGAGAAGGTAAAGATTGATGGCGAAGAGGTTGAGTTAGAAGAGGTTGAGTTAGAGGATCTTGAAACTTTAATTGATGACAAAGAAGAGACGCCAGCAGAAGATGGTGCTCCTGAGATTCGAGTTGTTAATGTTGCCGAAGAGTCACAAAATGAGCAGAACTCCTTCGTTCTAAAAGACTCTGAAGAGGATGACGCACCACCACAGACGGTATTAACTGCAGGTGCAACTGCTGACCCAGTTAAGGATTATTTAAAGTTAATTGGCCGAGTACCACTTTTAAATGCTGAGCTTGAAGTTTCTCTTGCCCAATCAGTTGAGGCTGGCTTATTTGCTGAAGAGCGGCTTGCAAAAGATAAGAAGATGGATAAGAAGTTAAAGCGTGAGTATCAACAAATTGTGCTCAATGGCAGAAGAGATAAGAACCACCTACTTGAGGCAAACCTTCGTCTGGTTGTATCTCTTGCTAAACGTTATACCGGTCGAGGTATGTTGTTCCTAGATCTAATTCAAGAAGGAAACCTTGGTTTGATTCGTGCGGTTGAAAAGTTTGACTACACAAAAGGTTATAAGTTCTCAACCTATGCGACTTGGTGGATTCGCCAAGCGATTACTAGAGCGATGGCAGATCAGGCTAGAACAATTCGTATTCCAGTGCACATGGTTGAGGTAATTAATAAGTTAGCTCGTGTACAACGTCAGATGTTGCAAGATCTAGGACGTGAACCGACACCTGAGGAGTTAGCAAAAGAATTAGATATGACACCTGAAAAGGTAGTTGAAGTGCAAAAGTATGGACGTGAGCCAATCTCACTTCACACCCCACTTGGTGAAGAGGGCGATAGTGAGTTCGGAGATTTAATTGAGGACTCAGAAGCGATCGTGCCAGCGGATGCAGTCTCCTTCACATTATTGCAAGAGCAATTGCACTCAGTTCTAGATACATTATCTGAACGTGAAGCAGGGGTGGTAGCAATGCGCTTTGGTTTAACAGATGGTCAACCAAAGACATTAGATGAAATTGGCAAGGTTTATGGAGTTACTCGTGAGCGTATTCGCCAAATTGAATCAAAGACTATGTCTAAGTTGCGCCACCCATCTCGTTCACAAGTACTACGCGATTACCTAGATTAAAAGGAGAAAAAATGAGCGAAAATATAAAGATGCAGTTTAAGAAAAATGCTTCAATTAGAGTTACCGGCACGGTTGATTTTGTTGATGCTGATGGAAAAGTGGTTGAAACTAAGACAGATTTTTCACTATGCCGATGTGGTGCTTCAAAAGAAAAACCATTTTGCGATGGCAGCCACCGCGATGCAGGGTTTGTTAGCGAATAATTACTTAGCTGATTGATCAGCTAGTTTTTGTGTTTCATCTTGAATAACAGCAGCCACTGGCTTTAAGCCCTCGGCATACTCTTTTGCGTGGTGTGAGCAAAATAGTAATTCACCACCGGATACCAAGATTGCGCGCACATAAGCTTGAGCACCGCAACGGTCGCAGCGATCTAATGAGTTCAATGGAGTTTGCTCCATCGTGATCTGATTGGTCATTGCTTTCTCCGTCTCTATCTTTGTACTCAGGGGAACATCAAACCATGAATACTTTATTCCCGGCTGCATATTTGGTTTCAATTAAGTAAATTTTATGCTCAAATACTGAGAATATGTTGTATAAATCTCATTTTGATATCAATTACTAATAAATATGGGTCAATCTCGGCGCGGATCAACTATAGGTGGTATTAGCGCCGATAATCTTCTCACCCGTGGCAACTAAGAGCGCAAAAACTGATGATGGCACATCTGCTGCAATTATCAGCAGTTATACCGCCAAAGATTTATCTGTCCTTGAAGGATTAGATGCAGTTCGCAAACGCCCCGGTATGTATATCGGCACCACTGATTCTCGTGGTCTTATGCATTGCCTTTGGGAAATTATTGATAACGCAGTTGATGAAGCATTAGCAGGGCACTGCAAAACAATTGAGATAAATTTAGAATCAGATGGATCTGTTGAGGTTCATGATGATGGTCGCGGTATTCCAGTAGATAAAGAACCAAAGACTGGACTTACTGGTGTTGAAGTTGTTATGACCAAACTACACGCTGGTGGAAAGTTTGGTGGCGGTTCATACGCAGCCTCTGGTGGTTTACATGGTGTTGGTGCATCAGTTGTTAATGCACTTGCATCTCGGCTTGATGTTGAGGTTGACCGAGATGGAAAAATTTATTGGATGTCATTTAAACGTGGTCATGCTGGAATTTTTGAGGGCGAAGGACCAAATGCAAGTTTTAGTGAAAAATCAGGCTTACGTGTAATCGGTAAAGTTTCCGCAAAGGTAACTGGTACAAGAATTAAGTGGTGGTTTGATAAACAGATTTTCTTAAAAGAGGCAGAGCTGGCAATTGAAGATATTTATGCCAGAGCAAGACAAACCTCTTACTTAGTTCCAGGTCTTACTTTGGTGGTAAATGATCGACGCACTAAAACAAAAACTAGTGAGACCTTTTTTCACAAGGGTGGTATATCGGAGTTCTGTACCTTCTTACGCCCTGATGATCCAGTTGGTGAAGTAATTAGAGTCTCAGGCTCTGGTCCTTACACTGAGAATGTTCCAGTCTTAGATGAAAAGGGTCATATGACTCCAACTGAGGTTGAGCGAGATATGGGCGTTGATATTGCAATGCAATGGGGCAATGGTTATGAAGCAACTGTTGCATCATTTGTAAATATTATTTCAACACCAAAGGGTGGAACACACGTGGCAGGTTTTGAAAAAGCAATTACAAAGGCGGTAAATGACGCACTGCGTGCAACAAAAACTTTAAAGAATAATGAGGCAGATGTTATTAAAGATGATGTGCAAGAGGGATTAACCGCTGTTGTCACAGTACGTATGTCTGAGCCACAATTTGAGGGACAAACTAAAGAGGTATTAGGAACAGCAGCAGCCGCCAAGATTGTCGGCCAGGTAGTGGCTGATGAAATGAAAGCGTTTTTTAATACAACAAAAAGAATTGAGAAAGCAACCGGGCGCTTAATACTTGAAAAAATTGCTAATGCCTCAAGAACTAGAATCTCAGCGCGTGCCCATAAAGATTTACAACGCCGAAAGAACGCACTTGAAAGTTCATCTTTGCCAACTAAATTATCTGATTGCAGATCCGATGAAGCAGCTAGAACTGAACTATTTATTGTTGAGGGAGATTCAGCGCTCGGTACAACTAAGGCTGCCAGAAACTCAGAATTTCAGGCGATTCTGCCAATTCGTGGAAAGATATTAAATGTTCAAAAAGCATCGCTATCTCAGATGTTAGAGAACAATGAGTGTGCATCAATTATTCAGGTAATTGGCGCAGGTAGTGGAAAATCCTTTGAACTTAATGATGCTCGGTATGGCCGGGTTATTTTGATGTCTGATGCTGATGTTGATGGCGCTCATATTAGGTGCCTACTTCTTACATTATTTAATTCATATATGAGGCCGCTAGTTGAAGCCGGCCGAGTATTTGCAGCTATCCCTCCACTTCATCGAATTGATGTAATCGGTGGTAAAAAAGGCGAGGTTCATTACACCTACTCTGATGATGAGATGAAAAAAGTTATTGCAGCCCTTAAAAAAGATGGCAAGAGGTGGAAAGAGCCGATCCAACGTTATAAAGGATTAGGTGAGATGGATGCAGATCAGCTTCGTGAGACCACTATGGATCCAGAGAAGCGAACACTTCGCCGAATTACAATGAAAGATGTAACAAAGGCAGAAGCAATGTTTGAGTTGCTTATGGGTAATGAGGTTGCACCTCGTAAAGACTTTATTTCAACTGCTGATATTGATCGGGAACGGATTGACGCTTAGTCAATACTAATTAGATCGAAGTAATCCTCTTTCCAAAGATCCTCATCACCATCTGGTAATAAAATAACTCGCTCTGGTTTTAGGGATGCAACCGCGCCTTCATCATGAGAAACTAAAATAACCGCTCCTTGATACTCACTAAGGGCGCCTAAGATTTCATCACGTGAGGCTGGATCTAAGTTATTTGTTGGCTCATCAAGAAGTAACACATTTGCTGCGCTAACAACAAGGGTTGCAAGTGCTAACCGAGTTCGTTCTCCACCACTTAAAACCTTAACTTGCTTATGAACATCATCGCCCACAAATAGAAAAGATCCCAAGACATTGCGTGCTTCTGGCTCTCTGAGATCAGATTTTGAAGACATCATGTTTTCAAGCACGGTTCGTTCAAAATCAAGGGACTCGTGCTCCTGGGCGTAGTAGCCAATTTTTAATCCATGCCCTGCAACAACTTCTCCGGTATCTGATTCAAGTTCGCCAGCTAAAATACGAAGCAATGTTGTTTTACCGGCACCATTTAAACCAAGAATTACTACACGTGAACCCTTATCAATAATCACACCAACATCGGTAAAGATTTCAAGTGAGCCATATGATTTGGATAGATCATGTGCTGAGATCGGCGTTTTACCGCAAGGCGATGGTGTTGGGAAGCGAAGCTTTGCCACTTTATCTTTAATTCGAACATCATCAAGTGAGCTGCGAAGTTTTTCAGCTCTCCTAAGCATTCCTTGGGCTGCAGTTGCCTTAGAGGCTTTGGCGCGCATTTTCTCACCCTGCTTTTGTAATATTTCAGCTTTCTTCTCCGCATTTGCTCGTTCACGCTTTCGCCTATGTTCATCTTGTTCGCGTTGCAATAAATACTGCTTCCAGCCCATGTTGTAAACATCAATTACATTTCGATTTCCATCAATATAAAACACCTTATTTACAACAGTTTCGATCAGATTTACATCGTGGGAGATAATTACCAAACCACCAGAGTATTTTGAGAGATACTCACGTAGCCAAATGATCGAATCAGCATCTAAATGGTTAGTAGGTTCATCAAGCAGTAGTGTCTCAGCGCCAGAAAATAGAATTCGAGCAAGTTCAATTCTTCGTCTTTGTCCACCAGATAGCGCGCTTAGCTCTTGATCAAATAAATGGTTGGGTACACCAAGGGAAGAAGCTATTGCTTCCGCTTCTGCCGCTGCGGCATATCCACCTGCGGTTGAGAACTCATGTTCTACTCTGGTGTATCGCTCCATTGCTTTTTCTAATTCGGCACCTTCTGAAGTTGCCATCTCTTCTTCAACAGCGCGCATTCTCTTACTAATTAAATCTAATTCACGGACGGAAAGAATTCGATCAATCACACTTCCTTGATCTTCACCTGTTCTTGGATCTTGGGGGAGGTAGCCGATTTTTCCGGTACGAGTTACCGCACCACCTGCCGGCATAGTTTCTCCAGCTAAAACCTTTGCAAGTGTTGATTTACCAGCACCGTTTCGACCAACGAAACCAATTCGATCACCGTGATTAATACGAACAGTTACATCTTTAACTAGAAGCCTGGCGGCAGCACGAAGTTCTAGGGCGTTAGTTGATATCAAAGTTGCTTACGCAACAAGGCGAGTGCGACGAGGGGAGGCATACTTCTTTTCAATCTCAGATAGCTCCTCAGACACTTTAGCTTTGATGCTCTCCTCAGTTTTTAGGATTGCAGTTAAGGAGGAGATTGTAGCCTTTAATTCTTTAGCCTCTGTTTCAAGTTCAATCTTGCTCATCTTGGTCAATCTTCTAAGCGGCATATCTAAAATATAGGTGGCTTGTTCATCACTTAATTTAAATGTCTTGATTAACCCAGCCTTTGCAACGGTGGCATCTTCACTCGCTCTGATTAATTTAATTACCTTATCGATATCAACAATTGCTTTCAGTAAGCCATCAACTAAGTTCAATCTTGCCTGCGCCTTTGCCTTACGGAAGGCAGAACGCCGCCTGACTACCTCAATCCGGTGATCGATAAATACTTGTAGTAAATCCTTAAGACCAAGGGTTAATGGTTTTCCATTTACCAGTGCAACTGCATTTATTGAGAACGCATCCTCCATTGGGGTTAAGCGGTAAAGATTTTCAAGTACCTCAGCTGGCTCATATCCATTCTTAATTTCAACTACTACCTTAGTTCCAGATTGACCATCAGATAGATCGACGATATCTGAGATTCCCTGAATCTTTTTAGCCTTAACTAGATCTGCAATCTTCTCAACAATCTTCTCAGGTCCAATGTTGTATGGAAGTTCGGTAATAACAATTCCTTGTTTGCGAGATGAGATCTTCTCAAAAACTGTGGTGGCTCTAACTTTGAATGATCCGCGGCCATTTGCGTAAGCATCAGCAATTCCATCGGTTGCAACTAAATAGCCACCAGTTGGAAAATCAGGTCCAGGCACAAGCTTCATTAATTGCTTAAGCGTTGCCTTTGGATTTTCCATTAACAATTTAGCAGCTGCAATTACCTCACCAAGATTATGGGGCGCCATATTTGTTGCCATACCCACTGCAATACCAGTTGCGCCATTTACTAATAAGTTTGGAAATGCGGCAGGTAGTACCTGCGGCTCTAATATTTGGCCATCGTAATTTGCACCAAAGTTGACTGTGTCCTCATCAGATTCATCGACCATCATCATTGCAGATGGTGCAAGACGAGATTCGGTGTAACGCATTGCAGCAGGGCCAGAATCTAATGAACCAAAATTTCCATGACCATCAATTAACGGCAAACGCATTGAAAAACTTTGTGCCATACGAACCATGGCATCATAAATGGCACCATCACCATGTGGGTGAAGCTTTCCCATTACATCCCCGACAACTCTGGCGCACTTAACATGTCCTTTTTCTGGACGAAGTCCCATCTCATTCATCTGATGTAAAATACGACGTTGCACTGGCTTTAACCCATCACGAGCATCTGGAAGTGCGCGTGAGTAAATAACTGAGTATGCATACTCTAAAAATGACTCTGACATTTCAGAGGCAACATCAATATCAATTATGCGGCCAGGATTTTCCCCTGCTTTAGGTGCAACTACTTTTGGTGTTTTGGCCATAGTGCGTATCTTGCCAATAGAAGTGTTGTTTCATAGCCAACGACAAGCCAGATTCATCGATGATTTAACAAAATGCTAATCTTTAGGCATGTCTTCTACTAATTCCTATGCCGAAGAGGCGGCCCAACGTTGGCCGGTGGAGTATGTTGAGAGCAACTTAAAATTAAAATCAATGAGCAAGGAAGATCAGCAAAAACTTTTTAAATTAGGTAGCGATAACATTAAAGATATTGCTGATGCATTTGTCTTACAAAAAGGTGCTGATTCTGTTGAGGTTCAGAGGTTGGTAAAGATTCATTACAACTGGGTGAGTGTCTTTTGGACACCTACTAAGGATGCCTATATCGGCTTAGGTGCGATGTATGTAACGGATGAGAGATTCACTCAAAATTACGATAAGTACGCCCCAGGATGTGCAGCATTTATGGCGCAAGCAATGCAAATATATGCTCAGGAGAATCTTTCTAATTGAGTAATCAAAAATTCGGCCTGGCCGATATAACTAATTCAATATTTAACTCGCTTTCAGTTCCAGAAACTATTGATTCACTCTCACTGGGCGGTGCTGAAAATCGTGAAGTTTTAATATTAATTGATGGTATGGGGCATGATGCGGTTGAAAAATATGGTGATCAGTTTCCAATCTTTGATGAGTTAAAGTTTGTTAAAAAGCTTTACACAAACTTTCCATCAACTACTGCGACAAGTCTTTCAACTTTAGGCACTGGAGTATTACCTGGCGTTCACGGAATGCTTGGCTACACAGTAAGGGTTCCAAGGAGTGATAACCGATTATTAAATGCACTTAAGTGGGATGAGCGAGTGGATCCAGTTATGTGGCAAAAAGTTCCTACCTTGTTTGAACGTGCTGTCACATCAGGTATATCGGTTACCCATGTTGCAGCTAAAAGATATGAGGGAAGTGGTTTCACCCAAGCAGCGCTAAGGGGTGCAAAGTATGTTGGTGCAAATGGAATTGATGAGATGGTTACCTCGGTAGCCGCGGCTTTAAAACCACAACCATCTTTTGTTTACACATATTTAAATACTTTAGATTCAGCAGGGCATAGTGATGGAGTTGGCTCTGATAAATGGTTAACCGCACTTGCGCAAGTAGCTGAATTTATAACCAAAGTTAAGCTAGAAGTTCCAAAAGGTACTCGAATCTGGATTACTTCAGATCATGGAATGGTAAATAGCACCGAGCAAGTAATTTTAGGCCAAGATAATAAGTTATTGGCGAATGTAACTTTAATTGGCGGTGAACCAAGGGCAAGACATATTTATATTAAAGAGGGCGCTATTGCAGAAACTATTACTCAGTGGCAAGAGTTCTTTGGTAGTAAAGCAAGAATATTAAGTAAAGAGGTTGCAATCAAAGAAGGTTTATTTGGTCCAGTTGTCACTGAGGATTCAACTGAACGTATGGGGGATTTAATTGCAATTGCAAATAATGATTTAATTTTGGTAGATCCAGCCAGAGTCAGGGAAGAGAGTTCAATGGTTGGCCATCATGGTGGTGTTACAAATACTGAGGTTGAGATTCCGCTCTTACTTGCTTAGTCCTCATCCTTTTTACCAAACATAATGTCATCCCAGGATGGAATTTTAATTCTTCTAGTTACGCCATCACGTTGGGCATCTTCATCAATCTCTTCAACTGAGACCAATTTAGTTGGTGCATATGGCTCAACATCTTCTTTAATTGAAACTAATCTTGGCGCTTCAGTTTGTGGGATGCTGCCATAAGTTTGTACTGGCTTGGCTTTTGCCTCGCCACCTATCCAACGCGCACCATCATCATGAGCACTCAGTGCCCGTCGTCCTAAATTAAATAACCAGACTGCTTCACCTTTTGCATCACTTGGTGATCCATCACGTAATGGGTAGAAAAGAGTTAAATACCAATTTCCATCAGGTTGGCGGTAGGTGTTCCACTCAACAGTAC
>Ga0209189_1002784_pt1 | contig 12030 bp, 16 predicted proteins | sample C_130820_EF_Meta_FD_187308 | JGI IMG/M metagenome (GOLD analysis project Ga0209189, IMG submission 187308) | Freshwater microbial communities from Lake Croche, Canada to study carbon cycling - C_130820_EF_MetaG (SPAdes) (version 3) | ecosystem: Environmental > Aquatic > Freshwater > Lake...
TTTTTTTTTTTTTTTTTTTTTTTTTTTTTTTTTTTTTTTTTTTTTTTTTTTTTTTTTTTTTTTTTTTTTTATTTTTTTTTTTTTATTTTTTATTTTTTATTTTTTATTTTTTATTTTTTATTTTTTATTTTTTTTTTGGCGTGGATTTAAAAGTAAAGGTATTCCTCAACACAAAAACGAACACTATTTTCCTCTTCTTCATCGCTGTCGCTATCATAATCATCCGCCCAGTTAATCTGTTTTCGTGGTGCTTTTATTAGCGGAATTACCCGTTTCACTACTGGCGATACTTTTTTTTCTTGTACGACTACAACTGGTGCTAATTCTATTGCTGTCTTTGGTGTTGGTGTTATTTGTGATAATTTCTTCAATTTATCAGCATAAGTTTCCTTCGTATTTACAGTTGATGATGGTTCAACCTGAGCAGACTTTTTATTTTCCAAGGCAGGAAAGTCATTCATAGAAGGTTTTAGGTATTGTAGTGTTGGTGCGACTGGTAGTTCTTGTAGTGTTGGTGCAATTGGTAATCCCTCAATAAGTTCTGAAAAACTCAATACTTTATTTTCTACTCTGGGTGGTGGTGGTGAAAGAGGCGACCTCGGCATTTCACTCTCATCATCCTCAGAGTCATCCTCAATATTCAATAGACTGAACCTTCCAACTGGTTCCTTCACTTCTTTTACTTTCCTGAATTCCTTTACTTCCCTGAATTCCTTTACTTCCCTAGCTTCATCCGCCTCTTTTTTCTTCAAGATTTCACAAAACTTGCTGGTATGCCCTTGTTTTGAACAATATCTACAATTCAAGGATAATAAGTAAGGACAAACCACTTTTCGTTCCTTATCTTTCACCCAGTGACTGCTATATTCATCCTCAGTTTTACCTGCGTCAAAACATACTTTGCAGAATGGTTTTATACAAGTATTTATATTTACTTCTTTTTTTACACCTGCCCCTTGTGATTTCATAATTTTATTTTGAATATCATATTTCTTGATCATATTCAAAGCTTGTTGGGTTGTTTTGAATGACATTTTTGAAACTTTTTTGAAACTTTTTTGAAACTTTTTTGAAACTTTTAGTTCTTTCTTTTGATTATTTACCTATCATTATATGCGGAAAATTCAAATCAATTTTTTTTTAAATACCTTAAAAATTGATTTACTGAAAAAAAGTTATTAATATAACTTAAAGATAAAATTATAAGTTTTAAAAATGTTTTATAGAATAAAAAATATATATAATGGAACTTGTTTAATAATAGTTCCTGTAACATCATCAATCGGTTTTTTTAGTAACGTAATAAATACTGCATTTAATAATAAAAATAATTATTCCGCATCACAACATTTTACAAATACGATTGGATATACAACAATCGGTTTTATAACAGGAGTCACATATCCAATAAGTTTCCCACTAATTGCTTATTATACAATAAAAAAAATTGATTAAAAAAAAAATTGATTTCAAAAAGAACTTAAAGAAAGTAATTAAATAAAAGCAATTAAAGAAAATAAATCAAAACAAAAGCACTCAAAGAAAGGAAAATGTCGTTCTGTTCATTAATACAAGAATTTGACCAAGAAAATAACAGAGTTATATATAGTTTTACTAACCAAGATTTTATTGACGAATATGATTATGAAGAACAAAAAATGAAAGAATTGAGTATAAGTGATCTAATATTTGGGAGTGATACTGATGAGGATGACTATGAAAATATAGAATTAAAAAATCTAACTCTGAGTGTTGAAGAGAAAAATGAAATAGATAGAGTTATAAAAGAAATAAATGAACAAGACGAACAAGACGAACAAGACGAACAAGACGAACAAGACGAACAAGACAAACAAGACAAACAAGACGAACAAGACAAACAAGACGAACAAGACAAACAAGACAAACAAGACGAACAAGACGAACCTGATGATAGCTCTATACCGTCATTAGAAGTGGTTCCTGAAATTAATGAAAATAATAATGAGGATTATGTAATAACACTTGCATCAATATTTCAAGAAAACGAATCAAAGATAGAGAGAGATTTGAGTATTCCTCTTGTAAAACCCTTGTTTTGTCTACCAATAGAAATTGAACCTTGTCCAATATGTTTTGAAAAAATAGAGATGGTTAATATAACTACTACAACGTGCGGACATACATTTCATTCTTATTGTATTTTCAAGACTCTTGAAAATACAAATAACTGTCCCTTATGTAGAAATGAATTGGTAGAAGAATTTAGTGATATAGAAGATGAAGATGATAATGATGATGAACAAGAAGGCGATGATGAAGAAAGCGATGATGAAGATGAAAGTCAGGATGAAGATGAAAATCAGGATGAAGAAGAAGAACCAAAAATAAATCTGGAACAATTTTCGACAAAGTTGAAAAGTATGAATTATAGTTATGATGACTTAGTAAAAATATTAGTTTATGAAATAGATGGTTACTTTGATTTAAAAAGTCTTGTTAATAAAGAAAAATATACAGAAGAATATTTTGAAAAGTTTGAAGATAATATGACAAAAATATTAGATGGAGATTTAGAACTTGATGAAGAAGAAATGAATAATTACAAAGATAATTATTCATTTTATTTGAATGAAGAAAAAGATGAAACCGAAGAAAAAAAAGTAGTGAAAGATGTAATGGATGCTATTCTCAATCAACTAGAAATAAATTCATTAGATTAAGATGGGTCGCTCAATATCATACCCTTAGATGTAAGCAAAGAAACAAATCCATAAATAAAAAGTAAAAGACGTGTTGTATTATCAATAATAATATTTTCTTTATTGAATGGATTAAATAATACGATACATAGAATACCCATTAAAACAACAAATAAATATTCAACCTTTTCTTTCAATTTAAAAATTTTTTTTTGAAGCTGTGGGTCTGATTTTTTTATTACTAAATACTTATTAGTTATTGCAAGAATAAGAAAAATAACTTTAACTGTAATAATAAAAATAATATAAACATTATATAATCTAGACGACATTATTATATATAATAATATAATTATTTGTAGTAGTCGTTCCTGTTAGACATTTATTAAAGGTAGATTTTTTCATTTTTTCATTTTGATTTTTCTAGTCTTTTTCTTTTTATTTAGTTTTTTTTTGTTTTTAATACTTTTTTTAGTTTTACCTCCAATTCTATCATTATTATCGGTTTTTACTGCGATTTTATTAAATTCTTCTTGAATTTTACTTTTTTGTATTGATTCAAAATTTTTATCAATTGCATCATTCAAAATATTTGAACCTATATCACAAGAATTATCTTCATTTTCAATATTATTTATAAAATTTGTGATATCTTCATCTGTAATATTAGACATATATATATATATATTATATCAAAATAAAAACATTAAAATAAGCAGAATAATTAATAAAAAGAGAAAAGACATATATAAAATAAATAAATAAAATAAAATAAAAAAAAATAAAAAAAAATAAATAAAATACTTAAAGACAACTATATATATCAATATGTGTAGAAAGCACCATAGGGTCTTATAGTGTAATGGCTATCACCGCAGACTTTGAATCTGCTAATCCGAGTTCGAACCTCGGTAGGACCTGGTTCCATCTTCTAAATGGTGAGTTTCCCGAGCGGTCAAAGGGGCGAGACTTAAGACCTCGTGTTATTACTTCGTGGGTTCAAATCCCACACTCACCAATAAAAAATAAAATGCTTTTGTAGCTCAGTTGGTTTAGAGCATCAGACTGTTAATCTGAGGGTCGTAGGTTCAATCCCTACCAAAAGCGCATCATAATAAATCATATATTGTTTTATATGACTTATTATAATATAGTAGTTTATAATAAGATTCAATGAGCAATATAACAATAGAAGATCATTACGGAATTAATGTTTTAAGAGACGATTTATTAGTTGGTGGAACGAAATCAATATTGATGTCTTCAATAATTAAAGAAGATATAAATGAATATGTATATGCATCGCCAGTTTATGGTGGTTTTCAGATAGCTCTGTCTGCTTATTGTGAATCGAAAAATAAAAAGGCAACTATTTTTTGTGCTAAAAGAAATATAAAACATAAAAATACTTTGAAATGTTTGAGTTATGGTGCAACAGTTATAGAAGTTCCTTATGGATATTTATCTGTTGTTGAAAAGAAGGCGAGAGAATATTGTAATAATAAATCAAATGTAGAAAAAATAATTTTCGGAGCCAATACGATAGAAAATAAAAAACTTATTTCACAAAGGGTTAAAAAAGTAATTCAAAAATTGGGTGAAGAACCTGATGAAATATGGTGTGCAATAGGAAGCGGAACATTAATTTCAGGAATACTTCAAGGAGTAAGTAAAAATGTAAAAGTATTTGGAGTTCAAGTAGGAACAGAATTTAAACCTGATAAAGAATATACAAATTTAACAATAATTAAATATCCAAAAGCGTTTGATTATGAAAGTAAATTAAAAATAGATTTTCCTTCAACAACAAATTATGACTTGAAGGCGTTTGAATTATGTCTCTCAAACTTTAATCCATCATTCAACAAAAAAGTATTATTTTGGAATGTTCTATAATATTATAATAATATATATTATGAAGAAGACTTCTATAAAAGCAATCATTTTTTTAATGTTGGTAATAATAATATCGTTAGGCGTAAAATTAATATTTTATGGTAGAGTAATAGAAGGACACGGAGGCGGTGGGGGAGGACACGGAGGTGGTGGGGGAGGACACGGAGGTGGTGGGGGAGGACACGGAGGCGGTGGAATGGGACACGGAGGCGGTGGAATGGGACACAGAGGAGGAGGAATGGGACACGGAGGAGGCATTAGAGGATATGGTTATATTGGCGGAGGTGGTGGAAGCTATGGTGTAAATCCTTTATTTTTAGATAATTATCCTTATTATCCTTATTATCAATATTATCCATATTATCCATATTATCCATATTATTTATAACGCCTGTATTTATGTATTTTAAATATGGTTTTAGAATATAAATCTTTGAACTTATTATAATCTGTAATATTCCAATAAATTTCTTTGTTATTATCTTCATTTAAATCATATTCTTCTTCAAGATTTATTAAAATTTTTTGAAATATTTTTTCATACGAATTATTAATATTTCTAGTTTCCAAACGTATATTATCAATATCTAATTCGAATTCTTTAATCTCTCTTTCAAAAAAATTTTCTGTTGTTTCTGTTGTTTCTTTTATTTCTCTTATTTTTGTTTCTTTTATTTTTATTTCTTTTTGTTTTGTTTCTCTTATTTTTGTTTCTTTTATTTGTTTTGAGAATTTTTTCATAAAAATTGTCTTCTTATTCTTTAATTAATTAAAAATAAATCTTTAATTATGTTGAATTATTACTTAAAAAAAAGTTATTTAATAAGATATAATGGACCAACAACAAACAACAACTCCTGTTCAACCAACAGCTAGCGAACTTCACGCAAAATTGATGGCGACGGAAATTACAAATGAAGTTTCTGCTTTAAATATTTTAGTATCATTCTTGAATGTAGCTCAAAGAAGAGGCGTATTTTCAATAGATGAATCCGCAAAGATTTGGGAATGTATTAAGCAGTTTCAAAAGCAATAATTATATAAATAATATTTATAATGAAACCGATTATTTTATTGTTATTTTTATTATCGTTATTATGTTTATTTGGAATAAAGAGTGAAGAAGGATTTGAAGGATATACTTGGTCAGAAGAATTAAAAAAAGATTTTTTGAACTATCAAAGCACACATAATCCGACTTTTATTTATGATATAAATATTGTTCAAAAACAAGCATCCCCAGAAGAAGTCCAATATTTATTTAAAAACAACAAATGGTTCTGGTCAGAACAAATTAAACGGTTATATAAACAAACCATAATGAATAGCACAATAATTGCTATTGACCCAGATGTTTCTTTAAGTATTTCACAAAAAACTTATAATGAACAAGCTATAAAAGAAATTTTATCTTGGAAAACCAAAGAAGGACTATTTATATTAAATGGAGCATCGATTGGAAATTCGAAAAATGTTCCAAAGAGTATGAATAATATTATAAAATGTGGAAATGATAATTCAGGAATGAAAAAAATAATAAATATGGGTTATGGTTCGATAAACGGCGAAATGATACAAAATATAACAGATGTTAAAAATGAAGACATTCCAAATGTCGTTAATGGATTTAAATTTATAAATGAACCTTGTAATCCTTGTGGTCCTTTGAATAACACGCCAGATTATTCGTGTCCTTTTTCAATAAATGTTGGTGATGGAATTGGTGTTAGTAGTATTTGGAAAAATTTATGGAATATTTAAACTGGCGATGTTAATTTGTTTATTGAGGAGAAGATAATCCTCGTGTATACCAATCAGGAGGAGTTAAATAAACGGGTGTTAAAATTGCTGGTGGAGGTCCGCTTGTTGAGTTAGAGGTTCCATTTGAACCAGCATTATTCGAACCGTTGTTAACGGCAAACGGAAATGGTTTTTGAATACCAATAGGGTTTGCACATTTCCGTTGAACTTGAAGAGTATGTTGACTAGAATCTTGTGGAATATTTAATGTTTTGGTGTATAATCCTGCTGATGACATAATATTATAAGACTTATGCCTAGCAGTTGTGGTGCTACATCCAGTTGATCCACCTTTTTTATAATTATCAGCATAAACAAGAGGTTTATTTGTATCATTAACACAAATATTTGCGGCGGACTTATTTTGAATATATAACCACTGACTAGCATTATCGCTTAAATTATTATTTCCATAAACAGGTTGAACCCAATAATTGGGATATTGTCCAGTATATAAATATCTATATTTTTGTCGCAACATACCTCGTGTAGATAAAACAGATGGTTTAATAAATTCAAATTGTTTTCCTTGTGTATCACCTCTTACTTGTGGAAAATTCAATACTGATTGAGAAGCAGGATATCGTCCGTTTGTTCCTCCGCATCCAATAGGAAATTGACCGTGGTATGGAGTTCCATTTTTAGAAAATAGTGAGTTTTTACCAATATATCCAACATTTCGTGTTCCACCATTAAGACTGAAACCTTCATATCCAGCCGAGGAAACACATACATTTTTACCAGAACCGAATGGACCTTGTGATAACCAAATCCCTCCAGGTGCTTTACCACTAATTTTAGTTCCGTGACCAGTAATAACTCCTTTTTTTTTAAATGTTTGAATGGACATATATATATAAAGAAATAAATAAAAAGTCTCATCAAATGAATAATAGATTTCTATTTTGAATATTAGTGTCGGTATTTCTCTTAATAAACCAATATAATTTGGTTTTATAAATTGTATTTAAAACATCTTCTTTATGTTCGAGTGAAGTTTTATCTTTAATAAAAGTGTAAAATAAAGCACCTAAAGTATAATAAAATGTTTTATAATTTACAGAGGATGGAATTTTATTTATAGATAAAAGTTCAGGAGAGGATAATTCATTTTTTGTAAAAGGGAATTGAAAAGTGATATTTCCATTAGTATCAATAGGAAGTAACCATTTTGGGTTGAAACATAGGAAAGTCCAATCGTCTATTACATAAATATCATCAATAGATAATGAATAGAATGTATAATTATTTTGTTCAATATATTTATATTGTGTTGTTAAACAATTGAATATACGAATAATAAGTTGATAATAATTGTCATCGTTGTTATATTCATTAAAAAAGAGTGATAATGGTTTTACAGAAGAAGCGTAAAAATCAATTTTGTTGAAAGAAGTTTTAATACCATTCAATAGGTTTGTATTGATTATAGAATTCAATAAAACTTTATTCATTTGACTAGAAGAAATTTCGAGAGAAAATGTAGAATTATTATTATTAATAATCATTATTATTCTAAAAATTATAAAAAATCTTTTTTCTTTACTAATTTTTCTGTTTCTTAATTTGAAATGGGTCCATTAAGTCAGAAATAAATGGATTTAATTCTACGGGTTTTGTTAAACTATCATAATGAAAACACCAGTTCCAAAACATTCTATTTTTCAATTTTTCAGCATTTTCTATTTCTTGATGAAACATCTGGTCTATTATAGAAAAAGAGGATTTCAATAATAATATTTGTTTCATATGTTGTTTTTTTTCATTAAATAGAAATGAAATTCTTTCTTTGAGTTCGGTTGAGATATGGTCTTCTTTTGAATTAATGACGCTGTTGATATATCTAATTTCATTTTTAATATTCATTAGATAAGTAATTTTCCTTTTTTTGACATCATCAATTTTTTTAATTATAGAAAAAATATTAGTATTATAAATAACAGGATAATAATTTCTAATTACAGTTGGAATTAAAAATTGGTTGGTTTCTTTAATTTCAGAAATTTTCTTTTCGACATCAGACAATTTTTGCATCATTTCTAATTCTAATTCTTTTTTTTCTTTATTACTGTCTTCTTTATTTAGTTGATTTGAAAATTTATTATTAAAATCACGAAATAGTAATATTGAACCAGAAGTAAATTCAATTGAAGATTGTAATTTATCGTATTGATGAGATGATGTTTTATGTGCTTCTGATGCAGCATCTAATTTAAAATAATTAACTAATGCTAATAAAAAAGCGATTGTTGCATTAACAGATGATATGAGTATATATCCCCAATTATAATTATTAACTACGGAAGATAAAACGGTAGCAGCTGTGGATAATATGATAGCGGGCATCATTAATATATTTAATTTAGTCTCACAATAGTTTTTAGATTCCATATAAATAATTTTTTGTCCTTTCAAATAACTAGCCAATACATCTAATGCGGATGAATATTCTTGGTTAATGGTATAATATTGTTTATTAATACTTTCTTCAACATTTTTATAAGTTAATTTTCTGTATTTTCTTGTATTTTTCTTCCCGAATATATTAATACCTGTGTTAGATTTATTGTCATCGTTAAAGTTTAAGTTATTGTCTGAATTGGTATCAGAGTTAGAACCAGAACCATATCCGAATTCTTGTATTTCTTCGTCATTATCATAATTTACATCTTCATTATCATAATTTACTTCTTCGCTTTGAATTACTTCTTCATTTTCAATAACATTTTCATTAATAGATATTAATATGTGATTTGATGAAGACATTAATATTAATATATATATTAATATTATGAATAAAACCCGAAAAAATATACTTTGGAAAGGATGGAAAAATGAAAGACCAAGTTATGCGGAAAGAACAAAAATGTTAAAAAGTTGCGGTAAAAAATGTTTTTTAGAGGAAAGAATAAGTCGTTTCCTATATGTAAAAAAAATAGTTGTAAAGTAAGTAAAAAAGGTTTATATGCAGCATATATTAGGAGTAGGCAGTATAGTAGTAAAGGAAATAAATATAAAATAGTTGCGTCAAAGTCAAGGAAGATGATTGATAGAATGAAATAGGTGTGCATAAACAACTTAAAGAGCCATACAGCATAAACAACTTAAAGAGCCTACCCTGTAATTCTTAAACGCTTTTTATTATTCTGGTTTTCATTCTCAGAACTACGAATACTAGTTAATCTTTCTTGAATATATCTTTTTTTTGTTATAAAATTTTTAATATCTATGGTAATAGGGTCTGAATAGTCTAATGGGTCATAGTCAATATTGTGTGTTTTAATATATTTTACTAAATTACCAAAATTTTTCATTAATTTTGGATATTCCGCCCGAAGTTGGTCATATTCAAATTTCACATATTTATTGGTTATATTTATTTCTTCATCCAAATCTATGGTATTTCTATTTGGTAAATTATGAAAAATATCTAAATCTATATTTTTTTCACTTTCAACTTTTTCTTCTATATTTTCTATTAACTTTTCTGTATCTACTACTAGTGGTTTTTTCTCAACATTTGTATTTGTATTTGTATCTACTACTAGTGGTTTTTTCTCAACATTTGTATTTGTATCTACTACTACTACTGGTTTTTTCTCAACATTTGTATTTGTATTTTTCTCAACATTTATATCAGTTAATAATTTCCAATAATCTTTATTAAAATTTTGAAATAATATAGTAATTCTTGAATCGGGACCACATTTTAAAACATCATTTCCACAATTTATAATAAAATTTCTAAACTCTTCTTGAACATCATCTCCGTTTTTTTCTCCTACCCCTTCATTAAGAATATTAATAATATTTTCTAATCCCTGAGTCATTCCAAGAACTTTCAAAAAATATTTCTTTGGGTCAATCTTAGAATTATCAAAAACAAATTTATCATCAGTCCATCCTCTATGAGTTGTATCTTTCCCGATAATCGAATGTGATAACATCCGTATCTGGTCTCTCAATAACCAAGAATAAGTAGGTAATTTAATATATCCATTTTTATTATTATTTTCACCATATTTAATGGTTTGTATTATTGAAGGTATTGAACCATCCATATTTTTACCTTCATAAATCTTTTTACCATTAGGTATGTTTCCTGCTGCATAGTCAATAAATAAATCTAACACCCCTTCATACGATATTTTTATTCCCCAATCATCCTTCTTTTCTTTTCCATCAGGATTACGATAAACTTTTATAATCATTCCGACTGCTGATAATAAATAAGTATCTAATTTCATCAATTTTGTAATTCTTAAAAAATCTGTGCAGGATTGTTTTCTTACCGATTCATCTGTTATATCATACCAAGTATTTAAACCAACCGCAAGTCTGTATAAACTTATCATACTAATTATATCACCGAAAGATACAGTTTCTAAAATTGATATATTATTAAGTGTTAAAATATCACAGTAATTATCAGTTTTAATTTGTGAATCATCAAATCTTATTGGAATATATGGATAAATAAATGGAATACTTGAACTAGATAGATTTCCTCCATAAGTAAAAAAAGGTAGTTTTACTATAATTGGAATACAATCTACTAATTCATCAACCTCATTACCATCTTTTTTGGTATATTTCAGTTTTTCTTTTACAACATTTCCATCTCCTAATTTTGAAACATAACTTGATAAACCATCAAACCCTTCATTAAAAATAATTGTTATAATATCACTTAATTTAAATTTTTCTTCATATTTATTCATAAATCTTATTTGAGAACCATCTTTTGTAATTTCATTTAATATATTTGAAACTAATAAATTTTTTTGATTTTCTATGGTTTCAAATAAATGACTTGGTGAAATTATAGTATCATTCTTCGATTGTTTGTTCCAACTTAAATATAAATCGTTATAAAGTCCATTTATTGCATCCTTCTTATATAATTGTATTGGATTATAAGTTAATATTGTATTTGTTTTATTTAAATTTGAGAGAGTAAAATTTGTCGTATTCCAATTAATTCCATTTTTTAGTGATGATATTTTTTCAGGAATATATCCTCCTTTATTATATTTTTCAAATAATTTTTTATCTAATGAATAATCTCCTGAACATAAAATTTTCAAATCAAGGTCTTTGGTTTTAGTATGATTGAATGAATATAAATTGATAGCTGTTCCGCCTGAAATCATCCATATCGGTTTAGAATTAATGCTACTAATATTTTCATCATTAGAGTTATCCTTACTGGGTGGTAAAATTTGAATAATTTCATTATTTGAATCTAATACATAATTCAACATAATTTTTTGAACTTGTTCTAAATATTTAGAAAATAATGTTCTATCATCAATTATTACGTCTGTCATATATATAATAAATAAAATTGATTTTTAAATTTAATTAATAAAAGAGAACAAGTATAAAAAAATCAAATAAATCAAAGAAATGAAAGAAATGAAAGAAAATAATGATTTGTATCACCATTTACATAATAGAAATGATTGTGAATGGGGACAATTTATTGATTTAGAACGAGACGATAGAGTAAAAGTAAGGTATAATGAAATAAAAAAAAAATTAGAATATATTTATAAAACAAATACTTATAAAACAAAAACTTATATAACAAATAATTATATAACAAATAATTATATAACAAATAACTACATAACAAATAATTATATAATAA
>Ga0209189_1002786_pt1 | contig 12027 bp, 25 predicted proteins | sample C_130820_EF_Meta_FD_187308 | JGI IMG/M metagenome (GOLD analysis project Ga0209189, IMG submission 187308) | Freshwater microbial communities from Lake Croche, Canada to study carbon cycling - C_130820_EF_MetaG (SPAdes) (version 3) | ecosystem: Environmental > Aquatic > Freshwater > Lake...
ACACAAGGCCAGCAGCTTACAATTGAGGGTAATTACCTGGAGATTGATCAAACTCAGTATCAAGTAGAATTTTCTTTGTCAATTAGTCCAGATAACAATTTGGCAGTTTTACGCAAATTATATAAGTAATGGCCAGAATATTTAGAGATAGTAGCGTTTTAAATCAGTTCGGATCTCCATCCCTAAATAGCAATATATTGGCCAATCGCCCAGCATTTGGGCAGGTTGGTAGATTGTTTGTATCTACTGATACATTAGCAATTTATCGTGATACAGGGACAGCGTGGGACAATTTAACATCTGGTGGTGGAAGTCAGAATTTACAACAAGTAACTACAATAGGCAATACAACAGATCAAGGGATTAACGTATTATCTAATTCCGGATTTTATGTAACAAGTGATGGTAACATAGCAAACAGGCCTACAACTTATCCATTTGCAGTGTATGCAGTAGGGTTCAATGTTTTAAAAAGTACATACAATGTAAATGATGCTAATATTAATGTTGCCGCAATATTGCAAAGTAATATTAATGTCAATGTAACCTCCACAAAGAATACTTTTTTTAATGCTAACTTTTCAAATTTAGATTTAAATATACCAACAGGATCAACATTAACATTAGGTGTTTCTGCAAATAATGGAGCTATTGTAGCTTTAAATAGTTTTTCCGGAATTGGAGGAGGATCAATTTTAAATGATCAAGCTGGAGGTAGTGGATTTAGAGCAATATCTCCATTGATTAGTAAAACAAACTACACAAGTTTAACTAATAATATTACCATTGATTATTATGCAGGAATAAATATTTACGGAGCTGAGGGAATATCATCAACAGGTAAGCTAAGTATCGGACAATATTATTCTTTACTTATCAATCCATCTGACTACTTTGCTAACAGCCCAATAATTACAGGCGATAGATGGGGAATTTATCAAGCTGGGGCTAATGATTACAATTATCTTGCTGGTAATATGTCAATAGGAACAACTACCAAAATTGCAGGATATAATTTAGTCGTACCATCAGTATTTATATCAACTTTTTTAAATGCTGTAAATTCATTTTTTGGTACTGTTCAAACAGATACACTAAAATCATCTACCGGTAATTTAACTTTTTTAGATTATAATTATTCCTCTATAATTGGAACATGGTTCGATACAGGTAATTTAAGACTAGGTACAGGCACAGACAGCGGAAGGAAATTACAAGTCAATGGAAATGTTGAAGTAATTACAACAACAGCAACAGGAATTCACACACCAACAGCTCAACATTTACCTATTTATGTCAATGGAACTCTTTATTACTTACAACTTTTAAATTAATAGAATGGCAAATATATCAATACAACCTGTTCAAATATGGATCAATGGTCAAACAATAGCAGGTGACAATTTAGAAGCCTACTCCATTTATGATAATTTAACATCAGAATCTAAATTTTATTACCAGGTTCAAAAAGATACTCAATCTTTAATAAATGGAAACATATCTATAATCGGTAATAATTATGAATTATGGATGGCAAATAATTTTTCTACAGAATGGGCGTTAACATATATATGTAATCAATTAAATCTAACTCCAATCATACCAACAAAAACAAAAAAATAACCAATGGAAGAATTAAACGTTATTAAGCAAGTTATCCAGATAGCTTTTGCATCTGGTAAGTTAACCAATCTAGAAGAAATTAAAGTTATTCTAATTGCATTAGAAAAAATTGAAACAAAATTAAAAGATATACCTCTTTTAAAAGTAGATTAATGGATTTTATATCATACATCATACCTGGTTTGATTGCATTAATAGGCAATTATTTTTTAACTAATTTCCGGTTAAAAAAGATTGAGGATGATATGAGATCGTATAAAGATATTAGTGAGAGATTGGCAAGAATAGAGGGTAAACTAGATTATCTTACTAAATGAGATATATAATAACATCTAGGCAGAAAAGAAATGCTAATAAAATTGGAGTAAAAATAAAACTATCTAGTAATCCAAAAAAGAAAATTAGCGTTTATAAGGATGGTGTAAAGGTGGCAGATATAGGAGCTATAGAATATTGGGATTATGATCATTACCGTAATGCTTACGGGATAGCATACGCAAACGAAAGGCAAAGACTTTATAAATTAAGACATGAAAGATATAGGCATATCAAAGGAACTCCGGCCTATTATGCAGATCAAATACTTTGGACATAAAAAATAACAATATGAAACGTTTTTTAACAAATTGGAAAACTAATTTAGCAGGTGTAGGAGCTTTAATTTCTGGTGTAGCTCAAATTGTTACCGGACATCTTAATGAGGGAATTGGAACAGTTATCGCAGCAATCGGTTTATTTGCTGCAAAGGATCATAACAACTAATTATGTTAAGCATTACATCTCCATTATTCCAGGCTTATGTTAAGCACAATGCATCTGCAGAGGGTGGAAAATCATCCAATCCTAAAGATACGGCTGCACAATATGTTAAACCTGGTGAGGTGCATACAAATAGAGGCGTTACCTGGAATACATACAAATCTATAGCTAGTAAGTTGGGATTGAATCCGGATTACAATTCATTTTTAAACTTAACTAAGGATGGAGCTGTTAAATTTATCTATCAGTATTATTTGGATAATGCAAAGGATCTCCCAGATCAGACAGGAATAGCAGTTACAGAGTCTGCCTGGGCATCTGGAGGAGAAAGAGGAACAACTAATCTGATAAATGCTGTTAATTCATTTGGTAAAAATGTAAAGAGTCGTAAAGCTGCAGCAATGGCAGCTAAAACAATAGACGATAAAAAACTAGCTATTGCAGTTAATGCAGAGCAAAAAAAATTTTATCAATTTTTGGCAGATAAAGATCCTGTTCAATATGGATCATTTATTAAAGGTTGGAAAGATAGAGCGGACAAATTGGCTGCATTAATACAAAATGCCAAACCTGCAGCAGGCTTAGCATCTGTATTCATAATTGCAGCAATTTTTTTTTTAATTAGGCAAGGCAAGCAAGGTTAATCATAACGGTTAGTAAGTTGGTTTATTGAGAATTTTGTACCGGGAGGTGTTTTTACATCTCCCTTTTTATTTTAATTTGTTGTACAAAGTTTCTAGTTTCCTTTTCGTACAGGTTGACATAGTTTGCAGATGGGCGGTTATTTGTCAACCAGGTAATGAGTTTTTGTACGTTGTTAACTTTGTGGTAACGAATAGGATTTCTATCCTGGAAAAAAACAATTGCGTTATATAATTTCATTTTAATATATTTGTATCAGAAACAAAATAATATCCCTCTTTAATGCAGGTTTCTGCATTTCAGAGGGATTGTTGTTTAAAATAGTGTTAGTTGATTTGTTTTACATTCATATATACCTAGTGCAATATCTAAAATGTTTTTACCGATTTCATAATCAACTAAATTTCTAGCAATTTTATTAACAGATTGTTTTCCTTTATATTGATAAAAATCATAATTATGAAAATCGCATAAATTTTTCATATAGTTTTTATTTTCTAAACTAGGTGATTTTCTATGATCAAAATTATTTATTGTAAAATTTGACCAAAATATATGTCTACCGATAGTTTTGCCTCTTATTAATGGTTCATAATATGGTATCACATTTTCAATTACATACAAGGTTTTACAATGATGTTTCAAAAATAAAATTTCTTCATATAACTTTAGATCTGGGTATACTTTTTTAATATTTTTATTTCTTGCAAACCTAGCTCTACTATGAGTAGGACAAGGAGGAGATGACCAAATAAAATCAAAATATTGATAATTATGTAATAAATATTTATGAGCATTATCACATATAACAATATCATTAGGAAATCTTTTTTTATATAAATCGCACAAAATAGGATCTAATTCTATAGAAGTTACCTCACAATTTTCCCATAATAAACGATTTCCTCCTAAACAACTATATAGGTTTAATATTTTCATCTTTTTTTGTATTTATTGTTTTCATTTTTAATTATTAGGTTTTCAAGTAACCAATCCTTTACTAACTTCTTACAATACGTTAAGCTCTTACCGGTTAATGCCATTAAATCATTTGTAAGCGTTTTATAATCTTTAGGTTCTATTAATACTTTTAAAATTAAAAAATGCTTATCCATTCCTTGGATGGTATCATTTACATGGCTTTTTTGCTTTTCTATCCATACTCCCTGATCATTAACAATCTCAATAGTTTTAAATTCGGATGATGATCGGAGGTAACCAGGTGAAAGGGACAGTACATTTTCTTTCTTTTCACAGATTAAAGTAGATTGAGCTTTCCGATCCATAAAGCTACCTAGATGACCTAAGCTGTTTTTATCTTTCTTTGTTAGATGCAATACGCAAATGATTAATAGCTTGTAAACCTTACTAATTTTTTTTAGCCAATAGATAACATTATTTGATTCTACAACAGAATTGAAATCCTGTACTAGATCCGCAATGCCATCAATAACCAGGATAGAACAATCTGGAGTATTTTGTAGATAGAGTTCAATCAATTGCATTAATGAATTATTATTATCCTCCCTACAATTAAAAAAATCTAAGTTACCAGGCAGATAATTTGTTTTTAATTGCGATTGTATCCTATTTATAATTTCATAAAAATCAAATGTAGAGCTCTCCGTATCAAAAAAAGCTATTCTATTGCGATTGATTAATGGCGACAATTTAATCCCAAACAAGCCATCAGAAAAAAAGGCCGATGCAATTGTAGAGGTGACAAAAAGGCTCTTGCCGGCCTTAGGTAATCCCTGGAAGCATACAAAAGATTCTAATTGACCTATAACCTCTCCACTAATGGAGAGCATTGTCTCGGCCTTTTCCGGCTTGTAATTGGGGTTAAATTGCCTGGATTGTAATGTATCCAGGCTTATCATCATTCAGCATTTAAATAGGATTCATCTGCATTAAAAAATCGTCCTGCAGTCTCTTTGCACTCTTTAATTATGATTGCCTCTAGATCTCTATTGTAAAGTTCACGATTGTATTCTGCAATAAATAGCTGGGCGGCTAGCCATTCTTTTTTACTTAATCCTAAAAATAATGTTACCCTATTGAATTGATCTGGAGGAGTGATAAGACTATTAATGGGTTGATCCGCGTTGTATATTTTCATTGTGTTTATTTTTAGAATAATAAATCGTTATTGTCTATTTTTTTCTCCTCTATAACTTTTATTTGGCCTAGGATGGTTCCTTTTTCTCCTGGTTTGGCCTTTTCTGCAATGAATCCAATAGATCCGTATTGATCTACAGTATCATTCATAAATATTACACCATTTAACCAGGTGCCTTTATCTGTTTTGTTTAGTTTATCCTTATCAATTTTTAGCAAGTTAATGGAATACGACAGCCTTTTCATCTTGTTGTTTTTTTAGTTGTACTAGTAATCTTAAATAATTGCTTACAGAAAGTTGGAGACTTTCAGATTTCTTTATTAAAAAATTGAGCTCATCCTGGGTTATGCGAGTGCTAACTATCTTTTCTTTCTTATCCATATAAAAATATTTGAAATTAATGTAGTTATAAGAATTAATGGAGCTATAACTAAAACTATATAGGCTAATGCAAAAAGATATATTAATAGCTTAATAATATTAAACATCATCATCATCTTTATCTATTTCTATTATGATATTTTTAAGATTTTTAATATCATCTAAATATCTACTCATTGCTGCAATATATCCTCTATAATAGCCATCATCCCAACGATCACCATATTTTGTAAGTTTTATTCTTGTATAATCAATTCTACCATTAGCAAATTTTATTAATTCGTCTAATTTATCAATTAATTGCATAAACTTTTGATTTGATGTAAACTAATGTGTTAATATTCAAAAGATGGAAATTTTCTGTAGCAACAATCAATGGATTGTATTCATCGTCATAAAAAACAATTTGATCAATCATTCCATTTAATAATTTAACTTCTACTGGATGGCCTCCCAAGTGTGGAGGCAAAGTAAATGCGTGCAGGTTTGGCGTTAGAATGTTCATTTTGTTTGGTTTATTTTATTATAAAAGATTATTAAATTCAATTCGCATAAAAGTCCATGCTCGTTCGGCATTTGGTGTAAGTTCATTAAATCCTATTTCATCGTTTAAAAATTTTTTTAGAATTTTTATATCATCGCTATTAAAATTATATTCTAGCATTTCATAAGTTTTTTCATAAACTTTTTTATTATGAAATTCTCTATAATTTTTTAAATTTTGTTCCTCTTGTTCTTTATTATAAGGCATTTGTTTATTGGTTTATTGATTATAAATAATTTATAAATTTTTCTGGATAAGGTTTGCCTAATTGATCACAAACATTTATACGTTCGCATATTATTTCGATTTCATCATCAAAATCAATGTCGTTTTGTTCAGCTAACCGTACAGCCCTATATTGTGATTCTGCAAAAATTTTACAAAGAACATCATTATACAATGGGTTTGTGCTTCTAACAATGTAAAGGTTCATTTAATTTTATTTTATTGGTAATTATTTGTGAAAGGAGGGGATAGCTAATCCCCTCAATATTTTTACTTACTATTACGGATTGATCTAGAATTACCGTAAATCGCTTTCATCCTTCTTTCTGTATACAAATGTATACAAATATTCCAATTGTATACAATTTTTATCTAGGTCACTTAAAAATTTAGAAATCATCTAAAAATTTGGTACTTAGAGTAAATATTTGTTATTAAAAGTTGAAACAAAATATAGTTTTTCTATATTTTAGGTCTTTTTTTGGTTATATTGCCATTTTTGGGTAACTTCGAGACCATAGGTCACGAAGTTAACCCATAAGGTGACCCAAAAACGTGCCTTTATAACCAACGTCGTTTTTCATTAATTTTTTGAAATTGTCTAAATTTGGTTATGCGGCAGCAACTTTTACAAAAGTTAAGTTTCGGAGGCAAACGCGAAATCATCGCGAATGATCAATCGGCTAACGATATCATCTCTGCAATGCTAGCAGCTCACACTAAGTATCAAAAAGATTACGATTTAATTGCAGATCAATTCTATGCAGGATCCGCAAAAGCAACAGCCAAAAAGTTATTTGATTTTTTAAAGCACAATATCCACTACAAAGTGGAAAGTGTTAACAATCAACGAATAATGTCTCCCGGAGCAATCATCAGTTTAGCACAAAACGACTGTAAGAACTTTGCACTATTCATTATAGGGGTGCTGCATAGTCTTAAGCGTAGAGGAATAATAAACAATAAGATCTTATATAGATTTGTAAGTTATAATTTGTTGGATCCTACCCCTCACCATACCTATGCTGTAATGATAGATAGGGATGGGAGGGAGATCAACATTGATCCTGTGCTAAGTTCATTTAACGAAAAAAAATTATATTACAATAAAATTGATAAAATGCCTTTATACGCAATATCCGGAGTATCTGGTATCGGAGCAAAAAAAGCAGCAAAAGCTCCTAAGGGAGTTAAACGTCCTATAGTTGCTAGAGTTACTTTGGCTCCAGCTCGTGGATCTTTTCTGTTGTTGGTTGGTATTAATTTCATGGGATTAGCTACAAAATTGAATGATGCATTTAAAAACAAAAAAGATGCAACGAATACCTGGTGGTCTAGATTGGGTGGAAATACCAACGAACTTTTAAGAAAGGTAGAGCAGGGAGCAAAAAAGAAACGAATTTTCGGAGATGATCAAGAGGGAGCAATCGGGGTTGTTCCTGCAGCTGCAGCATCTACAGCAGCTCCTATCCTAGTAAAAGTTGCAACGTTTCTAAAGTCAATAGGAATCAATCCGGCAGAAATTGCAAACGCGGGTAAAAAAGTATTGGCTAATCAAATTAGAGCAAAATTAGAGCCTAAAGAGAAAGCAGCAACGCAAGCCCAGGAAGTTGCCCAGATGCAAACAGAACAGGCGGTAGAAACATTAAGCCAGGATAAAGTTAGTCCATCCGGTTTGATGCCAGTTACAACAGAAAAATCAGCAACAACAACAAAATCATCAACAAAAAATTATATACCATATTTTATTGGTGGTGGTTTAGCTTTATATCTATTAACTAGAAAAAAATAATAAATGGCAAATGCTGCAATGACGGCCAAACTTAAAAAAGTTCAAGCCATCGCAAAAAAACTAAGAAAGGACAAGCCAAAGCTCACACATATAGAGGCATTAAAATTAGCCTGGAAACAGATTCCAAAATCTAAAGTAATTAAAACGAAAAAAGTTGCTGTTGGTGCTGTAAAAAAGAAAACAAAAAAAATTACAGAAAAAACCATCCAGGATAAAGTCAAATCTGTTAAAAGAGCAGCTCTTAGCCTAGATGATGCCCAGAATGCTCATATGCTTCAAAAAATTGGATCATTAATGCAAAAACCTTTTATGTTAAAGCATTTTGATGGTGGTAAATTAAAATCTGTAACTAAATTCAATGCAAGCAATTTAGCAACAGCAAAGAAAATAGCAAAAAAGCATAAAGAACAACAAGGACATAAAGGCCGTTATTCAGTAAGTGCATATTAAAACAAAATAAAATGAGAAAACACAAAAAACATCATGCGAAAAAACATACTCATAAAAGACGTAGAAAAATGTCTGGTGGTATGTCTGGAATGTTAACGCAGGCAGTAGGTTTAGTAGGCGGAGCTGTTGCAGCTCGTATTTTAACTAATTCATCTAAAATTTTGCCTCAATTGGATAGCAAAATAAAAGATGCTGCAGTTATCGGTTTAGGTCTTTATTTCCCTAAATTGGTGAAAGGTCCTATCGGTGCCTCTGTTGGTGCTGGTATGGTTGCAATGGGTGGTTTGGCCTTAGTTCAATCAACCGGAGCTATCGGTGCAATTGATGACATGATCCCAGCTAGCTTTATGGCAGGTGATGATTTATCTGTTATTGCAGGATCGGATCTATCTGTAATTTCTGGAGATTATAGTCAAGACAATTTATCCGTTATCGCAGGAGATTATAGCGACGAAATGTATTAATCAAATTAATAAACAGTAAAAATTTTATAAAATGTTATTTTCACAACAAGGTTCTAGACAGGTTTTTGACAATGCGCGCAGATTAGTGGATGCAGCTGGATTGTCAACACAGCAAACAGTATTATCACAGTCTTACATAAGATCAGAAGTAGCTTTATCTACTACTACTACATCTTATCACGTTCCTATTTTGATCAATGACAATCAAAATGGATCTACTTCAAGTTTCCCTACTTCGGCTCTCTTGAATCTCCAGGATGCTTTTGTTATAAGCGGATTATTTGTAGGTTTTGCTAACACTGCAGATAATACAACTTCAGCTTTTAAAATTAATACATATCCATCAGCTACAAACTCCGGTTCACAAGCTGCAGCAACATCAATGTTTACTTTGTACAATGCTTCGCTACAATTGACTGTGAACAATCGCACAATACTTACGCAATTCCCTCTAAGTAACTGTTTATACATTCCACAGACTCAAGGCTTAGCTACACAAGTAAATGCGTCACCTTATAACGCAATTGATCAAAATGAACAATTTGCTACAGCTACTTATCCAATCGAGCCAAACATTGTATTAGTAGGTTCTAAAAATAACGTTTGCCAGGTAGTTTTACCAGCTGCAATTTCTACATTACCAACAGCTGGAGCTCCTAGATTAATCGTGATCTTCACAGGGATTTTGGCGCAAAATTGCACTCCCGTTAGATAGTTGATAATAAACTAGTTATGTAAATAAATTGGAATGGGTGATGCCCTAAGCAGAATAGTTGTTTTAAAAGAAACCCAAATTTTTTAACGCTTAAATGTATAGCGAAATGGTTAAGATAGATAAATACGAATTCATTGAAATTATTATACCTGCAGGTTCTACAGGAACCCGATTTTTCTGTAACGATCAACCAAATTTGAGATTCGTAAGCCAAATGGCTTTATCCGTATATCCAAAGGCATCAGTACCTAAAAGTATTCTTTCTGGTAATGCAAACATTGATGATACAGATTTTTTACAGGGGTTCCTAGTCCTTTATTATTCAGATAAGGAGGCAACCAATAGAGCGCCTCTTACCATATTTAACCCAATTCAAAATAACAGTACAACATTATCGCCATCTGTATTTTCTCTTGCAGGTTTTCAAGGTCAGCAAGTACAATGGAGTAAAAGTTATGTACAGTTCACAAATGCTCCTACTACAGGAGAATCTCCGAAATCTATATGTATTGGTGTTTACTACGCTTAAACATATTTTGTTTCAACCTTTAAAATAAACCAAACTAATGGCAGCTTACACTACATCAGAATCGACTGTTAAAAAGTTTTTAAATAACGGTTATCCATACTTTTCATTTTACGTTAATGGTGTTAAAATCGCAAGCAATGAAAATGCAAGCGATATAGAGGATGCCAGCGAAAAATTGAGAGATGAGCTTTTAACGTATGAGAATAATGAGATCTCATCCTGGGATGATAAAATCATTGTTTATACGTTTGCGGATAAAAACGTTATGCTTAAAGCAGGTAAAACAGATATTAGCCACAAATGTAGTGCAGCTCTTACAGTAAGGTTCCCAGATAAAAGGCAAAACAATACCTATAAAACAGATTCAAATTTACAAGTTTTGCAAATCTTACAGGAAATGCGAAACGATATGAATATTCAGCGTGAAAAATTGGCATCATTAGAGGCAGAGATGCAGGATGATGATGAGCATGAGGATGATGGAAATCCAATCATAGGAGCCTTAAAATCTAATCCGGAATTAATGAATACAATAGTAACCGGAGCAATGGCGGCATTGGGTGGATTGTTTCAAAAAAATAAACCTATTACAGCTTTGGGATCTGTAGAAGTTGAACAGGATGATAAGCTCACAAAATCATTAGAGATTCTAAAGGCTAACGATGATAAACTAGCAGATCACTTAGAAATTTTGGCCAATATGTCAATTGAGAATCCGGGGCAGTTTAAGTGGTTAATATCAATGCTAAAATAATGTTAACAAATGAAAAAAGATACACAAGATTTATTGTTTAAAGTTGGTGTAGCTGTTGGAGTTTATTTTTTTGTTGTAAAGCCTCTTTTAGAAAAATTAGGTATTGCAAAAACTGCAGAACAAAACCAATATGAGGAGGATCAAAAAAAAGCACAGGTTGATCCCTTAAATGCATTTTCTCCCACGTTTTGGAAAACAGTTAAAGGTGCATCTCTTTTAACAGTTGCACAGGCTAGACAATTTGCTAAAGTAATTCACGATGCTGTTAATGGTAGTTTAGTACAAGGTGATGACGTTAATAGGATTATAGGAATATTGAGAAAACTAAAAGCTAAAACTCAATTAAGCTGGTTAGCTTATCAATATAGTTTAGTGTATAAAAATGCAGATCTTTTATATGATTTAGAACACGGCAGTAATGCCTTTTATCTAAACAATCCTAGAGCTGGATTAAATCAGCAAGAAATGCAAACTATTTTTGACATAGTAAAAAACTTAAAATGAAAAAGAAAAATATTCTCCCTTTGTTGATAATTGCCGGTGCTGGTTATTATTTCTATACACAGAGTCAAAAAAAGAAAGTTCCTGAAAAATTACAGGCACTAGATCCTACCGAAATAAACGAATTAGAACGACAAAGAATTGAAAAAGAGCGTATTGAAGCAGAAGAAAAAAAGCCAAAAACTTTATTAGCAAAAGCTGCATCCTTAGTTAATAAAGCAGCTCAAACTAAAGCAGGAAAAAAATTAATTGCTAAAGGTAAAAATTTAGTTCAGAAAAAATTGAAGTTAGAGAAATTAGGTGCTACATACTTATAAATAATTAACCTATGAATTACCCTAAAGCAATGGTACCGGCAATGAAACACACCGACAAACAAGTCGCAAACATTTCATTTCCGGAGCCTTTAACAGACAGGCAGAAATATGATCAAATCAACCAGGTTAATCGTGGAGGACAGCGTTATATCCAATTTTATATAGAAACAAAGTTTTATTACCAAACTCAAAATGTTTATAGTGATTGTAAT
>Ga0209189_1002788_pt1 | contig 12022 bp, 12 predicted proteins | sample C_130820_EF_Meta_FD_187308 | JGI IMG/M metagenome (GOLD analysis project Ga0209189, IMG submission 187308) | Freshwater microbial communities from Lake Croche, Canada to study carbon cycling - C_130820_EF_MetaG (SPAdes) (version 3) | ecosystem: Environmental > Aquatic > Freshwater > Lake...
TGGCCGTCTCGCTGCGGCTACAGGCGGACTGCAGAGGACGCCCCACGAGCAATCGCACTGAGGACCCGAGAGGCTGAGCGGCGACAGGCTGCGCCTTGGCCGCGGCACCGTGAGCGCTTCTAAATACGGCTTGTGGACTGCGCCTGATGGCTGGCCGCACCGACCTTTGCATGCCACCACGCCGTGGACCCACAGGGTCGAGGCGTAGCGAACTTGAGCGGCTGAGCGTTAGCGAGGTAACCGACAAAGTAGTTCGCTGAACGTTCTCGTGCCAGAGCCCCTGAAGTAGGCGTGTAGCCGAAGCGAGCTACTCAAATGGGCTGGTGTTCCAGGCCCTTTGCTTTGGTGACTTTCATTTGGGCCAGCAAATGAAAGTTACCCGCCCGCCGGGGCGGATCCCGGCGCGCTGCAGCGCAGTGCACCAAACCCCGCCGGGCGCAGCCCCAAAACCAAGCCCCTCGCGGCAAGCGAAACCACCCCCGGAGGTCAGGCGTAAACGTCCACCGCCCCGTTGACCCGGCGCGACACCACTGGCGCCACGACAGCGGCCTCACCAGACTCGCGAGCCGAACGGCCGCCAAACGACTGCGAAGCCGCCTGGCCCTGCTGGGCCTGCCGCTCACGCGCATGGTCGGACACCCCGCCGCCGCTCAGGGTGAAGCCGGCGTCCTTCAGCGATGAAGCCAGTTCGGCCCAGCCGGCTTCGAGGGCCTGGCGGGTTTGCGCCAGGTCGGCGCCGAAGTCGACGCGGGCCTGGTCGCCGGTCATGGTGATCTGCACCGACACCGGGCCCATGTCGGCCGGGTTCAGGTGCAACTCGGCCTCGCCGATGCCGTCGCGCGCCAGCAGGCTGACCTGATAGCCCAGCGCCTGCTGAAAGCCAGGCTCGGCGAAGGGGGTGGGCACGTTGGCCTGCACGGGCGCTGGCATTTCGCTGCCGCGAGCGGCGCTGGCAGCACCGGCTGTCGGCAAGGCAAACACGCCCGACTGCGCGGCATCGAAAGCGGCTGGGGTGCGGCTGCGGTTCTCGTTCAGCGCGCCGCGGCCGAGCACGGCCAGTGAGGCCTCTGCGGCAGCGGCTTCGCGCGCAGCCGGTGCGCTGGCAGCGGCCAGCGGCAGACCTGCGGGCACCAGGGTGCTGAAGTCCTGACGGCTCGCGTCCTGCGGTGCAGCCGATGGGTTCAGCGGCGTGTCGGCGACGGCATCGGCTTTGGGCTGTGCCTGTGTCTGTGAAACCGGGTTGAACGCGTCGCCGAGCATCGCCTGCAGGTTGCTCGAGGCCGTGACATCACGCCCTTCGCGGTCGCTTGCCCTGGCCGACTCGGCTGGCTTGCCGTTGGCAGCCGGGGCTGCCGGCCTGGATGGTGCGCTTGCCGCCATAGCGGGCAGCGCTGACTGAGCCGCTGGCGCGAGCGTCGGGTCTTTCGATGCGTCGGTTGCCGGTGCCGCCGCCATCTGCGCTGGCAGCGCCTTGGCGTCTGGTGCCGCCGCTGCGGCGGCTGTCATGGATTCCAGGCCTGCTTGCGCGGCTGATGCATCGTCGGTCACGGCGGCGTTGGCAGCGGGCTGGGGTGCTTGCGCCAGCGACACCGTCGTCGGCACGAACACGGCGACGGGCACGCTCAGCGCTGCGGGATCGGACGTGGTGGTCTGCTGCGTGTCAGCCGAAACAGCGTCTTGCGTGTCGCTGACTTCAGCCGATTCAGGCTCATCAGACGCGGCCGCATCGGCGTCGGCCGACTTCCCGGTATCGCGTTCGCTGCGCACGGGGGTTTGCGTGGCGTTCGGCTCGGCAGCTTCGTTCAGGGCCTGCGGCTCATGGGCTTGCTCGCTGGCGTTTTCGCTCGCGTTGGCATTTGCAGCGGAGCTGGCGCTGGCCTGTTTGGCGCTCGGCTGCGCGGGGGCATCAGGCGCCTTCGGTGCCACGGTGAACTTGCCCTGGCTGACGGCGTTGTTCTGGCGCGCGCTGGCCTGACGGGCGCTGGCCTGGTTGTTGGCCAGCATGCGCGAGAACTCGGTCGAGCCCGGTGCGATGGGCGTGCCTGGGCCTGCCGATGCGGGCGCGGCCGATGGATTGCCCGCAGTGTTGCTCGCACGCAGGGAAACGTTGGACAGGCTGGAAAGCGCGGTGGAGTTCGGGTTCATGTCGTGCTCTCTGTGTGGTCAAGGTTGGACAGCTGTGTGGCGACCTTCATCCCTCGTGGTCAGATCAAAAGACATTGGCGCGGTCACTGTCGTGCTGGCGGTTCCAGGCCGCGCGAGAGGCGAACTCATCGGTGGTCTTTTGCTCGCGGCGGTCGGCCGACAGGCGCGCTTCGGCCTGGCGCCGCTCGATCAGCTTGCGCACCGAGGCCACGCGGATCTCGCCATCGCGCAGCTTCAGCCTGGCCTGGTCAAGCGCGGCCTGTGCGTGCACCACCACGCGCTGCTGCTGCTCCACGGCCTGCGTGAGGCGATCCATGAAGCCGCGGTAGCAGTTGACCAACTCCATGCGGCCATCGGTCTTGAACTGGGTCGCCCAGCGCTGCTCGTATTCGCCGCGGTAGACCACCAGCTGTTCGGCCTGTGCGGCGGCGCTGCGATGGGACATGGCCGCGCGCTGGCAAGCCACCGCGAGTTCATCGCGCTCGCGCTCGCACTGCGTGAGCAGCGTCATCAGGGGTTGCAGGGGGTTCATGGTCAAGCTCCTTGAAATCGATGCAAAGGGTTCAGCCCGCCATCACGGCGCACAGCCGCTTGACGCTGTCGCCGAGCTTGGCCGGCTCGCGCATGTCTTGCTGCAGGAACTGCGTCATCGGCGCGTTGAGTCGCACGGCGTTGTCGAGCTCGCTGTCATGGCCCGGCGCGTAGGCCCCGAGCTGGATGAGGTCGCGTGCCTTCTGGTGCTTGGAATGCAGCTGGCGGAAGCGGCGCGCGGCGTCGAGGTGGGGCTGAGGCGCCACGTTGGTCATCACCCGCGAAATCGACCGCTCGACGTCGATGGCCGGAAAGTGCCCCGACTCGGCCAGCTCGCGCGACAGCACGATGTGGCCGTCAAGAATGCCTCGGGCGGCATCGGCGATGGGGTCTTGCTGGTCGTCGCCTTCGGTCAGCACGGTGTAGATGGCGGTGATCGAGCCACTGCCTGCGGTGCCGTTGCCGCTGCGCTCGACGAGCTGCGGCAGCTTGGCAAAGCAGCTGGGCGGATAGCCCTTGGTGGCCGGCGGCTCGCCGATGGCCAGCGCAATCTCGCGCTGCGCCATGGCGTACCGCGTGAGCGAATCCATCAGCAGCAGCACATGCTGGCCACGGTCGCGAAAGTGTTCGGCAATCGCGGTGGCGTAGTTGGCGCCTTGCATGCGGGTGAGCGGCGGCGCGTCGGCCGGTGCGGCCACCACGATCGAGCGTGCCAGGCCGTCCTCGCCCAGGATGTCTTCGATGAATTCCTTGACCTCGCGGCCGCGTTCGCCGATCAGACCGACCACGATGATGTCGGCTTCGGTGTATCGCGCCATCATGCCCATGAGCACCGATTTGCCCACGCCGGTGCCGGCGAACAGGCCCAGGCGCTGTCCGCGGCCGACGGTGAGCATGGCGTTGATCGATCGCACGCCGGTGTCCAGCGGCTGGCGCACCGGCTCGCGGTCCATCGCGTTGATGGGGCGACGCACCAGCGGTTCTTCATGCACATCGACCAGCGGGCCACGGCGGTCCATCGGGCTGCCGTGCGAATCGACCACGCGACCGAGCAGGCCAATGCCCACGGGCAGGTGCAAAGTGCGGTCGATGCTGCGGCGCCACTGGTGGCGCACCGCGCCGAGTTTCATCGGCACCGTGGGTGACGCCTTGGGGATCACCCGAGCGCCACTGGCCAGACCATGGATCTCGCCGGTGGGCATCAGATAGGTGCGGTCGCCCGAGAAGCCGACCACCTCGGCGCGCACCGGGGGCTGGCCACTCATCAGCACCTCGCACACCGAGCCCACGGGCTCGCGCAGGCCGGCGGCCTCGAGCACCAGGCCTGCCACGCGCACTAGGATGCCCTGGGTTTCCAGCGGCACCGGATCGGCCGCAAAGATCTGCATGTCACTGAGGTAGCGCTGCCAGGCAGCGGGCATGTCCATGGGGGTGACGGCTTGCTTCACAGGGCGTCCTCTTCGTCGGCGTCTTGCGAACCGGTGGGCGCGCTCGCAGCAGCCCACGTCATTTCAGAGCCCAGCGAGGCTGCAGCACGCCGCCAGCGGTTGACCACGCTGCCATCCACGCTGGCGATATCACTGTCGACCAGACAGCCGCCGCGGATCACGCTGGCATCGGCGATCAGCCGCGCGCCGCGCGCTTGCAAGACCTCGCCGGCGCCCTGGGCGACCAGCGGCTGGTCATCCGGATGCACGCGCACGGTGACGTGGCGTGCCGTCAGCAGCAAGGTGTCGACGGCTTCCTGTGCCACCGCCACCACCGCTTCGGGGCGCAGCGCGAGTTCGCTGCGCACCACCTCGCGCGCCAGCGTCAGAGCGCACTGGGTGACGGCTTGCGCCAGTTGCTGCTGCAGGCCATCGAGCTGCGCGCCATGCGATTCGACCAGCCGACCGAGCTGCGCGGTGATCTGCGTGGCAAAGCCCTGCTTGAAGCCTTCGAGCGCAGCCATGCCGTCACGGTAGCCGTCCTGATAGCCACCCTGGCGCGCGGCGGTCAGCTGCTGCGCCAGAACCTCGGCTGCCGGCACTGGATCCTCGGCGGGCGCGCCGGTGCCGGTGCGCATGGTCGAGCCCGAAAGCGTCTCCGGGTTCCAGCTGGAAAACGAGCTGAGCTCCTCGCGCGGAATGAAGCGCGAGTACACCGAGCCCTTCGCGCCGTCCTTGGGGGGCGGCACGTTCTTGAAATTAGAGGAAGTCATCATCGCTGCCGCTCGCCAGTTGGATCTGTCCTTCGTCGGCCAGGCGGCGGACGATCTTCAGCAGTTCTTTTTGCTCGTTTTCGACTTCGCTCACACGCACCGGGCCGCGTGAATCGAGGTCTTCGCGCAGCGTTTCGGCCGCGCGGGTAGACATGTTGCGGAAGACCTTGTCGCGGATCTCCTGCGTGGCGCCCTTCAGGGCAATGATCAAAGACTCGCTTTGCACTTCCTTGAGCACCGTCTGGAAGGCCTTGTCCTCGAGCTTCTCCAGGTCGTCAAAGGTGAACATGTTGTCCATGATCTTTTGCGCCAGGTCGCTGTCGGCTTCGCGGATGTAGTCGAGCACCGAGGTCTCGATGCTGCCGCCCATCATGTTGATGATCTCGGCGGCCGGCTTGACGCCGCCCAGCGACGACTTGCGGGCGCGGTCGCCGCCGGCGAGCACGCGGCTCATCACTTCGTTGAGGTCCTTGAGCGCAGCCGGCTGGATGCCGTCGAGCGTGGCGATGCGCACCAGCACCTCGTTGCGGTGGCGCTCGGTGCACATCTTCAGCACCGACGAGGCCTGGTCGAAATCGAGGTGAACCAGGATGGCCGCAACGATCTGCGGATGCTCGTTGCGCAGCAACTCGGCCACCGATTGAGGGTCCATCCACTTCAGGCTTTCCAGCCCCGACACGTCGCTGCCTTGCAAGATGCGGTCGAGCAGCAGGTTGGCCTTTTCATCTCCCAGGGCGCGGCGCAGCACGGCCTTCACGTATTCGTCGTTGTCGGCCACCAGCATGTGCTGCGCGGCGGCCGTGGTGCAAAAACTCTCCAGCACGCCATCGACGCGCTCGCGGGTGACGGTCTTCATCCCCGCGATGGTCTCGCCCAGGCGCTGCACTTCCTTGGGTGAGAGGTGCTTGAACACCTCTGCAGCCTCGGCCTCGCCCAGCGACATCAGCAAGATGGCGGCGTTCTCGAGGCCTGAATCGTCGGCAGCACTCATGTCGGGACCTGTGGAATGGATCGGTTGAAGTCGGTGTGGCGAGGGCTGTCGTCAGGCCGGCTGGCCGTTGACCCAGCCGCGCACGATCTGCGCGACAGCCGCTGGGTTCTGCAGCGCCAGATTGCGTGCGGCGTCCAGGTCGACTGAGCTCATCGGGCCTTCGAGCGCGCGGATCGAACCGGATGGCGGTGGCAGACCCGGCATTTCCTCGTCGCCGCCCACGCTGGCCTCGACGTTGCTGCCAGGCTCGGGCACCGGTGGCGCAAGAGCCGCATTGAGCGCCGGGCGGATCATTCCGAAGAAGACCATCATCGCCACCAGGGACAAGCCAGCCGGCACCGCCAGGGCGCGCAGCATGTCGATCACCTCGGGCTGCTTCCACAGCGGCACGGAGACCTCTTCGGGCGCCGGGCCGACCTTGAACGGCGCGTTGACCACCTTGACCGAGTCGCCGCGTTCCTTGTTGAAGCCGATGCTTTCTTGCACCAGCGCGGTCAGCTTGTCGAGCTCTTCAGGCGACAGCGCCACCTGCGTGGTCTTGCCCTTGGGGTCGGTGACGCTGCGGTTGTTGACGACCACGGCGGCATTCAGGCGCTTGATGGAGCCGGTGGCATTGCGGGTCACGCGCACCGTCTTGTCCACCTCGAAGTTGGTCACCGCATCGCGGCGGCTGTTGGCGCCCAGGGTGCTGGTGGCGGTCGATGCGGCGGTGCCCGACGCGGCGCTCAGCGGTGCGGTGGCGGCCACCGGCGGCTGGTTGCTGGCAGCGCCCGGCACGCCTGAAGCGCCCGGCGTGTTGCTGCCGTTTTGCTCGGTCGTTTGCTGGCTGCGCACCGTGGCCGGTCCGGCATCGGCGCCCTGATTCGGCTTGAATGCCTCTTCGGTCGACTCGATCTGCGAGAAGTCGACGCTGGCTGTCACGTTGGCGCGCAGGTTCTCGCGGCCGACCACCGGCTCGAGCATCTCGGCGATGCGCTTGGCGTAACCCTGCTCGATCTGCGCGATGTACTGCAGCTGCTGCGCGTCGAGGCCGGCCTGCGGGTTGCTGTCGGGGGCCGATGAGATCAGCGCACCGGTCTGATCGAGCACGCTGACCGCCTTCGGGCTCATTTCAGGCACGCTGCTCGACACCAGATGCACGATGCCGGCCACCTGAGCGCTGTCGAGCGTGCGCCCGGCGTGCAGCGTCAGCACCACCGAGGCGCTGGGTTTTTGCTGCTCGCGAAAAAAGCCGTTTTGCGCAGGCAGCGCCAGATGCACACGGGCGCTTTCCACGGCGGCCAGCGAGCCGATCGAGCGGCTGAGCTCGCCTTCGAGTCCGCGCTGAAAGGTCAGCCGCTCCTGAAACTGGGTCTGTCCGAAGCGCGCGTTGTCCATCAACTCGAAACCACCCACCGAGGCCTTGGGCAAACCGGCCGACGCCAGCTTCAAACGCGCGTCGTGCACCTTGCTGGCGGGCACCAGGATGGCCGCGCCGCCATCGGAGTGGCGGTAGGGGATGTTCATCTGCGAGAGCTGGGCAATGATGGCGCCGCCGTCCTTGTCGCTCAGGTTGGCGTAGAGCACCTTGTAGTCACCGTCGTTGCTCCAGACGACGAAGCCGAGCACCACGGCCACCAGCGCTGCGGCGCCGACACCGAGGTTGAACTTGCTCCTGGCAGGCAAGGAGGCCAGCCGAGAGGCAAAGCCGGTGTCAGGGACTGGCGAGCCGGAAGCGTTCAATACGAGTGCGTTGTCCATCGTGCTCATTCAGTTCGAAAGAGGAGCCGGAATGCACCGGCCGATGGAAACCATTATTCGAAGGACTTGAGGGTGTCCAAGGGGCGAACAATCCGGCAAACGCCCGTCAGTTCGGCCTTTCGAGATCGCACCGCACCGATACGATTGTTCTCACTGGTCCATGCTCACGGGTGCTGTTGCACCGAGGGCTGTCCAGTGGCTGAACACAGGGGACCCGTCATGAACGTCACGCTCAAACCATTCGACTTCGCTCAGGCGGCGGCACGCGCAGGGCTCAACACCCAGGGGCAGCCGCTCGGCAAGGTCAAGCCGAGCGAGGGTGACGGATTCCAGACGGCGCTCGCACAGGCGCTCAAGTCGGTGAGCAACACACAGGCAGAAGTCGGTCGGCTGCAGCGCGAGGTGCAACTCGACAATCCCAACGTCAGCATCGAAGAAACGATGGTCGCGGCTCAGAAGGCGCATATCGGCTTTCAGGCCACCTTGCAGGTGCGCAACAAGCTGGTTCAGGCCTACAGCGAAATCATGAACCTTCAGGTCTGATCGCCGTGCACCTGACGACTCACACCTTCTGGTCGATCTCCTTGCCGAGCAGCGGAATCACGCCGTATGGCGAAGGCTGCTTGGATGCCTGGTCAAGCTCGCGCGTTTGCCAGCTCAACCACGGGAAGCGCAAGGGTGCTTCGTTCTCGGTTGAAAAGCCGACATTGGCAGGCGTCGAGCGCGAAGACTCGGCCTGACTGGTGGACGGGTCGGGGGCCGTCAATGTCGTCGAGGTCGGTTGGACCCGCTCGATTCCATTGGTGCTCTGGACACCGCTGATGCTGATGCTCACACTCATGATTCGCTCCTTCGTTCGTTAAACGGAACTCGTCTCAAGCTTTTCGGCATCGCCGGGACAAACTTGACAGTCCTGCAACAAATAAACCGGTCTTTTCGCGCACTGCTGCGCGAACGTCGGCAAACGGTGACTACTCCAGCGCCATCATTCGGCGCTTTTTCTGGGTCTGGTCGATGTAGCGCTGCAGCGTGCGCAGGCTTTCATTGCTCGGGCGCACGAACTCGCAACCCAGCTTCGATCCTTTGGCCTCGGCGGCCATCGAAGACAGGTGCAGCAGCTGCATCGGAATCAAGATGTGGGTATCGGCGTCGAGTTCGAGCTCGACGGCATTGACCTTCACGCCTGGCTCGATCGGCGGCACGTTGTGGGGCACCAGCAGCGCGCAGCCACCAATGCTCACATCGATCACCCGCAGTTCAAGATCGACGCCGGCCACCGAGGGGTGGGCAAAGCGCGCAATGGGCTCGCTGCGCAAGAGCGGTCGCACGCGAAAGCAATCGCGGCGCTGAAAGCGGAACATCTCGGCCGGAAAGCCGCAGCTGATCGCGGTGCTCGAGCCACTGCGCACCAGCATCATGTCGTGCACGTCGAACTGCACCTTGATGCTTTCGAGGTAGCCCACCACCACCGCTTCGCTGGATTCGACCAGACTTTGCAGTTGCGGTGAATCCGCATCGGCACTGAAGGTCAGTACGCCTTTTTGGCTGTCTATCGTCCACAGCGTGCTCGACAGCGATGCACCCGAAGGTGTGCTGAAGTTGAGCACCGCGGCCGAATCAAGCAGGCGCTTGAGCAGCGTCGACATCTCGACGGGCGAGTTGACGCGGAAGTCATCAAGACTGTCGTGGGCCATCGCCGAAGCCGCCTCAGTGCATCGTGGTCGTGCGACCGGCGAGCAGCGCGTCAAGACCTTCGAGCCAGGGCTCGGCCAGCACGCGCACCTCGGCGTCATTGACCAGGATGCGCTGCATGATGCGTGACTTCAGCTGCTTTTCGGTGCTGTCGAGCGAGCGGCTGGCCGCGGCATGCTTGAGCTGCGAGATCAGCAGCGCACAGGCGCCCTCGAGCTTGACCACCGAATCCCAGTTGCCCACGCGGGCGGCTTCGAGCATGTTCTGGCTGGCGCGCTCGATGGCTTCGTAGTAGTCGAGCAGCGTGGTGCTCTGGGGGTTTTCGTTGGGCATTGCGTTCATGGTGTGCTTCATGTTGTGCTTCATGGAGGGTTTCATGCGTTGACCAGTTTCAAAGGCGATGCCGCGAAGGCGTTGGGCGCGATCTGCGCCCAAGCGCTGCTGATCGGCTCGATCAGCGCGGCGCATTCGAGCAGGCTCGCCTCGTCGTTGCGCGCATTGGCCTGGGCCAGGCGAAGCGACACATAGGTGTAGAGGTTGTCAAGGTCGGCCGCGATCTTGCCGCCTTCTTGCAGGTTCAATGAGGCTTGCAGGCCTTCGTCGATGATGCGCAACGCACGTCCGATCGCTCGGCCCTTGGATTCGAACTGGCGCTCACGCATGGCACCGCGCGCCTGCGCCAGTGCCTCGTGGTAGCCATCAAACAGCATCTGGATCAGCTTGTGCGGCGTACCGCCCGAAACGCCGGTTTCGGTGCCCACCGTACGGTAGGCATTGGCGAGCATGGGTGCGGTTCTTACTGGGGAGTAGGTGGCTGCAAACATGGTGTCCGATCTCAGTAGTGGTTGCTTTACTGAATATCGGCGCAGCCCCGTTTGACTTGAGCGCCTGAAGCTGCAAATTCAGCCTGCAAGCACGGCCAAATCAAAGGCTGCGGATCAGGCCTTGTTCCACTGCGTGACCTGCTGGTTCACATAGCTTGACAGGCCGTTGAATGAGGCCATGCGCTTGTCCAGCGCGCCGTACTGCGCTTCGAGCGCCTTTTGCGTTTGCGCCAGCCGCGCCGTCATCGCATCCTGCGATTTCTGGTTGCGCGCGAGCTTGTCGCTGAGCGCTGTCGAGCGCGCATTGACCGAGCCGCCCAGCGTGGTCATGCTGTAGATCGAGTCGTAGAACTGCTTGCCGAAACCTTCTGCGCTCGCAGAGGTGGTCGGGTTGTCCACGAACAGCGCCTTCATCTGGCTGAAGTTCGACAGCGCGCTGTCGACCTTGGTGCTGTTGAGCGTGAGGCTGCCGTCGCGCTGCAGCTCCAGCCCCGCATCTGACAGCCTCGCATAGGTCGTGGACGCCGTCGAGGTGGCGGCCAGCAGCTTGCGCATCTTGGTCTGAATGCCCACGATGCTGCTGTCTCCTTGGAGCGGGCCGGCCTTCTTGGTGGTCGCGTCGTATTTGGTGTCGGTGGCGACCAGGCTGTTGAGCGCGGTGTAGGCGGTCGCGAACTCCTGCAGCTTGGTCTTGATGCTGGCCGTGTCGGTGGCCACGGTCAACGTGACCGGCGACGACGTGACGGTGCTGGACGTCGTCGGAATGCCCAACACGGTGTTGGTCGTGGTGTTGGTCGACGAGGTGAGCGCATTGGCGGTGAACGACACGCCGCTCATCACGTTGGTGAAGGTGTTGCTGGCCGAGCTCACGCTCACGCCATCAATGGTGGCCGTGGCGTTGCTGGCGGTCTGCGTGCGCGTGGCGCTGTTGATGCCGCTCGAAGGGTCATAGCCCATGTTGGCCACACCGCCGCTGGCGCCACTGGTGGTCACCCGAAACGCGTTGGCCGCGCCGGTGCTGCTCGATCGCATCACCAGCCGAGCACCGGTCGAGTCCGACAAGATGCTGGCCGACACGCCGATGCCGGCCGCGTTGATCTTGTCGCGCAATGTCTCGACGGTGTCGGTCGCCGCCACCGTGATGCTGGCCGATGATGGCGAGGTGCTTGATGCGGTGAAGCTGGTCTGCCCGGTGCCCCAGGTGCCCATCTGTATGGTCATGGTGCCGCTGCCGACCAGGGCGGTCGATGACGCGAAGGTCGTGCCACCCATGACCGCCTGCGAGCCGGCGAGTTGCTGCACCGCGACCGAGTATTGGCCCGCCAACGCGGTGGTGTCCGAGGTGACCGTGATGTTGCTGCTGCTCGAAGTGGCGGTGGTCTGGTTCCAGAAGCTGCTTGACGACAGCTTGTAGCTCACGTCGCGCAGCGTGGACAGCGCACTGGTGACCTTGCCGACCTCGGAGATCTGCGTCTGGATCTTGGTCGCATCGGCGGCGAGCTTGTCCTTGGGCTGCTGCTCGATGGCCATCAACTGGCTGATGATCGACTTGACGTCGAGCCCGCTGCCTATGCCTGCTGAACTGATGGCGGCCATGCGATCTCCTTGAACAATGAACACAGGCGCCGACGGACCCGATACGGACCTGGCGGCGCCTTGGCGGACGCATCAGATGCGCCGCGTCATGGACTGGTATCGGCTGATGCCTGTCGGACTTGAGTCACCCGAAGAGCGGCCGGCTGCGAGCCGCCTGCCCTTGCGAGCGAACTCGATCAGCCCTTGAGCAGTGACAGCACCGACTGCGGCAGCGAGTTGGCCTGCGCCACCATCGCCGTGCCGGCTTGCTGCAGGATCTGCGAGCGTGCCAGGTTGGCGGTTTCAGAGGCGAAGTCGGCGTCC
>Ga0209189_1002792_pt1 | contig 12007 bp, 6 predicted proteins | sample C_130820_EF_Meta_FD_187308 | JGI IMG/M metagenome (GOLD analysis project Ga0209189, IMG submission 187308) | Freshwater microbial communities from Lake Croche, Canada to study carbon cycling - C_130820_EF_MetaG (SPAdes) (version 3) | ecosystem: Environmental > Aquatic > Freshwater > Lake | place...
CCAGATCACCCGCTGGGCCTTCGGCGGGAGCGGCAGCGGCCCGAGCACGCCGCGGAGCGGCGCCGCCGTGGCCGTGCCGCCGGACATGATGCCGGACATGATTCCACCGGGCGGCGCCAGCGCGGCGAGGGCCGCGGCGCCGACCCCCTGGGACGACGCGCCCAGGAACGCGCGGCGGGCAAGCAGGGTGTGCAGGGAGGGATGCATTGTCAGGGCCTCGTGATCGTCTCGTGGAGATTGAGGAGCACGCGGGCGAGGTGCGTCCAGGCGGCCAGCTCGGCCCGGTCGACGCCCGTCGGCACGGCCGCCTGGCCGGTCTGCAACAGCGCGTCGGCGGCGGCGGGATCGGCCCGGTAGTGCGCGAGGTGCCCCTGCACGAGCGGCAGCGACGTCTCCAGTTCCTCCGCCCGCGGCAGCCGTCCGAGCACGCGCCGCCAAGCCCAGGCGGCCCGCGCGTCGGGGGCCGCGCCCCCCTCGGCGAGGATCCGCGCGGCGAGCGCCCGCGCCGCCTCGACGTAGCTGGGGTCGTTCAAGAGCACGAGCGCCTGCTGCGGGATGTTGGAGCGGCTCCGCTCGGCGCAGCATTCCTCGCGGCTCGGCGCGTCGAAGGCGAGCATGCTCGGGTGGAGGAACGACCGCTGCCACCAGGTGTAGAGGCCGCGGCGATACTGGCCGGGGCCGGCGTCGTCGGGGTAGGTGCGGACGGGGAAGTTGAGGTTTTCCCAGTAGCCCTCGGGCTGGTAGGGCTTCGCGCTCGGGCCGCCGACCGTGGGTACGAGCAGGCCTGATGTGGCGAGGGCCGCGTCGCGCACGAGCTCGGCGTCGAGCCGCCAGGCCGACTGCCGCGCGAGGAAACGGTTGTCGGGATCGGCGGCGACGGCGTCGGGCTTCGCGGCCGAGGCCTGCCGGTAGGTGGCGCTCGAGACGATCGTGCGCACGACGTGCTTCACGTCCCAGCCCGAGTCCATGAACTCGCAGGCCAGCCAGTCGAGCAGCTCGGGATTGGCCGGCGGCTCGCCCTGCGCGCCCAGGTCGTCGAGCACCCGCGAGAGGCCGGCGCCGAAGAACTGCTTCCAGAAGCGGTTGACGACCACCCGCGCCGTCAGGGGATTCTCGCGCGAGACGAGCCAGCGGGCGAGGTCGAGCCGGTCGGGATCGCGGCCCTGCGCGGCGGCGTCGGCCCCGGCCGCGACGTCCGGACGCGGCAGAAAGGCGGGCAGCGCGGGCCGGACCACCTCGCCGCTCTCGTCCATCCAGTTGCCCCGCGGCAGGATCCGCACGGTCCGCGGCGTGGCGGCGTGGACGCTCACGAGGCACTTCGCCAGCGGCCCGTAGAAGTCGTTGCGGGCCTTCTCGGCGGCGGCGAACGCCTCCCGCTCGGCCGCGAAGAGCTTCGTGGCCCGGCCGCGGAAATAGTCGCGCACGGCGTTCTTCTCCGCGCCGTTCCGCGCCCCCTCCTCCTTCTTCAGGGCCGCGGCCGCCTGCCGGGCGGCGTTCTTCTCGGGCTCGGCGGCCTTCGCGTCGGCGGCCAATTCCGGCAGTGTGACGCCGTAGGCGACGACGTCGGCCTCCCACTGCCGCTGCGCGGCGTCGAGCTGCGGCAGGATCGCGTCGAACTTCTTCTTCGCGTCGGCCAGCGCGGCGTCGAGGGCCGCGAGCTTCGCGTGCTCCTCCGGCGCGGCCACCACCATGCCGTCCTCACGGCGGCCGAGGATCGGCTCCTGGATGTCGGCGAAGAAGGCGCCGAGGGAATAGAAATCCCGCATCGTGAACGGGTCGAACTTGTGGTCGTGGCACTGGGCGCAGCCGGTCGTCTGGCCGAGCCAGACGGCGCCCACGGCGCGGACGCGGTCGGTGAGCATCCGCGCCTCGTAGTCCTTGGGCTGCGCGCCCCCCTCCTCCGTCGAGAGCAGGAGCCGGTTGAACGCCGAGCCCACGCGGGTCTCCTGCGAGGCGTCGGGGAGCAGGTCGCCCGCGAGCTGCTCGAGCGTGAACCGGTCGAACCGCTTGTTGTCGTTGAAGCTGCGGATCACCCAGTCGCGGTAGGGCCAGACGTTGCGCGGGGTGTCGCTGTGGTAGCCGATGGTGTCGGCGAACCGTGCGATGTCGAGCCAGCCGACCGCCATCCGCTCGCCGTAGTGCGGGCTGGCGAGCAGCCGCGCGACGAGCGCGTCGTAGGCGCCCGGGGAGGCGTCCTGCTCGAAGGCCGCGACCTCCTCGGGCGTCGGCGGCAGGCCGACCAGATCGAACGACAGCCGGCGGATGAGCGTGCGCCGGTCGGCCTCCGGGGCGGGGGCGAGCCCCTTCTCGGCCAGCCGCGCCCGCACGAGGTGGTCGATCGCGGCGGGGCCCGCCGGAGCGGCCGGCTTCACCGGCGGCACGAACGACCAGTGGGGCTCGTAGGCGGCGCCCGCTTCGATCCAGCGGACGAGCAGATCCTTCTGCCGCTCGTCGAGACGCTTGTGCGAATCGGGCGGGGGCATGACCTCGTCGGGCTTGCTCGAGCGGATCCGGGCCACGATCCCGCTCGCCGCGACGTCGCCCGGCACGATCGCCTTGCCGGCCACGGCGGCCTCCCGCTGGTCGAGCCGGAGATCGGCCTGCCGGTGATTGGCGTCGGGGCCGTGGCAGAAAAAGCAGTTGTCGGAGAGGATCGGCCGGATGTCGCGGTTGAACGACACGGCCGGGGCCGCCGGGGCGGCCATCACGGCCGGTCCGGCGACCGCGAGCGACGCGACCGCAAACGCGGCCGGCCAGGCCGCCCGCCACGCCAAACGGCGGCCTTCGGCAAAGCTGTGCACCATTGGATCGCTCCACTGGAAGACACCCGCTTCGCCGTCGGGCCGCACGCGGCGACCCGACGCGGACCCGATGGGGGTCGATCGGCGGACGAAGGCTCTCTCTCCCTCGACAGACTCCCTTAGTATAACGCCCAGTTTTTCGCGGACAGCCAGCCGGCTGCCGGCCCGCCGGAGGCGGGTGGTACGATTGGGCCGTAAATCCGGAAGGGACGCATGGAAAGCGGCATCGAAACCAGCATCGCGGTCGGCGGGACGCGGCGGGTGTGGGCACGCAACAGGTGGTGCCCGGAGGAGGTGCTTGACGCCGACCTGCGGGTGGACGCGCTCCCTGCGGCGGGACTGCCTGCGGCGGGTGCGGCCGGCTTGCCTGCGGCGGGACTGCCTGCGGCCGCGGCGGCCGGTGCGGCCGAATTGCCTGCGGCCGAAGCGGCCGGTGCGGCCGGTAGCATCGACGCGGTGCTGCCGCGGCGGCCGGAGATGTTCGGACCGTTTTCCGCGGCCGCCATGCGGCCGGGGGGCGGCACGGCCGACTGGCCGCGGCTCGTGGGCGAGGTCGCCCTCGTGCTGCAAAGCCATGCCCGCAGCCCCGACGTGCGGTTTCTGCACGTCGAGCCCACGGCCGATCCGGCGGTGTTCCGCCTCGTCATCGAGGCCCGCGACCACCAGCTCGCCGAGGAATGCCTCGCCCACGCCGTCCGGCTCGTCGCCGCGGCCCGCGCCGGGGCCCCCATCGACGTCTCCGAACTGCTGCCCGATCTCGTCGACGTGGCCGACGAGGTCTGCCTGGGGCCGAGCACGCTGCTCATGGTGCGGGCCGCCGAGGATCGCGGCATCCCCTGGCTGCGGATCTCCGATGAATGGAGCCTCGTGCAGCTCGGGCAGGGCGTGCGGCAGCGGCGGATCTGGACAGCCGAGACCGACCGCACGTCGGCGATCGCCGAGACGATCTCGCGCAACAAGGAACTCACCAAGCGGATGCTCGACGCCGCCGGCGTGCCGGTGCCGCGCGGCCGGTTGGCGCGGTCGCCCGCGGAGGCCTGGGAGGCGGCGCAGGCCGTCGGCCTGCCCGTCGTCGTCAAGCCGCTCGACGCCAACCACGGCCGCGGCGTGTTCTTGAACCTCGCCACCCGCGCCGAGGTGGAGGCGGCCTTCCCCCTCGCCCGCGAGGAGGCGCGGCGGGCCAGGTCGATCGTCGTCGAGCAGTTCATCGCCGGCGTCGAGCACCGCCTGCTCGTGGTCGGGTCGCGGATGGTGGCCTGCGCGCAGGGGGAATACATCTACGTCACCGGCGACGGCCGGCACACGGTGGCCGAGCTCATCGACCTCCAGATCAACTCCGACGCGCGGCGCGGCAACACCGAGGCGATGCCCAACAAGACGGTGTCGCTCGACTCGACCGTGCTCGCGCAGCTCGCGCAGGAGGGAGTCGCGCCCGACACCGTGCCGGCGGAGGGGCGGCGGGTGCTCGTGAAGCGGATCGGCACCCACGGGGCCGACGTGACCGACCGCGTGCATCCGGAGATCGCGGCGGCGGCCGTGCGGGCCGCGCGGGCGGTGGGGCTCGACGTGGCCGGCATCGACCTGGTCGCGCAGGACATCACGCGGCCGCTCTCCGAGCAGGGGGCGATGGTCTGCGAGGTGAACGCCGGCCCGCAGCTGCTCGTCCACACGATGCCCTCTTCGGGACCCGGGCAGCCCGTCGGCGAGATGATCGTCGCGGAGCTGTTTCCCCCCGGGGACACCGGCCGGATCCCGGTGGCGGTCGTCGTCGGCCGGCCGGACGGCGGCGGGACTGACGGCGGGGCCGACGCGACGGCGGCGGCCCGTCTGCTCGAGCTGATGCTCAGCGCGGCGGGGCACGTGGCGGGCCTCACCTGCGGGGCCGGCAAGTGGGCGTCCGGCTGGCAGTGCGCGACCGGATCGCACACGGCCGTCGCCGCGGCCCACGACCTGCTCATGTCGCCGGAGATCGATGCGGCGGTCTTCGAACTCGACCCGCTCGACGTCGTCCGCGCGGGGCTGCCCTTCGACCGCGTCGACACGCTCGTGTTCCCGCCGGAGACGGCGGCGGCCGGTGACGATCTGTCCGCGGCGCCGATGCTCGCCGGCCTGGTCGCGGCGCGCGGCACGGTCGTCGTGCCCCACGACCGGCCGGCGCTCGTCGAACTGGCCGCCCGCGGCGGCCGGACGGTGCTGCTGCTCTTTCCCCCCGGGGCCGCGTTGCCGGCCGGTGTGAAGCGGGCCGTCGGTGTCCGCGGCGGCGAGATCGTCCACGTGCGCGACGGCGTGGCGGAGCCGGTGGTCACCGAGGCGGAGGCTACGCTCGCGGCGCGGGGCGTCGGCGGCGGGCCGTCGGCCGCCGTGGCCGCCGTGGCCGCAGCCGTGAGTCTGGGGTTGTCGCGCACCGCCGTGTGCGCGGGCCTCGCCGCCGCCCGTTGACCACGATCCCCACCGCGTCCGCGGCACGAGCGATGCAGCCATGATCGCCCCGACCGCAGGCTCTCCGATCCGCTCGCGCGGGCTCGAGTCCGGAGCCGATGACGGCCCGCGCGGCTCGCGGGCCGTCGCGATCCTGCTCGTCGCGAGCCTCGTGCCCGGCGTGCTCGTGTGGCTCGTGCGCGTGGCGGGCGCCGTGCGGCTCGACCGCCCCTGCCTCGCCGCCACGAGCGGCGGCGAGGAGGAGATGCTCTTCTCGGTCTGGAAGGGGATCCACGGCCTGCCGATCTACAACGACCCCTGGCTGCCCCCCTTCACCGACAGCCCGTACGGCTGGCTCTTCTTCCGCGGGTACACGGTCTGGTCGGCCGGCTGGCTCGCGGCGCTCGGCCTCGACGACGCCTGGCTGCCCACCGTGAGCCGCTGCTTCACGCTCGTGGGGATGGCGGTGGCGATCGCGGCGCTCGCCGGACTGCTGCGCGACACGGCCCGCGGCGGGATGCGGCGCCTCGCCTGGCCGCTGGCCCTGCTCGCCCTGGCCAATCCGCTCTTCCACTGGTGGTCGTTCACGACGCGGCCCGACACGTGGGCGCTGGCCATGGAACTCGTGGCGCTGCGGGCCGCCGTGCGGGCCGTCCGTTCTGGCGGGTTTTGGCCGCTGCTCTTCGCCGCGGTGCCCGCCTACATGGCGTGGGCGGTGCGGCAGTCGAACGTGTCGGTGCTCGCGGGGCTCGGCTGCGCGCTTGTCCTCGACGGCGTGCTGTCGCGGGAGGGCAGAACGCAGCCGGCGAGCGGTGCGGCGCGCGACGATGCTCCGGCCGCGCCCTTCGGCCGCTGGGGTCATCTCGCCGCGCGCGTCGCCGCCGGTCCCTGGGGCCGCCTGGCCGCGCTCGTCGCCGTGATGGCCGCCGCGTTCGCCGCCACCTTCGCGGCGCTCGGGCGAAACTTCTGGGAAAGCGCGATCGTGGCGATGGCGGTCGCCGGCGACATGCGGGTCGACCGCGTCGCCGCCGTGGCGGTGAGCGGCGTGACGAGAAATCCGCTGCTGGCGGTGTCGGCGGCCGCGCTGCCGGTGCTGCTCGTCGTGCGGCGGTCGTGGCGGCGGGACCCGGTCGCGCGGCTGCTCGTCTGCACCGCGGCGTTCGCCCTCCTCTTCAATCTCGCGCTCGCCGCCCGCACGGGCTCCGACACGAATTACCTCATGCCCGCCGCCGCCTTCCTGCCCCCCGCGGTGCTCGCGGTCTGCGGCGGCGGCCGGCGCGGGCTGGCGTGGGGCGGGCTGTTCGTGGCGACCGGGTCGGTCGGGCTGCTCGTCGCCGGAGCGATCGTGCTCCTCGGCGTGCGCGGCCGGCTCGCGGTCGAGGACGACACCCACGTGCACCGCCTCCGCGCGCTCGGCGACCGGCTCGCGCGGCCCGTCTTCTGCACGCACGTCGCGGCGAACGTGCCCTGGGTGCTCGGCGACGGCGCCGGGAGCATGGTGGTGGGCTTCCCCTACGCGGGCATGCTGCGGTCGCGGCCGGAGCGGTTCGCCGGCGGCACGGTGGAGCGGATGCTCCGCGACGGCACGTTCGCCACGATCGTCTTCGCCGACCGGCACGGCTGGTGGCGGGAGGCCGATGCCGATCTCACCGGCTACGTCCGCGGGCCGGCATGCCCGGGCTACACGATCTGGGAAAAGACCCGGCCGGAGTGACGACCGCGGTCGCGGGGCCGCGACGTCCTAGACTGTGGCAGGGCGAGGGCGGTCCCACGCCCCGGCGGCGGCCCGTCGCGCCCGTGCCGACACGTTCTCCCGTCACGTTCTCCCCCGGCCGCCTGCGATGCCCCGCCATCTGATCCTCGTGCCCACCGACCTCGAACGCCGCGAGCTGGCGCCGCTCCTCGGCGGTGATGGGGCGACGGTCGCGCTGTGTGGCTTCGGCATCGTCGCCGCGGCGGCCCGCACGGCGCAGCTCGTCGCGCGGGAGCGCCCGGAGCGGGTGATCCTCGCGGGGATCGCCGGCCGCTACGGCGACGATCCCGCCGGTGACGACGAGCCCGGCGCCGCACCCGTCGCCGGGCCGGCCGTCGGCGCCGCCGCCTGCTTCGACGCCGTCGCCTGCCACGGCATCGGCGTCGGCACGGGCGACCGCTTCACCGCCGCGGCGGCACTCGGCTGGCCACAGTGGCCGGGCGACCCGCCCGATCCGACGGCCGCGATCGGCGACCGGATCACCTGCCGCCTCCCGCGGTCCGCCGACGTGCCCCGCGCCGGCGTGCTGCTCACCGTCGCCGCGTCGTCGGCCGACGCCGACGACGCGCGGCTCCGCCGCATGCTCTTCCCCGCCGCGGTGGCGGAGGACATGGAGGGCTTCGCGGTGGCCCTCGCCTGCCGTCTCGCCGGGGTGCCCTGCACGATCGTCCGCGGCATCTCCAACGTCGCCGGCGATCGCGACAAGACCCGCTGGCAGACGACGGCGGCCCTCGCGGCGGCGGCCGGGCTCGTCCGCCGGCTCCTGGCGGAGGACCGATGACCACACCGATCCGCCTCGCCATCTCGACCTGCCCGAACGACACGTTCGCCTTCCACGCCCTGATGACCCGCGCGGTCGACTGGCGCGGCCTCGCGTTCGAAGTCGAACTGCTCGACATCGAACGGCTCAACGAGCGGGTCGTCGCCGGCGACATCGACGTGTGCAAGGCGAGCTTCGCCGCCGCGGTCGGGGTGGCCGACGCGGTCGTGGTGCTGCCGAGCGGCGCGGCGCTGGGCTTCGGCGTCGGCCCGCTGTTGCTCGCCGCGGCCGCCGGCGGCGTGCCGCGCGGCCCCGACCAGCTCACGCTGCTGCCCGGCCGTCACACCACCGCCGCCCTGCTCTTCGCGCTCTTTCATCCGCGGTCGACCAGGATCGAGCAGGTCGTCTTCTCCGCCATCATGCCGCGGCTGCGGGACGGCACCGCCGACTTCGGGGTCTGCATCCACGAGGGCCGCTTCACCTGGCGGGAGCAGGGGCTCGCGCTCGTCGAGGATCTCGGCGCCCGCTGGGAGGCGGAGACCCGCTGCCCGCTGCCGCTCGGCGGCATCGTGGCCGGCCGCCGGCTGCCCCCCGCCACGATCGCCACGGTGCAGCGCGTGATCCACGACTCGCTGCGGTTCGCCCTGGCCGATCCCGCCGCCGCGCTGCCGACGATGCGGGCCCACGCGCAGGAGTTCGACGACCGCGTGCTCATGCAGCACGTCGAGCTCTACGTCAACGACTGGACGCTCGACCTCGGTGCCGAGGGGCGGCGGGCGCTCGACGAGCTGTCGCGGCGGGCCGCCGCGGTCGGCGTCGGCTGTGGCGGGCGGCTCGAGGTGTTCGCCGGGTGAGCCGCCGCCGGCACGACCTGCCATCCCCGGCCGCCCGCGGAAACACTCCTCCGGACGTTTTTCACAGCTGAAAGCCCGGGGCTTTCGCGGGTGCTCCGCCGGAGCCCGGGTCACGGATGTCCCGCGCGAAAGCCGTGATCGGCACCGTCACCGGCACCGTGCCGGGGTGGTATCTTCGCCGCTCGGCAGTCCCCGCCCCCCTCGAATCCGGAAGCATCCGATGCAGACCCGCCATGCGCTCCTCTTCGTCGCCTGCCTGTTCGCCGCCGACGCGGCGGGGCAGGACGTGAAACGCGACATCCCCTACGCGAACCCCGCGACACCGCGGCAGGTGCTGGACGTCCATGCCCCGGCCGGCGCGTGGAACCTGCCCGTCGTGCTCTGGATCCACGGCGGCGGCTGGCAGGCGGGTGACAAGACCGACGTGCAGGTGAAGCCGACGTTTTTCATGGAGCAGGGCCTCGTCTTCGTCGCGACCAATTACCGGCTCCTGCCGCACGTGGAGATGGACGTGCTCGTGCGCGACGTCGCCCGCGCGGTCGGCTGGGTGCATCGGCACATCGCCGGCCACGGCGGCGATCCTCGCCGGATCTTCCTGATGGGCCACTCGGCCGGGGCCCAGCTCGCGGCGCTCCTCTGCACCGACGAGCGTTACCTCGCCGCCGAGGGGGTGCCCTTCACCGCGCTCGCGGGCTGTGTGCCCGTCGACGGCGACACGTTCGACCTGCCGCCGATCATCGCCACCGCCGAGATGCGGGCGCTGCTCTACGGACAGCCGCTGCCCACGTTCGGCCACCGGCAGAAGTTTGGCAACGACCCGCGGAAGCACGTCGACTTCTCCGCCGTGACGCACGTGGCGAAGGGGAAGGACATCCCGCCGTTTCTGATCCTGCACGTCGCCGGCCATCCCGACACGACCGCGCAGGCGCAGCGGCTCGCCGCCGTCCTCGAGGGGGCCGGCGTGTCCACGAAGGTGCACGCCGGCCGCGAGACGACCCACGTGAAGATCAACGCCGACCTGGGCATGCCGGGCGACCCTGCCACGCAGGACCTCGCGGCGTTCCTGGACGAGTGCCTGAAGCGGCGTTGAACACGCGGCCCGCGGGGTCGGGTGTGATTGTTTCCGGCGAACTCGCCATCGTGCCGGAGGCGGTCCGCACGCGGATGAAAAGATGAAACAGGTCTTCACCCGCGGCGGAGCGCCGCGTGCAGGATCTCGACGGGGTGGAGGGCGTGACGGCCCGTGCCGTCCTTGATCTGGTGGCGGCAGCTCGTGCCGGCCGCCGCGATCGCGGCGTCGTCGGCCGCCGCGCGGACGGCGGGGAAGAGCACGAGCTCGCCGATGTTCATCGAGAGTTGATGGTGCTCCCGCTCGTAGCCGAACGAGCCCGCCATGCCGCAGCAGCCGCTCGGGATCGTCTCCACCACGTGGCCTGGCACGAGCGTGAGCACCGCCACCGTGGGCGCGAGCGTCGAGAGCGCCTTCTGATGGCAGTGGCCGTGCACGAGGATCCGCCGCGGGGCCGCGGCCGCCGCACCGGCGCTCCGGTCGGCACGCCGATCGGCGAACTGGTCGGGTCCGATCCGGCCCGCCGCCGCCTCGCGGGCGAGGAACTCGTCGACGAGCAGCGACCGCGCGGCCAGCCGGCGGGCCGCCGCGGCGAGCCGCTCCGGCACGAGGTCGGGATACTCGTCGCGGAAGCCGAGGATCGCCGACGGCTCGACGCCGACGAGCGGCGCGTCGTCGGTGACGATCCTGTCGAGCAGCTCGACGTTGCGGGCGGCGAGATCCCGCGCCTCGCGCACGAGCCCCTTCGAGAGCTGCGCCCGGCCGCTGTCGACGTGCTCCGGGATGATCACCTCGTAGCCGAGCCCCTCGAGCAGCTCGACGGTCTTGATGCCGATCGGCAGGTCGAGCGTGTCGGTGAACTCGTCGCAGAAGAGGTGCACCCGCGGGCCGCCGGCCGACCGCGGGGGGCGGGGGCGACGGGCGAACCAGCGGCGCAGCGTCGTGCCGTGCACCGTCGGCAGGCTCCGCGCCGCCGCGAAGCCGAGCGTCCGCTTGACGAGCCCCGAGACGACCGGCGCCGTCACGGCGAGGTTGTAGGCCCAGGGGGCGACGGTCGCGAGCCGCAGCGACGCCGCCGCGCCCGCCACGAGCCGCGTCCGCCAGGGCACGCCCCGCGCGTCGTGGAGGTGCTGCTGCCACTCGGCCTTGAGCCGGGCCATGTCGACGTTCGACGGACACTCCGACTTGCAGGCCTTGCAGGAGAGGCAGAGATCCATCACGCCGGCGATCTCGGGGCGGGTCCAGGGATCGGCCTGGTCGCGCGGGGACGAGAGCGCCTGCCGGAGCACGTTGGCCCGCGCCCGCGTCGTGTCGCGCTCCTCGCGCGTGGCCATGTAGCTCGGGCACATCGTGCCCCCGACCAGGTGCGACTTGCGGCACTGCCCCACGCCGGTGCACTTCTCGGCGGCCCGCAGCACGCCCCCAGAGTCGGCGAAGCGGAACACCGTCTCGTGGTGCGGCTCGGGGACGCCGGGCGTCACCCGCAGGTGGGTGTCCATCGGCGGCGTGTCGATGATCTTGCCGGGGTTGAGGATGCCCCGCGGGTCGAACACCCGCTTCACCCGTTCGAGCAGCCGGTAGCATTCCTCGCCGACCATCGTGCGGATGAACTCGCCCCGCAGCCGGCCGTCGCCGTGCTCGCCGGAGAGGCTGCCGCGGTATTTCTTCACGAGCGCCGCCACGTCGGTGGCCACGCCGCGGAACGTCCGCAGGCCCTCGGCCGTGCGCAGGTCGAAGAGGGGCCGCAGGTGCAGTTCGCCGGCGCCGGCGTGGGCGTAGTGGATGCAGTCGATGCCGTACTTCTCCGCCAAGAGCCGGTCGAACTCGGCGATGTAGGCCGGCAGGTCCTCGACCGCCACGGCCGTGTCCTCGACGATCTCGCGGGGCTTGGCGTCGCCCGGCACGTTGTTGACGAGCCCCTGCCCCGCCCGTCGCAGCTCCCACACCTTCTCGCCGTCGGCGCCGACGAGCACCGGATAGGCGTAGCCGAGGCCCGCCGCGCGGAGCTCCGCCTCGATGCGGGCGAGCGTCGCCAGCACCCGCTCCCGCTCGGCGTGCTTCACCTCGACGACCAGCACGGCGCCGGGATCGCCGACGACGAAGGCGCGGTTGCGGGCCTGCTCGGCGTTGTCCCGCGTGCAGTCGAGGATCTTCTTGTCGATCAGTTCGCACCCCGTCAGCAGGCAGGCGTCGGCCGCGAGCGCCGCGCCGGGGGGCCGCCGGTGTCGCATCGCCACGAGCGTGGCCCGCAGCGCCTCGTCGACGGAGCGGCAGTGCACGCAGAGCAGCGCCCCGGGGGGCGGCAGCGGGATCAGCGCGAGCTCGTATTCCACGCCGACGAAGAGCGTGCCC
>Ga0209189_1002793_pt1 | contig 12005 bp, 8 predicted proteins | sample C_130820_EF_Meta_FD_187308 | JGI IMG/M metagenome (GOLD analysis project Ga0209189, IMG submission 187308) | Freshwater microbial communities from Lake Croche, Canada to study carbon cycling - C_130820_EF_MetaG (SPAdes) (version 3) | ecosystem: Environmental > Aquatic > Freshwater > Lake | place...
CCGTGTTCCTCCCGGAACACGGCCGGGGCGACCCGCCGCTCGAGCCGCTCGCCCGCTGGCACGGCGACGGCGTGATCGCGCGGATCGAGACGGCGGCCACGGCCGCGACCGTGGGGGGGCTCGCCCGGCGGCTGCGGATTCCGGTGATCGACGTGAGCGCCGCCCGGCTGCTCGCCGACGTGCCCTACGTGGAGACCGACGACGTGGCGATCGCCGCGCTGGCCGCCGACCACTTCCTCGAGCGCGACTTCCGCCATCTCGCCTTCCTCGGCGACGCCCGCTTCCGCTGGAGCGACAACCGCTGCCGCGCGTTCGTGGCGGCGGCGGCGGCCCACGGGCGTGACGTGGCCGTGTTCGGCACGCCCGTCTCCGCGGCCGACGACGACGAGGCGATCGAGGCCTGGCTCGCCGCGCTCCCGAAGCCGGTGGGGCTCCTCGCCGCCTACGACGTGCGCGGCCGGCAGGCGCTCGACGCCTGCCGTCGCTTCGGGATCGGGGTGCCCGACGAGGTGGCCGTGCTCGGCGTGGACGACGACGCCGTGCTCTGCGGCCTGACGAGTCCGCCCCTGTCGAGCGTGATCCCCGACGCGGTCGGGGCGGGGCGACTCGCGGCCGAGCTGCTCGACACGCTCATGCGCGGCGGAAACATCGACCGCGCGGAATGGCTCCTGCCGCCGCTGGGCATCGCGGCCCGCCAGAGCACCGACGTGCTGGCGATCGACGACGGTCTGGTGGTGGCGGCGGTGCGGCACATCCGCGACCACGCCTGCGACGGCATCAAGGTGGCAGACGTGGCCCGGGTCGTCGGCTGCTCGCGCCGGACGCTCGAGAGCCGGTTCACGAAGCGGATCGGCCACACGCCGCACGAGGAGATCGCGCGGGTGCAGTTCCGGCGGGTGGAACAGCTGCTGCGGGAGACCGCCCTGCCGCTCGCGGCGATCGCGGCCCGCTGCGGCTTCCGGCACACGGAATACATGACCGTCGCCTTCGTCCGCCGCCACGGCCTCCCGCCGAGTCACTGGCGTACGCGCAGCGGGAGCCAGAAGGCGACATCGCGTACGCGCAGCGGCAGCCAGAAGGCAACATCGCGTACGCGCAGCGGGAGCCAGAAGGCAACATCGCGTACGCGCAGCGGCAGCCAGAAGGCGACATCGCGTACGCGCAGCGGCAGCCAGAAGGCGACATCGCGCGACGGCGGGCGACCCCGGGCGTGACCGTGACGGGATCGAACGGGTGCGCCACGCGTCTTGGTGCATCGACGGCGAGGAGGGGCGGCAAAAGTCTCCTCGTTCGGCCGCGGCGGCCTCCACTCGGGAAGCGTTCGCCGACCCCTCCTCACGTCGACGACGACAGATGAAAACTCGACGAACTCCCGGATCGTCCTGCGCGGAATGCCTCAATCCAGTGGAGTAGACGGCGGCGGATGGCCCGCCGCCGGCGGCTCGCGCCACGGCGATCTCGTGACCGCGATCCCTGCGCGCCGGGCCGTTCACGCCCGGCGCGTCGCGGCCGTCACGCGACGCCCGTCACTTCACGTCGAGCAATTCGACGAGGAAGTGGAGCGTGGCGTCGGGCGGAATCACGCCGCCGGCGCCGCGCTTGCCGTAGCCGAGGTTGCTCGGGATGAGCAGCTCGATCATGCCCTCTTCACCCACGAGTTGCATCCCCTCGGTCCAGCCGGGGATGACGCCGTTGAGCGGAAACTCGATCGATTCGCCGCGGGAGTAGGAGCTGTCGAACACCTTCCCGCCGTCGAGCCAGCCGTGGTAGTGCACCTTCACGGTGTCGGAGGCCTTCGGGTTCGCCCCGGTGCCCTTGCGGAGCACGCGGTACTGCAGCCCCGACGGCGTCTTGGCGAAGGTCTTGGGGGCGTCGGCGTCGATCTTGCCGGCTCCCTTGGGCAGAGCGGGATGGGGCACCTCGACGGCGTCGGCGGCCATGACGGACTCCAGGGTGAAAGAGGCGAAGGCGAAGAGGACCAGCGCGGCGACGACGCCGCGGAGGAGGGCGGAGAGCGGATCACGGGCGCGCATCACGGTGGCTCCGGGGAAGGCGGGGCGGAAATCGCGGGCGGCAGTATAGCAGGCAGGCTGATCGCCGGCGGCCGCCCGGCGCCGGCGCACCGGCTCAGGCCCGCGGCCGGGCGAGCAGCCCCTCGATCTCGTCCGGGTCGATCGGCACGTGGCCGCAGAGATCGACCGGGCCGTTCTCGGTGACGAGGATGTCGTTTTCGAGCCGCACGCCGATCCCCTCGTCGGGGATGTAGATCCCCGGCTCCACCGTCACCACCCAGCCCGGTGCGAAGGGCCCGTTCTGCGGCGCGAGATCGTGGACGCCCAGCCCGAGCGAGTGGCCGAGCCCGTGCATGAAGTACTTCCGGCAGGCCGGCTCCTCGGCCGTGTCGGCGGCGACGTCGGCCGACGTGACGAGGCCGAGCCCGAGCAGCTCCTCGTTCATCTCCAGCTGCGCCGCCCGCTTCCAGTCGCGGATCGTCGTGCCCGCGGTGGTCCGCGCGATCGACGAGCGGAGCACCCGCAGCACCGCGTCGTAGACCGCCCGCTGCCGGGGCGTGAAGCGGCCGTTGACGGGGTAGGTGCGGGTGAGGTCGGCGTTGTAGTTGGCGTAGCAGGCGCCGACGTCGACGAGCAGCAGGTCGCCGTCGCGGCAGGGCTGGTCGTTGGCGAGGTAGTGGAGCACGCAGGCGTTGCGGCCCGAGGCGATGATCGGCTCGTAGGCCATCTTCGCGCGGCCGCGGGTGAACTCCCGCAACAGCTCCGCCTCGAGCTCGAACTCCGTCACCCCCGGCCGCAGCGTCGCGAGCAGGCGGTCGAGACCCGCCGCGGTGACGTCGACCGCCTGCCGGATGAGATCCACCTCCGCCGGATCCTTGACCGCCCGCAGCCGCCGCAGGATCGGCGCGAGCCGCAGGGGGCGGTGCAGCGGGTAGCGGTCGAGGAGCTGCCGGGCCATCCGCACGTCGCGCGGCTCCACCTCGATCGCCGCCCGCTCGTGCTCGTTGGCGGCGAGGCAGACGGTCTCCATCTCGCACATGAGCCCGTGCAGCACGCCCGGCAGCTCGTGCGTGAACCGCACCCGCGCCGCGCCCGAGATCTCCCGCGCCTTCTCCTTGGAGAGCTTCTCCCCCTCCCAGGTCGCGAGGTGCTCGTTGGGCTGCCGGATGAAGAGCAGCTCGCGGGAGGCGGGATCGATCGCGTCGGGGGCGAGCACGAGCACGCTCTCCTCCTGCTCGATGCCGGAGAGCCAGAAGAGGTCGCTGGCGGGATGCAGCCGCAGCGTGCCGTCGCCGCTCGTGGGCAGGACGTCGGCGGCGTGCACGATCGCGACGCTCTTGGGCGGCAGGGCCGCCGCGAGCCGGCGGCGGTGGGCGACGAACAGGGCGGGATCGATCGGCGCGTGGCGCATGGGAGGGGCTCCGCGGGGAGGGCACCATCGTACCCCGTCGCGGAGAAGAGTCCCGCCGAAGCCGCCGGCCCCGCGGATTCGCGGGGGCCCGCCGCCGGCCCCGGGTCAGCGGTAGCTGTTGCCGCCGTACTGCCTGACCCGCTCGGCCGCCTTGATGGCCTCGGTCTTCACCTGCTCGCCCACGACGGCGGCCCGCTGGCCGTTGATCGAGAAGCTCGGCAGGAGGCCCGTCCAGGAGACGGTGAGCACGCCGGTGAAGATCAGCAGGGGCACGGCCACGATCAGCAGCCGCGAGCCCCACCGCGAGGTCGCCACCTTCTGCACGGGCGCCGGCATGCCCACCGTCGCCAGCCCGACCACCTTCTGCGTGTAGCTCGACTTGCGTCCCCGACGTGCCATGGCTTTCCTCGCCTCCCGAGTCCCTCGTGATCCCTCACCGGAACGGTTCCACTCGGAGAGTGATCGGCCGGGCGGGGGGCGGAGGATGACGGCCGCCGCCCGCGGGGGCAAGGCCAGCCGCGCCGGCAGAGTCGACGCGACCCGGCGGCTCGCGCGAGGGACACCGGGGCATCGGGGTCGCCCGTGCCATGTCGCCCGGACGTTCGCTGCGGCCCTCCGGGCCTGCGCTCACTCGAAGCTGCCTGCGCTCCGCCATCCTTGGCTGCGCTGGTCAGCTACGCCGGCTCCATGACACGGGCGACCCCTCGCGGATTCCACCGGTGGCGACGCTCGACGGGCGCCCGCCGGAGGGGGTGGCCGCGATCAGGCCAGCACCGCGGCGATCGGCTTGCCGCCGCCGCCGATCTTGAAGGGGCGGCCGTTGGGCGCGTGGAACTCGCGGTCGTAGGGCAGGCCGCAGGCGGCGGCGACGGTCGTGTTGAAGTCGATCACCGACACGCCGTCGCGGTCGGGGCGGAAGCCCCTCTCGTCGCTGGCGCCGTGCACCGCGCCCCCCTTCACACCGGCGCCCGCGAGCACGCAGGAGAAGACGCCCGGATGGTGGTCGCGGCCGGCGTTCTCGTTGATCCGCGGCGTCCGGCCGAACTCCGTCGCCAGCACGACGAGCGTCGAGGAGAGGAGCCCGCGGGACTCGAGATCCTCGAGCAGCGCCGCGAGCGCCCGATCGAGCTGCGCGCCCTTCTCGGCCATCTCGGACACGATGTCGCGGTGCATGTCCCAGCCGCCGAACTCCACCTCCACGCAGCGCACGCCCGATTCCACCAGCCGCCGCGCGAGCAGGCAGCCGAGCCCCACCCGGGAGTCGCCGTACTTCTCGCGCATCTCCGGCTTCTCCTGCGCGATGTCGAAGGCTTTCAGGTCCACGCTGCCGAGGAGCCGCACCGCGTCCTTGTAGAGCTGGTTGTAGGCGGCGAGCTGCGGGCCGTCGTACCGCGCCTTGAAGTCGCGGTCGATCCGGTCGGCCAGCGTGAGCCGGCGGTTGAAGTTCGTCTCGGAGAGGTAGGCGGGCCGCTTCGTGTTCTCGAGCCCCTTGAGCGGGTCGGCCACGGGCACGGGGGTGAAGGAGGGATCGAGGAAGCCGGCGCCGGGGTGCTCGTTGCCGTTGCCGACGAGCACGTAGCCGGGCAGGTCCTTGCTGATCCGCCCCATCGCCTGCAGCGCCCAGGCGCCGAAGGCGGGATGGCGGATGCTGGCGATCATCGGGTAGGCCGTCCGCATCAAATATTGGCCCTGCTCGTGGGCGCCCGTCTCGGTGGAGAGCGAGCGGACGACGGCCAGCTTGTCGGAGAGGGCGGCGAGCCGCGTCATCTCCTGCCCGAAAAGCACGCCGGGCGTCTTCGTCTTGATCGGCTTGGTCGGCCCCTGCTCCTCGCGGCCCGGCTTGGGGTCGAACGTGTCGATGTGGCTCATCGCCCCCTGCATGAACAGGGTGATCACGTTCTTGGCCCGGAAGCCGCCGCGATCGGCGGCCTCGAGCTGCCGGCCGAGCGCGGGCAGGATGCCGACGCCGAGCGCGGCGCGGGCGACCCGGCCGAAGGCCGCGCGGCGGGACTGCGGCCGGTCGAGCCAGCCGGCATCCGGCGGCGCGGCATCCGGGAGCGTCGCCGCGTGAATGATCGGCTCGTGAACGGGCGGCTCGTGAACGGGCGGCTGGTGGGCCATCGACGGTGTCTCCTCGGCGGCCGGCGGCACCCCGCCGACTCAGGCTACTGGATGAAGATGAACTCGCGGGTGTTGAGCAGCGCCCAGATGAGGTTGCCGCAGCCGGCGGCCGGCGACTCCGCCGAGCGGATCTCGCGGATCGCGAAGCTGCGATCCTCGGCCGACGGGCGGTGGGAGAGCAGCGAGATGAAGATCACGTCGACGGCCTGCGTGGGGGCGTGCGACACGACCTCGTCGTAGATCACGCTGCCCTTCTCGAGCATGCTGTGGGTGATCGGCCCGTTGAACATGGCGAGAATCTGCGGCACCGTGGCGATCGTCCGCCCCCCCTCGATGGCCTGCCGGTCGCTCTGGCCGAACTGCCGGAGGAAGTGGCCCAGCGGCAGGGGCGTGGGCAGCTCGCTGGCCCGCACGAGCACCTGCCCCTGGTAGCCGTACTGCTTGTTGATGTCGCGCCGGTAGGCGTTGGGGCTGAAGCTCTCGGCGTAGCGGCGGTAGGCCGCCTCCACCTCCGCGTAGCTCGTCTGCGCGAGATCGACGTCGGCGACCTTGGCGAAGGCGGCCACGGAGGGCCGCTGGAAGGGCATCTCGTTGCGGGCCACGAGCGCGAGGATCGAATCCCAGAGCTGCTCGGCCGTCATCCGCCGCAGGGCCGGCCCCGTGAAGCGGAAGGGGGGCCCCGACGTCGGGTCGTGGAGCACCGCCCGGCGCTGGTAGGCCTGCGTGGAGACGACCAGGCGGACGAACTCCCGCAGGTCGAAGTCGAGCCTGAGCATCTCGTCGGTGAGGTGCTCGAGGAGCGCCGGGTAGGAGGGGGCGTTTTCCTCGCGGAAGTCGTCGACCGGCTCGACGAGGCCCACGCCCATCAGCTTCCGCCAGAGGCGGTTGGCGATCGTGCGGGCGAACTGCCGGTTGTCGCGGGAGGTGAGCCAGGCCGCGAACTGCTCGCGGCCGTCCTGCTCGCGGGCCGCCGCCGGCACCTCCCCCCAGAGCACGTGGGGCTGCACCGCGGCGAGCGGCTTGTCGTCCTGGTATTGGTAGTCGTGCGGCAGCAGCAGCTTGGCCTGCTCGTAGCTGACGCTCGTCAGGTTCGCGCCGATGAACTGGTTGAACTCACCGGGCACCTTGCGGTCCTTCACGTTCTGCCGCGCGGTGGCCATCGTCTCCTTGACGCGGCGGAGCCCCTCGGCGTCCTTCTCGCGGGCCGCCTTGGCCGCGGCCTTGGCCTCCTCCTTCGACTGCGATCCCTTCCGGTCGCGGACCCCCGAGAACCGCATCCGCGTGCCGGAGGTGAAGGCCGCCAGCTCGTAGAACTGGTGCTGCGTCCAGGAGTCGAAGGGGTGGTCGTGGCACTGGGCGCAGCCGATCTGCGTGCCGAGGAACACCCGCACCGTGTTGTCGACGTAGGGGAGCGGCATGCCCTTGTCGCGGAGCTGGTAGCCGGTCGCCGGGTTCTCCCACACCTTGCCGTCGGCCGTGAGCATCTCGTGCACCCACGCGTCGTAGGGCCGGTTCGCGGCGATCGACTGCTTCACCCAGTCGAGGTAGGCCTCGGCGAAGATGTCGTTCTGCGGCCGCTCGCAGAGCCGGAGGATGTCGGCCCAGAAGTTGTAGAAGTGGCTGACGTAGTCGGGCGACGCGAGCAGCCGCTCGATCAGCTCGGCCCGCTTGTCCTTGCCGCGGTCGTCGAGGAACGCGACGGTCTCGTCGAACGTGGGGATCCTGCCGGCCAGCTCGAGGTAGATGCGGCGGACGAAGGGCGCGTCGCCGAGCGGATCGCTGGGCTCGACCTTGTGCTCCCGCCAGTGCTTCGCGAGCAGGTCGTCGATCCGCGCCGCCGCCGCCGCCACCTGCCGCCGCGCCGACGCGTCGATCGGGGCCACCTTGATCGTCGTGCCCGACGGCTCGGCGAGCACCGCCGCGGGCAGCCGGATCGGCGGCTCCTTGGCCGGCTTGGCCGCCGACTTGGCCGCCGACCTGGCCGGGGCCTTGGGGGCCGCGGGGGCCTCGAAGGCCGCGACCGCGCACGCCACCGTGGCGACGACCACCACGACGGCGCCGCCGGACGGGTGCAAGTGCCAGTGACGGTGTCGTTGAGGGTGCGGCTGTCGGAACGGGATCGTCATGGCTCGCGGCGAGACCCTCCCGGGCCTCACTCCTTGGGCTTGGGCAGACCGGCCTTGAACTCCTCGAACGACAGCTTGCCGTCGCCGTCGGTGTCGATCTTCTTGAACCGCTTGTCGGCCTTGTCGACCTGCTCCGGCTTCATGCCCGCCTTGTACTCCTCGAGGGAGAGGGAGCCGTCGCTGTTGGTGTCCTTGCGGCTGAACACCTTCTGGGGATCGACGGGCTTCTTGGGCTCGGCCGCGGCGACGCCCGGCAGGTTGGCCGAACCGACGACCAGACAGACGACGACGGCACCGACGACCGTCGAACGCACGAACACCATGGAGCGCATGGAAGCCTCTCGAGGGAGGGAGGGGATGAAGGGGGAAGCCGTTCCCGAAGCCGGCGGATGCCCGCCCGCCGCTGCCGAATTGTAGGAAACGGCAGAGGGCGCAGAAACGCCATCCGGGTGGACTGCCGACATCTTTAACGGGCCGTGGCCCCTCCGGTTTCGCGGCGGCGGGCCGCCGGGGCCGGTCACCGCGGGCGGAAGGCCTTGTCGAGCCGGCGCAGCGCCTCGACGAGCCGGGGCGTGGGGCAGGCGAGATTGAGCCGGATGCACCCCGGCAGCCCGAACTCCCGGCCGTCAGAAGGGCCGAGGCCGGCGGCCACACAGGCGGCGTGGGGGTCGGCGACGCCCGAGTCGCGGCAGTCGATCCAGGCCAGATAGGTCGCCCGCGGCGGCACGCAGGCCAGCCCCGGCAGGGCGTCCACGGCGGTGACCACCATGTCGCGATGCGCGCGGAGCACGCCGAGGAGTTCCCGCCGCCACGGATCGCCGTGCCGCCAGGCCGCCTCGGCCGCCGCGTAGCCGAGCGGATCGACCATCGGCACGAGTCCCTCCCCCGCGGCCCGCCAGCGGCGGCGTAGCCCCGCGTCGGGCACGATCGCCGCGGCACAGCCGAGCCCGGCGAGATTCCATGTTTTCGACGGCGCCACGAGCGTGATCGCCCGGCGGGCGGCGGGATGGTCGAGGCTCGCGAACGGCACGTGCGCGACCTCCCCGTCGAGCACGAGGTCGTTCCAGATCTCGTCGCTGACGACCGTGAGCCCGTGCCGCTCGGCGACGTCGGCGATCCGCAGCAGCTCGTCCGGGCCGAAGACACTGCCCGTCGGGTTGTGGGGATGGCAGAGCCAGAGGAGCCTCGCATCGGCCGCGGCGGCGGCGAGCGCATCGTGATCGATCGACCACGCCCGGGCCGACTCCACGAGTGGCACCCGCACGGCGCGGCGGCCGGCCAGGCCGGGGAGCGTCAGAAACGGGGGATAGACGGGGGTGAAGGTGAGGATGCCGTCGCCCAGGGCGGCGAGGAGTCGGGCGGTGATCGCCAGGCCCGTGACGACGCCCGGCGTACCGACGATCCAGTCGGGGTCGACCGCCCAGCCGTGGCGGGCGGCGAGATGGTCGACGAGCGCCGGCCGGAAGCCGGGCGGCTCGTGCGTGTAACCGAACACGCCGTGCTCCACCCGGCTGCGGAGCGCGGCGAGGACCGGCTCGGGGGCGCGGAAGTCCATGTCGGCCACCCAGAGGGGCAGCACGTCCCCCTCGAGCCAGCGGTCCCACTTCTCCGATCCCGTATTGCGCCGGTCGGGGCACGACGTGAACGGATCGTGGTGGGGAGGCGTCGTCATGGCGGAATCGAGGATACCACCCGGGTCGGTCACCGACCGTTCCTGACCGCCGCCCGATCGTTTTGGCAGGCGAGGTGGTCGCCGGACAGGACCGCCCCGCAAGCGGCAGCCCATGACGGCCATGCCCTGCCGCCGGCCATGGGCAACGCGTGTTAACGACTGCTCTCCGGTGGATCCCGCACCGGCTTGCCTGCGGCGAAGAGGGCCAGGTGCGCCCGCACCGCGGCGACGAGGCCTTCTTCTCCGGAGTGTTCCGCCAGCTCGAGCGCTCGGCGGCCGACGGTGATCGCCTCTGCACAACGGCCCGCCTCCGCGTGCGCCGCGGCCAGCGTGTCGAGCACGGTCGGTTCGTCACGCCCGGCGAGCCGGCTCGCCTCGACGGCCAGGGCGACGGCCTCTTCGCCGGACCGAACCGCGGGATCGGGGCATGTGGCGAGCAGCCACGCGAGATCGTTCGTGGCTATGCCATTCTCCGGATCGAGCGCCACGGCCCGCCGGTAGCTCGCCGCCGCCTCCACGTAGCGACGGCATTGCCCCCGCGCGAACCCCAGATCGCGATGGTAAGCGGTGGCGTCCGGCTCGACCTCGGTTGCCCGTTCGAGCGCCTTGATCGCCTCCTCGAGCCGGCCCGACTGCCCGAGTGCGACGCCCAGGGCGTTCCAGGCCGGAGCGTCAGCCGGTTCATGATCCACGGCGCGGCGGAGGCTCTCCGCGGCCTCGCGGGCCCGCCCGTTGGCGAGGAGCACGCGGCCGAGCTGGCGGGCGATGGATGGATGGTCACGCCAGATGCGGCGGCCCGCGAGGATCACGTCGAGCGCCTGCTGCGGATCGTCGCAGCCCAGCAGTGCCTCCGAGGCGCCCGCGAAGGCATCGACGGAGTCGGGCGCTGCGGCCAAGGCGGCCCTGTAGTGCTCGAGCGCCTCCTGATACCGGGATCGCCGGACGAGCAGATCGCCCGCCAAGTTTCGTGCCTTGACGTCACGGGGCCTTACCCGGATGACGGTTTCACAGATGTCCAGCGCCTCGTCGGGCCGGTCGGCGGCCGCGGCGATGGCCGCCAGCTGCACGTATCCGGCGCGGCTCCCGGGAGTGATCTCCAGCATCCGGCGGGTGTGTGCCTCGGCCTCCTCGTAGCGGCGCTGCTTGAAGAGCGCGCCCCCCATGCTCAGATGGGCGTAGGCGTTGTTCGTGGTGCGTTCCAGCGTGCGTCGCCAGAGCGTCTCGCTGTCGCTCCATGCCGCTGTCTGAACGTATGACGCGACCGCCAGACCGGCGACGATCCCGCCCGCCGCGAGTCCCGCCGCGGCGCGGCCGAGCGTCGCCGCGGCGGACGGAGCCGCCGCCAACCCATCCCCCGAGGGCCATCGGCCGGCCCGGGTATTCACGCCGACCAGGTCGGCGGCCAGCCACACGAGGGCCACGACCGGACCGATGAGCGGAAGGTAGGTGAATCGATCGGCCATCGCGACGATGCCGATCTGCACGAGGCCGATCGTCGGCAGGAACGCCACGAGATACCAGAGCCACCCCACGATCAGGTAGGGACATCGCCGTCGCTCCCGCCACGCTGCCAGCGTGATCGCGAGCAGCAGCGCGGCGGCCACCGCGACGGTGGGCCAGGGAACCGCCGCCCCGCGACGGGGATATGCCGCCGCGAGATTCGCCGGCCAAAGGAACATGCCGAGGTAGCCGGCGTACGCCAGCGTCGCCTGAGCGGCCCTCCATGCCAGGGTCATGTGTGGTTCATGGAAGAGCGCTTCACCCTGCACGGCCACAGTGATCGCCGCGGCGGCGAGGGAAACCGCGAGGAGCGGCAGCTTCTCGAGGGCCAGACGCGGGAGATCCCGCGGCTCGCGCATCCGCCCCAGCGGCCAGAAGTCGAGGAGCAGGAGCAGCACGGGCGTGGTCACAAGCATCGACTTCGCCATCAATCCCAGCGCGAGTGCCGCGGCGACGGCCGCGTACCGGGCCGGCGACGGCCGCTGCGCGTACCAGCCGTAGGCCCAGAGCGTCAGCAGGAAGAACAGGCCGCTGAGCACGTCCTTGCGGGCCGTCACCCAGGCCACCGCCTCCACCCGGAGCGGGTGGACGGCGAAGATCGCGGCGGCGACGGCGGCGGGCCACGTCCGCCCGGTCGCTTTGCGCAGGATGAGAAAGAGCCCCGCCGCGCACGCCGCGTGCAGCACGACGTTGGTGAGGTGGTAGCCCCCGGGCCACGCCCCGTACAGCTGCGCGTCGAGCATCAGCGACAGCCACGTCAACGGCACCCACGAAGAGCCTCGATCCGTCGTCAGCGCCCAGGCCGCGCCGGCGGGCGTGAGTCCGGCGAACACCCACGGGTTCTCGGTGACGTACAGCGGGTCGTCGTAGCCGGTGAACCCGAACCACACCGTCCGGCCGAACACCAGCCCGACGCCGAGCACCAGGGCGGCGACGACGGCCAGCACCTTCCGACGCTCGTCGCCCGGAAGACCCCGACCAGCGGAAAACGAAGTCGTCTCGTGGCGCGGCGGCGTCATGGCGGAGACGAGGATACCACCGACACGGCCAGGGCGGCCGCGGGCCGGCAGGCTCAGCCGTAGCGGTAGATCGCGGCCACACCGCTTTCGGTCGGCATCGCCAGCCGGTCGACCGCGATGACGCCGCCACCGTGCAGGATCACC
>Ga0209189_1002795_pt1 | contig 11999 bp, 12 predicted proteins | sample C_130820_EF_Meta_FD_187308 | JGI IMG/M metagenome (GOLD analysis project Ga0209189, IMG submission 187308) | Freshwater microbial communities from Lake Croche, Canada to study carbon cycling - C_130820_EF_MetaG (SPAdes) (version 3) | ecosystem: Environmental > Aquatic > Freshwater > Lake...
AAGTATGGGTCAGAAGCAATCATAAAAGTTGTAATCGGAATATCCAGCCTGCGTGCCTGAGCCGCAATCGTAAGGGTTTTATTGACAATCTTACGGTCGAGTCCAAAGCTATTTTTATAGTAGTTGATGCCTTCTTTTAGGCAAGTTGGCTTCCCGTCGGTAATCATAAAAACTTGCTTGTTTTTTGTTTTTCTTCGGCGTAGTAAATCCATTGCCAGTTCCAAACCTGCAACTGTATTAGTATGATAAGGACCAACTTCGAGGTAAGGAATATCTTTGAGCTGTATTTGCCAAGCATCATTTCCGAAAACCAGAATGTCGAGTGTATCTTTTGGGTATTTGATACGAATAAGTTCGGCTAAAGCCAAAGCAACTTTCTTGGCCGGCGTGATGCGGTCTTCTCCGTACAGAATCATCGAGTGAGAAATGTCAATCATCAGTACAGTTGAAGACTGAATTTTAGATTCACGGTCAACCACTTCCAAGTCGCTTTCGAGAAGCATAAAGTCATCAATACCACCGTTGATTTGAGCATTTTTCAATGACTCAGTCATTGAGATTTGGTCTAACGTATCACCAAATTGGAATGCACGAATATCGCTGCTTAACTCATCCCCAGTTCCAGTATAGGGTGTATGATGGCTTCCGCTTGATTTGGTTCGTTTGAGTTTGCCAAAGATTTCATCAAGCGATTGCTTTCTGATGCTTTGCTCACTTTTGGCGGTCATTTTAAAGGTGCCAGCCTCCTGATTTTCTTCAGTGATATATCCTTTTTTCTTTAGGTCATCTATAAAATTTGCCATACCATATTCATCACTCGTGAGCTGATATTGACGGTCGAGATCACTCATGTAGGCAAGAGCTTGGGTTACATCACCTGCTGTTATGAGCAATAATTGCTGGAAAATATTGAGTAATTGTTCAAATTTATTATCACCCTTCATTTCGGGTTTGAACTCAGAAAAACGAAAACCTTTCATGTGGTATATAAATGCAAAAATGTCAGAAAATTTAAATACTATTATTATTAAACGCTTTTTGCAGATAGATAGTTTTACAATGTTTAAAAAAGCGTTCAGCCCTATATTTATTGGTTAAAATAGTCATACTTTGGTGTGTTTTTTAAAGCTATTTGTGCTAAAAACTAATATGTAAGAAATAAGACACGATATGCTAGAAAAAGCTTGATTATCAGTACAAAAGTAAAAATATTTTTGTCGATTTTTTTCCTCTCAGCACTCTAAAATTGCTATTTTATATAATTTTTGGCTAAGCATAAGTTGCCGACCCGCCAAATTTACGACATAGGCATCATTGCACTATTCGCTGAGTGACCGTTAAATAAGCATTTGTCTAAATAACCAAAGTAATACAGCCGCAAAGAGTGCCACTATGTGATGACAAGTTAATAGTTGCGATACTAGCTTGTCGAGATTTTGCATTCTCAGAAATTAAAGCATTTTTTGAACTAACAAGTTAACATTCAAAGTTATCTATTATATGAAAGCTTTTTGTTTCTTTTATACTATTTACATTTTAAGTAATTTTATTCATTTTTTGATTTGTATATAATTCTTTGTGTAAAATGGATAATTGTAAAATTATCTTTGGTCATATTGTAGTTTAGGCAAATATTGAGCTTAATTTTATTCCTGAAAATGATTTTTTAATTTTTATTTAAATCTACTAAATCTACTTTTTTTATAATAATTAATAATACTCAAAACTATGCACTCTAAGTTAACACTCGTGGGGGCAGGTCCGGGCGACAGCGAACTCATCACATTAAAAGGAATCAAAGCTTTACAAAGTGCAGATGTAATATTATATGATGCCCTTGCCAATGATTCTTTGCTCGAATACGCACCTAAAATGGCCATAAAAATCAACGTCGGTAAACGTAAAGGTCAGCATTCATTTAAGCAAGAAGAAATCAATAATTTAATAATTTCTTTGGCACTCGAACACGGCCATGTTGTACGTTTAAAAGGTGGCGACCCTTTTGTTTTTGGACGTGGATATGAAGAATTAGAACATGCCAAGGCATTTGGAATTTCGGCTGAAGTGATTCCTGGAGTTTCAAGTTCGATTGGTGTAGCAGCAGCAGTTCAGATTCCGATTACACACCGAGATATAGCTCGAAGTTTTTGGGTCTTTACTGGTCATACAAGCGATGGTATTTTGCCCAAAGACCTCGAACTGGCTGCACAATCGTCGGCTACGGTTGTTGTGTTGATGGGAATGGGCAAATTGGTCGAAATAGTAGCTATTTTCGAGAAATACGGAAAATCTACTCTACCAGTTGCAATCATTCAAAACGGTACTACAGGAGAACAAAAATCTGTTTTCGGACAAATAAATGACATTGTAGAAAAAGTAAATGAATCAAAGGTTAGTAACCCTGCCGTAATTATTGTCGGTGATGTTGTTGGGCTGCACCCTGAATATATGAAGGCTTATGTGGCCGAGATGAAATTGTGATAGTATTTAAAAGGTTTAGTAAAGGTCTAAAAGTGCCACACCATTATCAATTATGGCACTTTTTCTTTGATTAGGCATAGTGCTTTTTTAGAAAAGCTTTTTATTTATTGATAATTATATTTTTTGTATTTAGCTATATGAATACTGGTCAAGGACAAAAAATATTTGTCTTTTTTTAATAATCTAGCTTAATTCATTTTACAAATTTTTCGTATAAACACATCAATGGGTACTTTTTTAGCTAATTTCATTAGGTCTTTATCAGTAAAATTTTAATAACATAAGCCTCTTTGGCTTAGATTTTCATTAGTTTTGTAAACAATTTCTAACAAACAAATCTATGTTTAAGAATTTCATTTTCTTACTGACATTTCCAGTCATTACGTTTGCTCAAAAGACAGTCGGCTTTAAAATGTTCGATAGCACCGATATTTTTGTTGAATACGGGGATGGGAATATTGTTAAAAAAGCCAATGATTTAATTGAAAACGCTGATTCACAAGCATTTTTAGCAGATTTTCATAAGAAATATCCCAATACCTTCGATAAAGATATTCGTTACGTTCAGTTGATTTCAGCTAATGTTGATGATTGGGAAATGAAACTATATGACGAGCGAAAAAGCCAATTGGCTTTCTTAAAAAACTACCTAAATTTTCCCAAACTTAATCCTGAATTTCAGTCTTTGGTAGAAGCCAATATTCGTTGGAATTACTGGCATTTATTGCTTGCCTACTCAATTATTCGTAGTAATATTGATTCTAAACTTACCCGTGTTGTGTCGTTGCCAACTGTAATGACCGAAGAGCTTGACCCTGCAAAAGTATATGACGAGAAACTAATGATGGTAGAAAGCTACCGTAATTTCCTGCCATATTTCGTGACTTATTTTAATTCGCAAGAACAAAAATTTATTAAATATTCTGACCAATTAAAAGCCATTTCCGATAAAGGAAACTTAGCTCAAAAATACCTCAAAGGGCAAGTTTTGGACTATACACTTACGAAGCTAATTTACGATAATTGCGGAAAACTTACGGCTTATTCCGCCAAATTTTGGATTAGTCAAATTATTTCTAATGATTACCGAAATTTACTTCTGAACCATTGCAAAGAAACACTTAATAAGAAAGAAGAAGTTGCGAAAAAGAAAGAAGATAGCAAAGATAAATTGCCGCTTGGCACGAGTGATTATCCAATTTTAATGAGTATTGATGGCAAACAATTTAATTTTGCCAAGTATAAGGGCAAAGTAGTTTATGTTGATTTTTGGGCGAGTTGGTGTGGGCCTTGTCGTGCAGAATTTCCATTTTCTAAGAAATTACACGATGGAATGACCGAAAAACAGAAGAAAAACATCGTTTTCTTGTATGTTTCGATTGATGAAGACTCAAATAACTGGAAAGGTGCGATTGAAAACCTAAAATTAGATAACGGCGACCACGGTATTTCGGAAGGTGGATGGGCGTCGGGAGTTTGCCAAAAATACAAAATCAATAGCATTCCTCGCTACATGATTATCGATAAGAGCGGAGCGATTGTTCGTCCAGATGCACCTCGTCCGAGTAGCCCCGAAACTTTAGATTTACTTTTGAAGTTAATGGAATAAAATAAAGTTCGTTCAAATAATCTTGCAAGTTTTTCTAATCTTAGTGTAACTTTGTTTTTTAAAATTCAGAATCGATGAAATATATCATATTAATTCTTTTGGCAATCGCATTTGTACCTGCTATTCGCCGATTTTTATTCGAGATTTTGGTAGGAAATCAAATTGCCAAACAACAAAAACGCTATAATGATTACCATGAAAAAGAGCGTGGTAAAGAAGGTGAAATAAAGGTGAAAACACCGCCAACGAATTCAAAAGGTAAAGGTTCTGAAGGTGGTCAGTACGTTGATTATGAAGAAGTTAAGTAAAGTAAGTTTCAAACTTGCATGGTGATTAATAGAAAATGCTAAAAAAATATTTAAAACCAACTTCTCTGCCAAACCGTGTTAGTTTGGCAGTTTTAGTTTTACGACTCAGCTTTGGATTTTTGATGATTCCACATGGGTATGATAAACTACAAGAATTTTTGGCAGGAAAGCATGATTTTCCTGATCCATTACAAGTTTCACCTATAATTTCGCACGGACTAACTGTTTTTGCTGAATTCTTCTGCTCAATTTTACTCGTTTTAGGTTTATTTACCTATCTCGCAATTTTCTTGACTGGTGCAGGGAAATATTCGATTGATACAAAGGTTTTTATGTGATGCTTAAAATTGCCTGTGATCCAATCTACTGTCACCCACTTCCCGAAGGACATCGTTTTCCGATGTTGAAATATGAGCTGATTCCAGAGCAACTAATTTATGAAGGAACTTGCACAGAAGAAAACTTTTTTTCGCCAAAGGAGGTAGATAAACACTGGGTTTTAGGAGTACATGACGAAAAATATTTCAATGATTTATTAAATCTCAGCATTGATCCTAAAATGGAGCGTCGGATTGGTTTCCCGATTTCCTTAATGCTCGTAAAGCGTGAACTTGTCATTACGCAAGGTACAATTGATTGTTGCCATTTTGCTTTAAAGTATGGTATTTCGATGAATATTGCGGGCGGAACACACCATGCTTATTCCAATAAAGGAGAAGGTTTTTGTTTGCTCAATGATGTGGCCATTGCCGCTAACTATTTACTTGAAAATAAGATAGTTAATAAGGTTTTAGTAGTAGATTTAGATGTACATCAAGGAAATGGGACAGCAGTGGTTTTTCAGAATGAACCACGAGTTTTTACCTTTTCGATGCACGGAAAAGAGAATTATCCACTTAAAAAAGAAATCTCCGATTTAGATATTGAGTTGCCAACTTACTGCGATGATGAACAATATTTAACACTACTTTACGAAACTTTACCAAGGTTAATAGAACAGGAAAAGCCACAATTTATCTTTTATATTTCTGGTGTAGATATTCTGTTGTCCGATAAATTGGGTAAACTAAAAGTTTCGATGGAAGGGTGCCGCCGACGTGATGAATTTGTTTTTGAACAAGCAATAAAACACAAAATCCCTGTCGTTGTTTCAATGGGAGGAGCTTACTCGCCCCGAATAGCCGACATTGTTGAAGCTCATTGTAATACTTTTCGTTTGGCTGAAAAAATGTACTTTTAATCTAATTTTGAGTGTTTAAATGATAGAATGAGTGAATATTTTTTTATTCTAACACCCAATCATTCTATCATCCTATAATTGATTCATTTATGATTAACATTTCAAAATATATCGACCATACATTACTGAAACCAACTGCCACCGAAATGGATTTCAGGAAATTGTGTGAAGAAATTTATCAAAATAGCTTTTATTCGGCTTGTGTACCGCCATTTTATGTGGGTTTTGTAAAGGAATTATTAGAATACAGCGATGCCAAAGTTTGTACGGTTATTGGCTTCCCCTTAGGTTTTCATTCAACTCAAACAAAAATTGCAGAAGCTCAAAAAGCTCTGTCCGATGGTGCCGACGAACTCGACATGGTGATGAATATAAGTGCTTTTAAATCAATGGCTTATAAAACTGTAAAGCAAGAGATTAAGACATTAGCTGAAATTGCTCACCAGAAAAATGCCCTGCTGAAAGTAATCATCGAAACGGCTTATTTAGATAATTTTGACATTAGAATCGCTTGTGAAATTTGTGAGGAAGCCGGTGCAGATTTTGTAAAAACCTCAACAGGATTTGCTACGAAAGGTGCTGATATTGAGCAAGTTAAACTCCTGCGTGAAGTTTTGCCGAGCAATATTCAAATCAAAGCATCAGGCGGCATTCAAACTTTTGAGCAAGCATTTACTTTTATAGAAGGTGGAGCAACAAGACTCGGAACCTCATCGGGTGTCGCTATCGTGAGTGGAGGAGTTGGCTATAGTGGGTATTGATTTCTTGTGATTTTATAGTATTTATTTGTGGCATATCCTACAGATATGTCACAAATTCTACTTCCAAAAACACTATTTCTCCATCATATTTCCCAATAAAACTTCGGGTGCAATCATTACGCGGCTGCCAGTTTCAGCATTTTCAAGATTCAAAACTCCACGCGGACATACTGATGAACAAACCCCACAACCTACGCACGACGAACGAACAATGTCTTGCCCTTTTTGTGCGTAAGCTCGCACATCAATTCCCATTTCACAATGCGTTGAGCAGTTGCCACACGAAATACACTGTCCGCCATTGGTAGTGATTCTAAACTTTGATTTGAATCTTTGTATTATTCCAAGATATGCAGCCAAAGGACATCCGAATCTGCACCATACTCTATTTCCCATAAGTGGGTAAAAACCTGTACCTACAACACCTGAAAATATTGACCCAATCATGAAACCGTAGCTTGATTTTAGGCTTTCAGTTGGAATAAAACCGAGTAAATTATAACTACCCGTAAAGTAAGTATAAAGCACACCGATTGTCATTATAATTGCGAATGCCAAAACTCCATGAATGAGGTAACGTTCAATCTTCCACGCTTTTAATGATTTGTCCGATAGTTGTCTGAAAGGGTCGCCCAATGTCTCGGCTAAGCCACCACAGCCACATACCCACGAGCAATACCAACGTTTGCCAAAAAAGTAAACCATTAAGGGTACGCCAACTACAAAAAGTGCAATTCCCCACACTAATAAAAATATACCAAAAGCACCACTATTAAGTAATTTATCAAGTCTATAATTAAAGAAAAAAGAATAGTCGAGTGGCCACATATTTTTCAAATCGGCCGAAGGTAAGTTCAGATTTGACATGATTTCTGGTAAAATGAAAGCAATACAAGTCTGAAAAAACATAATAGATAAAGTTCTGATAATCTGATATTTAGAATGACGATATTTAATAATATATCTTATTCCCATCACTAAAACTGAAATTGTATAAAGAAAACCGTACATAAACCAGCGGCTCGCTTCTCCGCCGTTGATGAGTTTACTTACAGGGTCAATGAGCATTGTCCAGTTGGCAATGTATTGTGGCTTAAAATAAAGTGCAAGGTAAAATGATATTAAAAAAGTACCAATGCAAATCCCTAACCATTTACGAGTCATGGCTGGATTAAAATAGATCCCGTTGTTTTTGATACCTGCAGGTTTTTGTGCTTCGGGAAGCATAAAAAGTAATGCTCCAAAAATAGCCATTCCAAAAGTTAATAAAAACATAAAACCTTTATTGTCAACTAAATATCCTTTTGCTGAAGTTTTCACGATTGATAAAATAGTATCTTCAAAAATCTTTTTATCCCACGCTTGTTGTGCATTATAGACTTTGTTTAACTGCTTGATACCCTCTGATAATTCGGTTGTGAAAGTATAAGAGTTCGAATAACTTTGGTCAATCATTGAGGCAAATTCAATTTTGGCATCAAATAGGGCATCTTCTTTGAAGTTTTTCTCTAAAATTTCACTAGTTAAAATGTAATTATTCATACCCAAAGTGCCTATAAATAGCCCAAATGCAGCAATGAAAATAATGAGTCCGATTTTTTGTAGCATGGCTTTAGAATATTTTTGTTAAAATTCCTTTTTTTGATTTTAATTGTAAACTTCTACCTGTTTCAGTATTATATTTTTCCAATATTTCTGCTTCATATTGTTTATAGAATTCGGGGTCAAAATTTGCTTTTGAAAGATTTTCTAAAACGTATTCGATGCTTTTCCCCGACGAAATCCATCCATCCCAAATCTCATGTCGCATTCTGATTCCGAATGTGTTCATGCCCGTAACTGCTTGGTTTTCAGCAGAATAATTTATTCTTACGCAGATTCTTCCCGAAGAATGTTCCCAAAAATAAGTTTTCGTATCTGCTGGAAGTTCGGCAGGGACTTGGCCATAAGTTTGGTACTCAATATTAAAGAATTTGGCAGAATTAAAGAAAATTCCAGGTTGGTATTTAGTTCGTTTTCCTGTTATTGTACGAGCAATTGTTTCACCCATAATACGACCAGTATACCAAATCTGTTCAAGATTTTTACGACCTTTTGGTGGATTTTCATGCTCTACGCAATCGCCAATGGCATAAACATCAGGAATATTCGTTTCGAGATATTCATTTACTAAAATCCCACGATTGAGTTTTATTCCACCAACACCTAATACAAAAGCAGGTTTTTCTCGCCCAATCATGTTGCCCTGTGGTACTTTTAGTAAACTAATATTAGGACTCACACCAACTGTCAAACCCACAAATTGACATTCAATTTCTTCGCTCGGAGAGCGTTCCGTTGACTTGGTTCGTATGGCTTTTACTTGCCCATTTTCATCACCAATTATTTCATCTAATTCGCTCGAAAATAGTAGATTTATATGGTTTTCTTTAATATGCCTCGAAATTAGAGTCGATTCTTCGGGTGGCATTATGACGTTCCAAAAGCTACTTTCTCGAACTAAAAAGTTTACTTCAATACCTCTCGAATGTAGCATTTCGGCTAATTCTACCCCGATTAAACCCCCACCAACAATGACTGCTTTTTTGATTCTTGGTGTTGTTTCTTCCAAAGATTCTAAATCTTGATAGCTATAAAGTCCTTGCACGCCTGCCAGATTTTGCCCTTTCCAGCCAAATTTATTAGGCGTTGAACCAAGTGCTAAAATCAATTTATCGTAGCTGATTGAGCCACCGATTTTAGCTTCTTTGTCATCATTATTTGGCAAACGGAAATAAAGTTTTTTCTCTTCAAAATCAACTGTTTTTACCATTGCACGCTTCAATTCGATGCGATTTTTCTCCCAAAACCAATCTTCGTAAGGTTTGGTATGCTCAAATTTCATGTGGCCCATATAAATATACATGAGGGCCGTACGAGAGAAAAAATGGTCAGTTTCACCTGAAATAACAGTAATTTTACAATCAGATTGTTTTCTGATGTGTCGAGCTGCTGTAATTCCGCTAATACCATTTCCGATTATTACTACGTGCTGCATTTGTCGAAGGATTTGCTTATAGACGAATATATGAAGGAAATTTGGAATAAGTTTTTAGATTAGCATTTTTACTAAAATACCAATCGAAATAGTAAGGGTAAAACTAATGAGCGTACCGATTAGTACATATTCGGTTCGTTTGAGGTCAGATTCTTTAAATCGAAGTAAGGCTTTGGCTGCAATCAAAAAACCAATTGGTTCATATTGGTTATTAATGATGAATGTTAGAATTAATATCCTTTCAAAAACACCAATCCATTTTCCAGCATCATTTAGGCTTTCTTCTTTACTAGTATTTACTTCTTCTCTCCAACGTTTGGTGGCAAGTCCAATGAATATTCCTAATGGAATAGTACAAAAAACATAAGATACAAATACCAACCATGTTTTGAAATCTGCAAATATTGAAATAAATAAATCTGAGAATTGGTTAAAGCCGTTGATAATATATAACCAGCTGATAATTAGAATAATAAAATGAAAACCTTGGTCGAAAATAAACGATTTAACACTTTTATCTTTATTATATATTTTCCATATATCAATGCCATAATGTGTAATTCCGATAAAAATGGCGACTAATAAGTTTTTTGAAAAAATCCAAACAATTAAGAATGTAAGTATGATGTGGAATATTATTTTTTTGGATTTAATTTTCTTTTCTTCTTTGTCTTTTACCCAACTTGATGGTTGCAAAAAAAAGTCAGTAAGAAAATGTGCAAATATAAGTTTTAATAAAACCAATGCTTGCGTAGCCGTAAAAAGATTAGACATTTTGGAAACGATTTAATATTTTTTCTATGATATGCCAAGCCGATGATTTGATTCTTGTACTTACCGAAGGTTGCCCAATTTTGATTATTGAAGCTATCTCTTGTTGATTTTTCCCCTGTAAAAGCCAAAAAATAACTTCAGATTGATTGGCAGTTTGTTTTTCAAACAGATAATCTATCATGGAGCAATAAATCTCCCATTCTTTGTTTTTTTGTTTATCGTTTGTGGAAATTCTCAAAAACTCATTTTTATTTTTCATTTCGTCCAAATTTCTGCCCGATAGCCAAAATGCTTCTCCATCAGAATCAGAAATTTTTTCACTTAAAAATGTTATTTCACCCAAGCCTATTGATATTTTGACTTTTAGCGATAATTTTAATTGTAAATACGTTTTTATAATTAATGCCTCACGCAAAGCATCTTCATTTAACAATATTTGAAAACTATCTCCACGTATGAAATAGTCATATTTTCCTTCGGAAATGCTTGATAAAAAATCAAGTGTTTCACGTAGTTTTAGGCGACTTTCTGCATCAAGATTTGATGATTTTACAATATCTCCTGTAATTACTTGTACTTGCATTTATCTATAAATTATTGAATAAAATAAAAATATCTACAAATATATCAATAAAAATATTTTATCTAATTATTTATCAATAAAAACCCTTATTTCTCAGGCAAATGCACCTCAGCCATCATGCAACGAGCGGAGCCACCACCACAAGTCTCAATCATCGATAGGTTAAAGTGTTGAATAACAGCATATTCTTCGAGTTCAAGTATTTGAGAACGGCTGAGTGAATGATAAGCTGAGGTTGACATAACCAATATGTTATTTCCTTTTAAACTCTTGACCAGCAGCATATTTCCAGCAAACTGATTCATTTGTTCGAGCGAAATTTCTATCACATTTTTACCACTTTTCGTTAAAGAATCTCGCACCATCAAGCGTTCGTCCAAATCAGGGATAGATGCCAAGCAAATTACAGCAAAATCATCACCAATGCACATTATTACGTTTGTGTGATATATATCTTTGTTTTGTCCGTCAACAGCAGTGAATTTTACTAATTTATAGTTCATCTCTTTTGCCCAAGCATCCAAAACTTCGGCATCAGTTCGAGGCGAAATACAGGCATAAGAAGTGCGATGCATTCGGTCGAGTACCATGCTTCCTGTGCCTTCGAGAAACTTATTTTCTTTTTCGAAATGTGTAAAATCAAGTACAATTTCTACATGGAATTTTGTGCGTAAATCTTCAATAATTTCGCTTCTACGCTCCAAACGGCGGTTTTCGGCCTGCATTGGGTACAAACAAACTTTACCCGAATGATGAAACGAAATCCAATTATTAGGAAAAATACTATCGGGCGTGTGTGGCTCAAGGGTATCTTCATAGACCATCACATTTACACCAGCCGCACGCAATTGGCTCACCATCGCATCAAATTCTAGGAGAGCGTCCTCTTGCGTGATATTATTGGTCAAAGATTTGGCTTTTACATCTTGAAAAGCATTACTTTCGGCAGTTTGCTCATTAAAAGCAAAATTTACTGGCCGAATCATAAGTATGTTTGAAGTGGTTTGAGTTTGCATAATTTAAATGTTGAATGACTGAATGATAGAGTGAATTTGTGAATGATAGAATGAGCGAATGATAGAATGTGTAAATGAATGAGATAGTGATGAATTTAGCAAATCCCGAATAAGTTGTTCATATAAAAGATAAAGTTCTCTATTTACAAATATTCCAATATTCACTCATTCACTCATTCAAAATTCTCGT
>Ga0209189_1002796_pt1 | contig 11990 bp, 10 predicted proteins | sample C_130820_EF_Meta_FD_187308 | JGI IMG/M metagenome (GOLD analysis project Ga0209189, IMG submission 187308) | Freshwater microbial communities from Lake Croche, Canada to study carbon cycling - C_130820_EF_MetaG (SPAdes) (version 3) | ecosystem: Environmental > Aquatic > Freshwater > Lake...
TAATTTCATACCAGTAGCATCTGATCCTGCTGATGGTTCAGTAATCGCTAATGATCCAAGTCCACCTTCTGCGATTCTCGGCAATAAACGAGTTTTTTGTTCCTCGTTACCGAAATCAATTAAAGGTTTCATACCATGAAAATTAGTTGCCCATATGATTCCAGTAGATGCACATGCTTTACTGATTTCGCGGACACAAGCTAAGTAAGCGGTATAAGACAATAAGGCGCCACCATAAGCCTCAGGTACAAACATAGCATTTAAACCTAGTTCATTAATGGCTTTGATATTTTCCCAAGGAAACTCTTTAGACTCATCAAATTGAGCCGCATTCGGTGCGATAACATTTCGACAAATGTCCTTCACACTTTCTAGCAATTGCTTCTCTTCAGCATTGAGCATGATTGATTCATCAAGTCGTTCTAATATATTCATAAGATTCTCTTTAGTGTGCAATCGCGTGAGCCCCATCTAGATAGATGGTTTCACCAGTTAAAAATGACATTTCATCTTGGACAATCGCTGCAACAACGGCAGCTACTTCCGTTGGAGTGCCGGGAGTTTTTCTTGGAATTCGTTTTGCTAAAAATTCACCAAGGGGACCATTCATCGCATCCATATTTAATTCGGTAGCAATATATCCTGGAGCAACATCCATAACTCTTACTCCCTTACTCGCCCATTCAACGGCAAGACAGCGAGTAATTGCACCAACAGCAGCTTTTGAAGCGCAATAAGCTAAATTATTTTTCACACCCATTTTGTCAAAAAAGGAGCCCATATTCACAATCACACTAGATGTTTGTTTTGTCAAAAATGGATAAGCCTCTCGACAACTCATAAATACTGCTCTAGCGTTAGTTGACATCACATCATCCCACATCTCATTTTTCATTAAATGAGATTTTTCTTGTTCATGTATACCCGCATTATTGACTAAGCCATCTAATCGACCGGTTTGCTCAACTAAGTATGTAAATGCTTTTAGTAACGATTCATCAGAGTTAACATCACATGCAACTTGAATGACTTGACTTTGTAATTCTTGAGGCAAACTACCATCTTCTACTCCCTGCCCCTTTCGCGATAAACAGCCGACTATCCAGCCATCATTTGCTAGTTTTTTGACAATCGCCGCTCCAATCCCTCGACTTCCTCCAGTAACGGCAATTACCTTCTTACTTTTTTCTGATGCCTGCATTATTGATCCTTAAAGATGGGTTTTCTTTTTTCAACAAAAGCATTCATGCCTTCATTAGCGTCTTCTAATGAATACGCAAGTGTTGATAAATTAGACTCTAAATGAAGCCCTTCTTGCAAGGTAACATCGCCCGCTCTTCGAATCGCAGACCTTGCAAACGAAAGCACTGGCAAACTATATAAAGAAAATGTTTTACAAAATTCATAGGTTTTTTCTAATGCATTTTCTGCTTCAACAATTTGATTCAAAATTCCAAATTGAAGAGCTGTTTGAGCATCAATTGTCTTTCCTGTCAAAATCATCTCATTGGCTTTTGTCTGACCAATCACTCTCGTTAAACGTTGCGTTCCGCCATACCCAGGAATTAAACCTAATTTAATTTCAGGTAACCCCATCTTTGCATTGGGCGTTGCCAAACGAAAGGTACATGCTAAAGCCAACTCTAAACCTCCACCAAATGCAAAACCATTGATCAATGCAACAGATGGCATCGGTAAATTTTCTAATTTTGAAAAAACCTCTTGTCCTAGTTCAGATCCACGTTGTTGCTCCATCCGTGATCGATTCATTAACTCTTTAATGTCAGCACCTGCACAAAATGCTTTTTCTCCAGCACCAGTAATGATGAGAGCTCGAGCAGATGATGTAGCTACTTCATCTATTAATTGTGAAAGTTTTCGAATGATTTCGAATGAAAGAGCATTTAATGCCTCTGGACGGTCTAGGGTAAGAACTAAATAATCATTAATTTGCTTCACATGTGGGTACATAATTTAGCTCTATTTTTTGGGTTCGATAAAACGAACGGGCGTTAATTGAATTGTTCCAGATTGGTACTGTTCTTGAATTTCACGTTTTAAAATTTTGCCACTAGCTGTTAATGGGAAAGAATTAAAAATACCAAAATACTCCGGCATATCATATTTGGAGAGCCCCGCAATATATAAATGATACAAAAATTCTTCGCTAGTTATGGTTGCTACACCCTCTTTTAAGATAATACCAAGCGCAACTTTTTCTCCAAGTCTTGTATCCGGCACACTAAATGCAGCACATTTTTGCACTGCTGGATGGCGATAACTTAACTCCTCAATATGACTTGGATGAATATTATGACCACCACGAATAATTAAATCTTTTTTTCGCCCAACAATTCTTAAACAATTATTTTCATCAAGGGTTCCTAAGTCTCCAGACAAAAACCAACCATCTCGATTAAAAGAATCCTCAGTTGCAACTTGGTTGTTGTAATATCCAAGCATCAAGAGAGCGCCCTTGGTCGCAATTTCTCCAACTTCACCAATACCAACGTCGATATCTGCGTTGTTTTGATCAACAATCTTGGTCTGATAACCATACGCAGCTCGTCCACATGTCTCAACAATCGTTTTTGCATCATCACCCGGAGATGTAAATTGATGAGAACCATTTTCAGTCATACCATAAATATTTTGAGGCGTAATCCCCATGTCTAAAAATGCTTGAGCTACTTCAATCGGAATAACAACACCCGCCATATAAAAAATTTTGACATCACCTAATGTTTTTTTATTCTTTTTTGCTAACTCTTCTAGGATATTCATAGCATGCGTTGGGACACCCATCAAATAAGTTGCTTTAGCATGCTCTATCCATTCAATGATAGACATTTTCTCTGGTAAATGATTGAGAACTAATTCATAACCTCCGACAATCCATTGCTCAAGACCAACTGTCCCAATGTGATGACTCATCGGACTTAAGCTCAGAATCACTGTGTTATCTGGATACTGCCATTCTTGCACCATTGCCCTGCCATTAGCTAACAAAGTGTTGCTTGAATGCATAACGCCTTTGGGTGTGCCAGTAGTGCCTGAGGTAAAAGCAAGATAAACAATCGCTTCTGGATCATGCCTAGCTTCGATACTAGGGTCCTTATATTGATTCATAAGAGGAAAATCTTTTACCGTTTCCACAGCAATAGGTTCAACCGATAAGACTAACTTCATATCGGATAATTGAAAAGCTTCACTTGCAAATTGAGCTGTATCTTTATTAGCACCATATCCAGGCATGAGAACAAGAGCCGCGGCTCGACTACGTTTTAAAAACTCGATGATTTCATTCGCAGTATAGTTTTGATGTAATGATGGACATGCAACGTAACCATTTCTTGAGCATGCTAAGAATGTTGCTACTCCCTCCACTCTTGATGGCAACCAAATAGCAACGCGATCTCCCTTATTCAGTCCGGCCTGATGTAGTTCTTCACTGATGGAGTCAACCCAACGAAGTAAGCTCCTCCAAGAAATTCGCTTTGTTCCATCTCGCAAAGCAAATGAATCACCTTTATTTTTAGCATGTTTTACTAGTAAAGAATACAAAGTGTCATCTTGCCAATATCCGGCAGCGTAATATTCTTTCGCTTGTTGATAAGAAAGAAGAGTTAGCATCATCGTTATTAAATACCAAATTTATCTGAATTAGGTTTTCTGCGTTCAGCAAAAGAATCTCTTAGTTCATGCGACTCCTCTGTATCCAAATAAGGCCGCAATAAAAGATCATGTGTCACGCGAGATAAACCACTCACGCCTCCATGACGTGCTGAGAATGCAGCTTTAATAGATGCAATGGCAAAGGGTCCTCTATCGGCAATTTCAAGTGCCATTTTTCGCGTCTCTTCTTTCAGAAGATCGTCGGGCACAACTCGGTTAATCAGCCCCATAGCTAAAGCATCTTTCGCACTAATTCGAGGATTGAGCATCCACATTTCTTTCGCTCTTTTTTTACCAATCAAATCTTCAAGATACCAAGTTCCATATCCTGCATCAAAGCTACCCATCATTGGTCCGACTTGTCTGAAGATTGCACTTTCCTTGGCAATAGTTAAATCACAAACTACTTGGAGAACGTTACCCCCTCCCACAGCAAAACCATTAACGCTGGCAATAACCGGTTTTTGGAGACGCTCAATTGCTTCATACATTTCCAAAGTAGGTAATACGCCTGCATATAAATTGGTTTCAGGCATGCCATCTTTTCTACCGCCAATACAAAAGAATTTATCTCCAGCGCCAGTTAATACGACTACTCGCGTTCTGGTTTCTCGACGTATTTCATTGATACAGTCTCTGAGTTCATGACACATGGTTTCGGTAAACATATTGCCATCATCAGGACGATTCAGAGTAATCCAAGCAACTGGCCCTTCTTCTTCAAACAATATCGTTTCGTAAGTCACTTGATGCTCCTTTATATGAATTCTATGGATTAAAAATATGGATTACTTGATCTTTTGCAAATTGAGAGATCTCCTCTTCGGATAAGCCTAACCAATTTTCAAAGATCGCTTGTGTATCTTCTGCAAGCCTTGGTGGTGGTTTTTCACAAAAAGAACTAGTTCGATCGATACGTATTCCAAAACCAATTTGAGGTATACGCCTTCCTTCTCGTTCAACTTCGTAAAACATGCCACGAGCATGCATTTCAGGGTCAGAGGCAATTTGATCTAAGCTATTAATAGGTCCAGCAGGAATCCCTGAGCTCTGAAATAATTCCAACCAATATGCTCGCGGTTGAGTTAATAGACGTTTTTGAATTTCATCCACCAACTCACTTCGACAAGCTCTCCGATCAGTATTAGAGAGATACTTTGAATCTGTAATAAATGAATCTTCCCCTAAGATTGTCCAAAAACGCTTCCAAATAGCATCGTTTCCGAGTCCTAAAGTGATTAACTCATCTGCTGTTTTAAATACCTGATAAATAGCGATGACACTCTCTTTTGCACCATCTCTTCTGGGCAAAATACCAGAGCCCAAATAAGAAGAAAGTCGAGGGGCCATAAAGCGAGTCATACTATCAATCATGGCAATATCAATAGAGTGCCCTTTTCCATCTTTATTTCTTTGAATGATAGAAGCCATTGCTGCCAAAGCTAAATCCATGCCAGCTAATAAATCTGCTGCTGGTGTACCTACTTTTTGTGGATCTTGATCGATTTCTCCTGTCATATCCATGACACCGCTATACCCTTCGGCAATAAGGTCATAACAGGGGAATGAACTACGAGCACCTTCTAGGCCAAAACCAGTAAGGGATATATGGATCAATTGCGGATGAATCAACTTCAATGTTTCATAATCAACTTGTAACTTGGTTTGTAGTCTTGGTAAAAAATTAGTAACTACAATATCTGCTTCTTTGACCAATCGATGCAGTAACTCTTGTCCTTTTACCCTCGTCATATCAATCACAACGCTGGACTTATTGCGATTCACACTCAAATACCACAGCGACTGATCATCTAAAAAAGGGGGACCCCAAGCTCTTGAGTCATCGCCACCATTAGGCTTTTCGATTTTGACAACTTCCGCACCAAAATCAGCTAAGATTTGACACCCATATGGTCCAGCAACGGATGTACTCAGATCAAGAACGCGGATTCCATTTAAAGCACTAAACCTCGAATTCGATTGTGCAAGAGGCAACTTAACTTGTGTCATAAAACGATCTACGCTGCTATTAAACCTGCATTAATAAGTGCTTGTTTAATTTTTGCGCGTTCTGCATCATGAATTTTTACAAGGGGTGGACGTACTACGGCTCTGGGTATCTTACCCATCAAGACAAGAGCTTCTTTCATACGATTATGCATATCAACCCATGGACTTGCATAAAAAACATCTGCGGTAAAAGTAATTTTTTGATGGAGTTTGCGAGCTCTAACTAAATCATTAGCGTTAATTGCTTCAAATAGCTCAGATTGAAAAGCAGCAATAACCGAACCACTTCCAGAAAGTAATCCATGACAACCAAGTACCAGCGAACTAAAAAGCCATGCGCTATGTGTTGAGAGGACGTGTACTGGATTGTTTCTCGATTGAAGTATTTGTATTTGAGTATTGTGAAGGGCCGGATTTGAAATCCAATCTTTAATCGCTCTGACTTGAGGCACCTTATCGCATAACTCTAATAAAGTATCTAATGGATAGCTTTGCGGTGAATTTTGTGCATATTGAAAAGCAATTAATGGCAAACCACTCGCATCAGCAATGCGTCGATAATGATCCACCACCATTTCAGGACGATGTCCCATTGTAAGTGGTCCTGGGGGAAATACCAGTAAACTCGCAGCACCACCATCAGCGGCCATTTTTGCTATCTTGGCAGCCTCTAAACTACCCTCTGCATAAACTCCATTCACGATAGGCATGGAATCACCGATTTCATCTTGCGTAATTTCCAAGACACGCTTTTGCTCATCAAATGTGCAAGAACCTACCTCAGTGGAGTGCGCATTAATCGTTACAGCACTTAGACCTTTCACAGAGGCTACGTCACGTAAATGGGATCTGAAAGAAGCCTCATCAATTTCAAAATCATCAAAAAAAGGCAAAATGACCGCAGGAATAACCCCTTTTGGCTCAAAGTTTGGGTGGCGCTTCATCGTAGTCTCCAGTTATATTTTTTTCTTAATTATCAATAGGGTAATGAGTCTTGTCAAGGGAATATAACTAACATTTAACAATTCAACAAAAACATCTAAATCAAACTAACATCGAATAGGAAGATTATCACTTAAAAATAATATTACTTAAAAATCACTCGAGTCTTATTAAGTCAACTTAATAATATCCGGTAAAAAATATCAATATCTAAAGAGTAATCTGTGTAATTTCTGATTTAGAATAAAGATTAAATAATTAAAAATAAAATTTTAGGAGACAACATGAATGATCTTTTCAAGATCGATTCAGACTTAGCTTCACTAACAAAGTATGTTTCTACTTTCTCTTCTGAATTACAAGACTCACAAATCCCATTAGAGGTAGACTCCTTAGGGAAAAAATCAATTTTAGATGCGATTGGAGCTGCTCTTTCAGGTTCAATTTCCGAGCCGAATCATGTACTTATCGAATATTTAAAAGAACTCAACTGCCCTGGACCATCTGTAGTTATTGGTAACAATCTAAAGACTTCCCCGAGATTTGCAGCACTTGCCAATGGCACCGCAATGCACGCTGATGATTATGATGACACACTGCAAGCACAAACTGGTAGGTTTCAAGGGATTCACCCTACATCTCCAGTTTTATCGGCTTTATTAGCCTACAGCGATACTAAAAAGATTTCTGGTAGACAATTTTTAACTGCCTATCAAGTTGGGGTTGAAGTCTCTTGTAGACTATTTGATGCCACTCATATAAATCATATTCTCCATGGCTTTCATTCGACTGGAACATGTGGCATGTTAGGCGCTACTGTAGCTCTTTCCAAAATACAAAATCTAACGAGTCAATCAACAGCAATCGCACTAGGGATTGCTGCAAGCCAAGCTGGGGGATTACAAGAAAATTTTGGCACGATGGTTAAACCCTTTCATGCAGGTCGATCTGCGGAATCAGCTATTGTGTCGGTTGATTTACAAAAAAAGGGTTTCACTGCTTCGCCAATTATCTTAGAAGCAAAAAGAGGTTTTTTTCAAGCTCTAGGGGGCGGTTATGAAAAAGAGAGATTATTGGATAAATTAGGTAATCCATGGTCTTTTGTTGACCGTGGCATTTGGTTAAAACCTTACCCTACAGGAAGTCTAGGACATCCTGCAATGACTGCAATGCATGAACTTATTAATCAGCATCACATTACTCTTGATGACGTAGAAAAAGTTACTCTAAAAACAAGCCAAAATATTCATCACACGCTATTGCATCACCAACCAAAAACAGAGTTACAAGCTAAATTTAGTCTAGAGTTTTGTTTAGCAGCTTTACTTGTTGATAGAAAGTGTGGCTTAAATCAATTTACTGATGAATATGTTAATTCACCCAAAATACAATCGGCAATCGAATTAATTGATTATTTTCCATTTACATCGGATGAAGAAAAACTCAATCAACATACTATAGTAACTAGTTATGTTTGCATCAAATTAAAAAATGGCCAAAGCTATTCCATTAGAAAAGATTTTGGAAAAGGTAATAAGGCTGACCCATTAACATTTAGCGAGATCGAAAATAAATTTATGGAATGCTCAGAATTTTGTCATTGGGATAGCCAAAAATCACATCAAGCAATTAATTTAATTAAGCATCTTGAAGTTGTCGAAGATATGCGCCAGTTAACTCAGTTACTAACATCGTAAAAAAATGAAACTATACCTCAGCTTAGTTATTCAACTTCTATTGTTCATCCCTTTTTCATTCGCTCAGTCAAATGAATATCCTACTAAACCAATTCGCTTAGTACTTCCTTTTCCAGCAGGTGGTGGTACAGATAATTTAGCTCGCATTATGGCGCCAAAGATGCAACAAATACTTGGACAACCTGTAATTGTAGATAATCGTCCTGGAGCATCGGGCAATATTGCTACTGAAGCTGTAGCAAAAGCTAATCCTGATGGTTATACAATCCTAATGGGGTACAACACTGCTTTAACATTTAATCCTTTGATTTTTCAAGGCTTAACATTTGATGTCCAAAAAGACTTTAAACCTGTCACGCTTTTAGCAACTGCCAAATATCTATTAGTTGTTACCAGTAATCTTCCAGTTAAGAATGTTAAGGATCTCGTCGCACTAGCGAAAGAAAAACCAGGTCAATTAAATTATTCCTCTGCCGGTAATGGTAGTACCTTACATCTTGCAGCAGAACTATTTAAAAATCGAGCAGGTGTGGATATTGTTCACATTCCATATAAAGGTGGAAGCCCTGCAACGTTAGGTCTACTTAGCGGTGAAGTGCAATTATCATTCGGAAGTGTTGCTTCAGTTATGCCGCATATTAAAACAGGTAAAATTCGTGCTATTGCTGTTACAAGCCTAACTAGATCGAATGTTCTACCAGACCTTCCAACAATGAATGAGTCAGGTATCAGTGGATACAATGTCACCTCCTGGTATGGTCTATTAGTTCCTAAAAATACACCTGATTCTATCGTCTCGCGCATTTCAAATGCTGCTCATGAGGTTATTCAATCACCCGAAATTAAAGAAGCAATGGCCAAGCAAGGGGGACTAGAGGCAACCATCAGTTCACCATCCGAATTCGAAGAGTTAATTAAGAGTGAAACAAATATGTGGAAAGATCTTAATAAACAATTAAAAATAACTGCAAATTAATATATCTAATTATTTAACTAAAGGAATTTATGGCTCAAGCAATTTCACCTATCATGCTCAAACTAAGTAAATATATTTCTTCAGCTACAAGTATAGAAATTCCTGATGCTGTTACCGAAAGAGCAAAGTTACATTTAATTGATACTTTTGCAGCCATGATTTCAGGTTCAAAACTTGAACCTGGAAAAAAAGCAATCGCTTATGTTAAAACATTAGGAGGAAAACCTGAGGCATCTGTAATTGGCACAAATATTAAGACTTCAGCTCAAAATGCTGCTCTTGCTAACGGGATGTTTGGACATGCAGATGAAACTGATGATACACATCCACCTTCTTTGACACATCCAGGAACAAGTGTCGTACCATCTGCATTAGCAATTAGCGAAAAATATCAACTTTCTGGATCTGAAATGTTGAAAGCTGTCGTTCTTGGATATGACATTTGCTCAAGGATTTTGCTAACTTTAAAGCCAATGCCATATCTTCGATCAGGACACCATGCGGGGGCAACTGGACAGATTTTTGGTGCATCCGCAGCAGCTGGCGCTCTTCTAAAATTATCTCCATTAGAGATAAGATACATGCTTTCATATACAGGCCAACAAACCTCAGGCCTTTACACTATGTTTAGAGATCCTGAGCATATAGAAAAAGCTTATGCAATGGGTGGTATGCCTGCTCATAATGGCCTTCAAGCAGCATTAATGGTAAAGGCGGGGTGGACGGGTGTCGAAGATATATTTTCCGGTGAGCGTGATTTTTTTCAAACCTTTGCGCCTGAAGCCTTTGATAGAAATGACTTAGTAGATGGCCTAGGTAAAAGATATGAAATGATGCGTGCTTCAATTAAAAGATGGCCAATCGGAGGGCCAATTCAAGGCCCAATGCATGTTTTAAATGACCTCATCAAAGATCATCGATTCAAAGCGGTAGATATTGAGAAAATCGTAGCAAAAATGCCTGACAAAGAATTAGAAATTGTAAATAATCGACCAATGCCTGATATTTCAGTTCAACACTTATTAGCAGTTATGGCATTAGATGAAAAACTTACTTTTAAATCTGCACATGACTTCGAAAGAATGAAAGATCCTAAAGTCCTAAAAATGAAGAGGAAAATCTTCGCTATTGGCGATGAAAGCTTGACTGACGTACAAAGAAGATGGAGATGTGTGATGGAGGTTCATTTAAAAAATGGATCTATATTACATGGCCAAACAATGGCTGCAAAAGGTAGCTTCGAAAATCCACTAACTATTTCTGAAGAAAAAGAAAAAGCATTAGATTTAATCGGCCCAACACTTGGAAAACAAAAAGCTCAAGATTTAATCGAACAACTTTTAAATATTGATAAGCTAAAAAATATAAAGAAATTACAAACTTTTTATACGAAATAAGTTGCTAACTGTAATCTAAATTATTCATATTTATGCCATTTGTTACGGAGTCACTCCATTAGTTTCTACTCCGTAATATTTGATTTTCTTGCAACCTCTTTCCATGTCACCATTTCTTTTTGTACCAGCTTACGCATATCTTCTGGTGACATTGGATACAACTCTAATCCAGGACTCTTTTCCATAATCGCTGGAGTAATCACCTTCTTTAATTCTTCACGCCATTTATCAAGTATCGGTTTTGGAGTATTTTTGGGAGCAATCATACCCCACCACTCTGCCGTATCAATTTCTGGATAACCCAACTCTTTTAAAGAAGGAGTATTAGGCAATACTTCTGATCTTGTTCCGGAACTAATCGCGAGAGGCTTAATTGCACCAGATTTTATAAAAGGCATTGCAGTAGTTAATGACGCTATCATAATTTGTACATGCCCTGCCACAAGGTCTGCCATTGCAGGAGCACCTCCGCGATAAGAAATATGCTGTAAAGCTATACCTGTAGATGTTTTCAACATCTCTCCCGTGAAATGTGCATTTGACCTTGCTCCAGTCGATGCATAAGGATAAGGTTTGCCATTCTTGGTTTGAGCTAAAAATTCTTGAAAGGTATTTGCTGGAAAGTCTTTATTGACAACCAATACATGTGGCACTCGACCAAGCATCGCAACATACTCAAAATCATTTAATGGATCAAAAGGCACATCTGATTTTGTTGCAGAATAAATAGCGATTGCTCCAGTAGAGACACAAAATGTATAACCGTCGGGTGGGGATTTTGCTGTTGCATCCACACCAATGAGTCCTGCTGCCCCAATTTTATTTTCAACAACTACTGATTTTCCCCAGGACTGACTGGCATGCTGAGCGATTACTCTTCCAAGAAAATCAGTGGTTGCACCAGGTGCAAACGGCACGATGACTCTTACAGGCTTATTTGGATAGGACTCTATGGATTGGGCAAATACGAACGTATTTGTAAGGAGCAAGAAACACAATAAACATGTTGATAGCTTTAGATTGAATAGTCTCATATTAATTCCTTTATCTTCAGATGAAAATTAAGATTTTTTTAGAATACGAAATACTTATTGTTAACACTGAGTGTAATACAAGAGTTCAACTAGATGACATACTGTCTATGTAGCAAGAACCCCCAAATAGTTGATGCTCCATTTCGTGCGCAAAGTTGAGTAAGGATTTTTCTGTAAAAGGTCTTCCTATCACCTGAATACTGATCGGACGTCCTTGATCATCATTGCCGATAGGAAAACTTATCGCTGGTAATCCGAG
>Ga0209189_1002798_pt1 | contig 11983 bp, 26 predicted proteins | sample C_130820_EF_Meta_FD_187308 | JGI IMG/M metagenome (GOLD analysis project Ga0209189, IMG submission 187308) | Freshwater microbial communities from Lake Croche, Canada to study carbon cycling - C_130820_EF_MetaG (SPAdes) (version 3) | ecosystem: Environmental > Aquatic > Freshwater > Lake...
AGAGATGAGCTTTTAACGTATGAGAATAATGAGATCTCATCCTGGGATGATAAAATCATTGTTTATACGTTTGCGGATAAAAACGTTATGCTTAAAGCAGGTAAAACAGATATCAGTCATAAATGTAGTGCAGCTCTTACAGTAAGGTTTCCGGATAAAAGGCAAAACAATACCTATAAAACAGATTCAAGTTTTCAAGTTTTGCAAATCTTACAAGAGATGCGAAACGATATGAACATCCAGAGAGAAAAGATAGCATCATTGGAAGCAGAGATGCAGGATAATGATGATGAGGATGATGATGATGGAAATCCAATCATCGGAGCCTTAAAATCTAATCCGGAATTAATGAATACAATTGTTACAGGTGCAATGGCTGCACTCGGAAACATTTTCAAAAAACCATCAACAATTACAGCATTGGGATCTATAGAAGTTGATCAGGATGAAAAGCTAACAAAATCAATTGAGATATTAAAAGCAAATGATGATAAATTAGCAGATCATTTGGAAATATTGGCCAATATGTCTATTGATAATCCTGGACAGTTTAAATGGTTGATCTCTATGTTAAAATAATAACAGATGAAAAAAGATACTCAAGATTTATTGTTTAAAGTTGGTGTAGCAGTTGGAGTTTATTTTTTTGTTGTAAAACCTCTTTTAGAAAAATTAGGTATTGCAAAAACTTCAGAAGAGGAGCAAACAATAAAAGATATACAATTTGCATCTACAAATACAAATAGCCCATTTAATCCGCGTTATAATGACAATCAAAAAAAACCTTATTTTATAATAACGACTGCAAACCTAAAAAAGTATTTACAAACAATTTATGATGCTTTAAATAAAGGTTTTTTGGGAGATGATGTAAACGCTATATATGCTGTTTTTAAACAGCTAAAATATAAAACTCAAGTTTCATACTTATCAGATGCTTTTTATAAAACATTTAAAAGTGATTTGTTAGAAACAATAAAAAAGGGGATTCCTGGTAGCGTAAACCCTAGAGCAGGGCTAAATAACGAAGAATTAAAAGTTATTTTTGATATTGTAAAAAATTTAAAATGAAAAACAAAAACATTGTTCCGTTATTAGTATTAGCTGGAGCTGCATATTATTTTTTTTATTCGAAAAGTAAAAAAGAACAAAAAGAACAAAAAGAAGGAAAAGAAGAAAAGCCTGAAAAAGTAGTTCCTTTAGATCCATCTCTAATAAATGAAATAGAAAGGCAAAGAATGGAAATAGAACGTTTACAGGCAGGTCAAAATCAACCTAAAACTTTATTAGCTAAAGCGACAACATTGGTCAAGCAAGCTGCACAAACTAAAGCAGGAAAAAAAATAATTGCTAAAGGAAAAAATGCAGTTGTTAAAAAATTGAAGTTAGAAAAATTAGGTGCTACCTATCTATAAATTATAACCTATGAATTACCCTAAAGCAATAGTACCGGCAATGAAACATAGCGATAGACAGGTCGCTAATATTTCATTTCCGGAGCCTTTAACAGATAGGCAGAAATATGATCAGATCAACCAGGTAAGCAGGGGAGGTCAGCGTTATATACAATTCTACATTGAGACTAAGTTTTACTATCAAACTCAAAATGTTTATTCAGATTGTAACACTATAACATTTGTAAATCTGGGAGCAAATACTGTATTGGTGAACGGATTTCCATTAACACAAGGCCAGCAGCTTACAATTGAGGGTAACTATTTAGAGATTGATCAAACTCAATATCAGATAGAATTTTCAACCTCTATAAGCGTTGATAACAATCTTGCAGTATTACGCAAACTTTATAAATAATGGCAAGGATATTTAAAGATAGTAGTGTTTTAAATCAGTTTGGATCCCCATCCATCAATAGCAATACATTAGCCAATCGTCCAGCATTTGGACAACCAGGACGATTATTTGTGAGTACTGATACGTTAGCAATTTATCGTGATACAGGAACAGCATGGGACAATTTAACCGATAATCCTGGTAATATTGGAACGTTACAAGAAGTTACAACTAATGGTAATACAACTACTTTAGGAATATTTGCAGGTGCATCAGGTAGCCTTACAAATGGTTTTTTACTTGAAGTTTTAGGTAGAACAAAATTAACTTCTACAAGTGGTAATACTGTTTATATAGGTTTACCTAATATAACACCAAATGCAGCAACTTTTGATGTTTTTGGATATTCTTCATTTCGTTTATTTACTGATGCTGCCGCAAATATTGGTTCTATAATGCGAAATGATTTTGCAATCAATTTAAATGCAAATATTACGACTGGTGATCCGTCAGCTAGTATAAATCAATTGACATTAACTTGTAACAATGTTGCATCAATTGGTAATGCTATTGGTGGGTTAATATATGCAGGTGCTGGATTAAACAAAAACACTATAACTGATGCTGGTACTGCTGATTCAACAATCACATTAACACAAAATAGTGGGATTTTTGCTTTATCACCTTTGCAAAGTATTTCAGAATATAATGGGTTAGGCGGTACAAACATTACACATTATGCTGGATTAGTTATAAATGGTGTTAAAGCTACTGCTGGTAGTGCATTACGAATTGTAAATAATTACCAATTGTTGATAAATAGTAGTCAACAATTTAGTGGTTCTACTACTGTTACAAATCGTTGGGGAATTTATCAAGCTGGTGCTAATGATATAAATTATTTTGCTGGACAAGGTGTTTTTAATGACAGAGTAGATTTCAATAGTTTAATTGTAGTAGCTGCTAGTGTTTATTCAAGTGGTAACATAACAAATTTTATTTCTGGTAATACTAATGATTTATTATTTTATAATAATGGAATTACAACAGTATTAGGAACAATTTTTTCTACAAGTAGTGGAAATTGGCGTATAGGTACAGGTTCAGACAGTGGGCGTAAATTACAAGTAGTAGGTCAACAAGAATGGATTACTACTGTTGGGACTGGAGTACATACAACAAGCGGAAATCACCTTCCTATTTGGGTAAATGGTGTTCAATATTGGTTAGCTTTGTTAAATCCACCAGTATTACCTTAAAATTAATAATTATGGCACAAATTAGAATTAACCTAACATTCATTTGGAACAAGGGAGTTGAAAAAGAAGCAATTTATTTAAATGTTGAATCAATTCAGGATAACTTAGAAACTGAAGCAAAGTTTTATTATACTTTATTAGATGAAAATTACAAAACTCTAATAGCTGGTAATATCTCTATAGTGGGTAACGATTATATACAATGGTTAGGAAATGATTTTGCAACAAATTGGATAATGAATTGGATAGCTGCACAACTAAATTTAACCCCAATAACAATAAATTAAATGCAAGAATTAAACGTAATTAAACAAGTGGTTCAAGTGGCTTTTTCATCTGGAAAATTAACTAATCTTGAAGAGATTAAAGTAATACTTATTGCTTTAGAAAAGATTGAGGAAAAAGTAAATCATTACGATGAAATGATAATCAATAAGAGTAATTAATGACTGATTTATTAGCTTATATCATTCCAGGTATTATTGCTTTAATAGGCAATTATTTTTTAACAAATTTTCGGTTAAAAAAATTAGAAGATGATATAAAATCATACAAAGATATAAGCGAAAGATTGGCTAGGATTGAGGGAAAATTAGATTATCTAACAAAGTGAAGTATATCATTACATCCAGACAAAAAAGAAACGCTAAAAGAATTGGTGTAAAAATTTTGCCATCTAATAATAAAAGTAAAAAGTTAAGCGTTTATAAGGATGGTGTAAAGGTGGCTGATATTGGAGCAATTATATATTGGGATTACGATCACTATAGAAATGCTTACGGCATAGCATATGCAAACGAAAGGCAAAGATTGTATAAATTAAGGCATCAAAAATATAGGCATATCAAAGGCACTCCAGCCTATTATGCAGATCAAATACTTTGGACATAAAAAATAACAATATGAAACGATTTTTAATCAATTGGAAAACTAATTTAGCAGGTGTAGGAGCTTTAATATCTGGTGTAGCTCAAATTGTTACCGGACATCTGAATGAGGGAATAGGAACAGTTATCGCAGCAATCGGTTTATTTTCTGCAAAGGATCATAACAACTAATTATGTTAAGTATTACATCTCCATTGTTCCAGGCATACGTTAAGCATAACGCTGCAGCAGAGGGAGGGAAATCATCCAATCCTAAAGATACGGCTGCACAATATGTTAAACCTGGTCAAGTACATACGAATAGAGGCGTAACCTGGAATACATACCGATCTATTGCTAGTAAGTTGGGATTGAATCCGGATTACAATTCATTTTTAAACTTAACTAAGGATGGAGCTGTTAAATTTATCTATCAGTATTATTTGGATAATGCAAAGAATCTGCCAGATCAAACAGGGATAGCAGTTACAGAGTCTGCCTGGGCATCTGGAGCAGAAAGAGGAACAACTAATTTAATCAATGCAGTCAATTCCTTTGGAAAGAATGTTAAGAGTCGTAAAGCTGCAGCAATGGCAGCAAAAACAATAGACGATAAAAAACTAGCTATTGCAGTTAATGCAGAGCAAAAGAAGTTTTATGAATTTTTAGCGGATAAAGATCCTATTCAATATGGATCATTTATAAAGGGGTGGAAAGATAGAGCGGACAAATTAGCTGCATTAATACAAAATGCCAAACCTGCAGCAGGCTTAGCATCTGTAATTATTATTGCAGCAATTTTTTTTTTAATTAGGCAAGGCAAGCAAGGTTAATCATAACGGTTAGGAAGTTGGTTTATTTTAGAATTTTGTACCGGGAGGTGTTTTTACATCTCCCTTATTTATTTTAATTTGTTCAACAAAGTTTCTGGTTTCCTTTTCGTACAGGTTGACATAGTTAGCAGATGGGCGGTTATTTGTCAACCAGGTAATAAGCTTTTGTACGTTGTTAACTTTATGATAGCGGATAGGATTTCTATCCTGAAAAAAAACAATTGCGTTATATAATTTCATTTTACTATATTTGTATCAGAAACAAAATAATATCCCTCTTTAATGCAGGTTTCTGCATTTCAGAGGGATTGTTGTTTAAAATAGTGTTTGTTGTTTATATGTTGGTTTTATTATTTTATAATAAGAATCCAATATACTTTTAACTCTAAATCTATAACTAGTAAGCGTCCATTGCATACCATTTTTATATTGTTCATTGCAAGATTCAGATAGCTTAATATCTCTTTCAATTTCATCTAACAAATCGTTTAAAATTTCCAAACAACTTTCTTTTTTAACTTTAATATAGTATTTAAGCATTTGCTCATAAAAATCTGTTTGCATATAATATATATTTTCAACTACAGGTTTATAATAACTCATCTTATTTTTTTTAATTCTTGTATTTCTGAAAATATTTTCATAGTTAAAATATCATCGTGAGCTAACCAGGTAGATATTAAAAAAATATCATCATAATCATATTTTTTTGTTAGATGTAAACTATCTGTCCAATATATGCAAACAAAATGTTTTGATTTTTCTAATCCTGATTTTAATTTTTTAGAACTTGTTGTGCTTTTTTCAATCATCGTTTTTTGTATTTATTGTTTTCTGTCTTAATAATTAAGTTTTCTAGTAACCAATCTTTTACTAATTTTTTGCAATACGTCAAGCTCTTACCGGTTAATGCCATAAGATCATTTGTAAGTGTTTTATAGTCCTTATCCTCTAACAATACTTTAGATATTAAGAAATGTTTATCCATCCCCTGAATAGTATCATTTACGTTACTTTTTTGCTTTTCAATCCAGGATCCCTGATCATTTACTATCTCAATTGTTTTAAAACCGGATGAGGATCGCATATAGCCAGGTGACATAGTTAAAACATTTTCTTTTTTTTCGCAGATTAATGTAGATTGAGCTTTTCTGTCCATAAAGCTGCCCAGATGGCCCAGACTATTTTTATCTTTTTTAGTCAAATGCAGAACGCAAATAATTAACAGTTTGTAAATCTTACTAATTTTTTTTAACCAATAGATAACGTTATTTGATTCAACAACACTATTAAAATCCTGTACTAGATCCGCAATCCCATCAATGACAAGGATGGAACAATCCGGAGTATTCTGCAGGTAAATCTCAATCAATTGCATTAAATTAACATTGTTATCCTCCCGGCAATTATAAAAATCTAAGTTACCAGGTAAAAAATTAGAGTTGAGCTGTGATTTAATGCGATCTATAATTTGATAAAAATCATAAGTAGAGCTTTCAGTATCAAAAAATGCTATTCTATTTCGATTGATTAATGGAGTCAATTTGATACCAAACAAACCACTAGAAAAAAATGCCGATGCAATAGTCGTAGTTACAAATAGGCTTTTACCTGCTTTAGGCAATCCCTGGTAACAGACAAAGCTCTCCAGCTGGCCTATAACCTCTCCGCCTATAGATAACATTGTTTCGGCCTTTTCCGGCTTGTAATTAGGATCAAATTGCCTGGATTGTAATGTATCCAGGCTTATCATTATTCAATAATTTTTACTTCGGTATTTTCATCAAAAAACTTTTCGGCAGTTTCTTTGCACTCCTTAATAATGATCGCTTCTAAATCTCTATTATAAAGATCTCTATTGTATTCTGCTATAAAGAGCTGGGCGGCAAGCCATTCCTTTTTTGACAATCCTAAAAATGCAGTTACTCTATTGAATTGATCTGGCGGAGTGATTAGCGTGTTAATTGGTTGATCTGAGTTTTGAAAGTTCATATTTTTTGTTTTAGAATATTTTATTTTTGATAGATTTTATCAATTCAAAAATTATAATTAGAATTATTCCGTATAAAAAACCTATAATAAAATTCATATTAAAAAGGTAAATCGTTTTTATCAATATTAATTTTATCTCCGTTAATGGCAATCTTTGTATCAGTTTTTTTTTCCTCTATAACTTTAATTTGGCCTAAGATGGTTCCCTTTTCACCTGGCTTTGCCTTTTCTGCTAGAAATCCTATAGATCCGTATTGATCAACAGTATCATTCATAAAAATTATACCATTTAACCAGGTTCCTTTTTCTGTTGCATTTAGCAATTCTTTGTTAATCTTTTTTACGTTAATTGAAAATGACAATCTTTTCATCTTGATCTTTTTTAAGCTGGATTAATAATCTTAAGTAATTGCTAATTGAGAGCTGGACAGATTCGCTCTTCTTAATTAAAAAATTAAGCTCATCCTGTGTTATCCTGGTACTTACTATTTTCTCTTTTTTTTCCATATTATAGTTTTTTCCATAAAATTATTAATTGTGAAATGATAGTTGTTAAAATCATTATTGGGGCAATTACGACTATTATGTAAAATAATGCAAAAAGATAGATTAATAGCTTTAGAATGTTATACATCATCATTATCAAGATTTATATTTATTAATCTATTTTTTAGATATACAAGATCATTTATATATTTATGCATTGCTGCTATATACCCAGAATGATATCCATCATCCCAACGATCTTTGTTTATATTTTTATCATATAAACCTATTCTTAAATAATCAATTCTATGATGTGCAAATTTTATTAGTTCATCTATTATTTTAATTTGATCCATATACTTTGGATTTAATGTAAACTAATGTGTTGACGTTAATTAGATGGAAATTTTTAGTTGCAATGATTAAAGGATTATACTCATTGTCGTAAAATACGATTTCTGTAATAAGTCCTAAATGTAGTTTAACCGATACAGGATTTCCTCCTAAGGGTATAGGCAAAGTAAATGCGTGCAGGTTTGGCGTTACAATGTTCATTTTAATTGTTTTTTTAGTTTATTAATTGCTAAACCTAAATCCGCTTTATCAACACAATCCATTGATAAATTTAACGAATTGACATCTAAAATATAATCGTTAACAACATCATCATCAACTAAATTATTGTCGATTAATTCTAAAATAGTAATCAAAATTCGCAATTGATAATCTGTAAGATCTTTAGCATTTCTTTTTTTTAATTCTCGGTTTAATGCATAATCTCCGGAATTTCTTTCATTAATCCTGTGCATAAATTTTAATTTGTTGGTTTATGTATACAAATGTATACAACTATTTCAATTGTATACAATTTTTCTCTAGGTTAGTAAAAAATTTAGAAATCATTTAAAAATTTGTTACTTACTATAGATATTTATTATTAAAAGTTGAAACAAAATATATGATTTCTATATTTTAGGTCATTTTTTGGTTATATGGCCATTACTAGGTAACTTGTGCCCATAGGTCACAAGTTAACCTATAGAGGTGCCCTAGTAACGTGCCTTTATAACCAACGCGATTTTGACATAATTTTTAAAAATTTACTAAATTTGGTTATGCGGCAGCAACTTCTACAAAAGTTAAGTTTCGGAGGCAAACGCGAAATTATCGCTAATGATCAATCGGCTAACGATATCATCTCTGCAATGCTGGCAGCTCACACTAAGTATCAAAAAGATTACGATTTAATCGCAGATCAGTTTTATGCAGGATCCGCAAAAGCAACAGCCAAAAAGTTATTTGATTTTTTAAAGCACAATATCCACTACAAAGTGGAAAGCGTAAACAATCAACGAATAATGTCTCCCGGAGCAATCATAAGTTTAGCTCAAAACGACTGCAAGAACTTTGCACTATTCATAAATGGCGTGCTTCATAGCCTTAAGCGTAGAGGAATAATTAATAATAAGATCTTATATAGATTTGTAAGTTATAATTTGTTAGATCCCACCCCTCACCATACCTATGCTGTAATGATAGATAGGGATGGGAGGGAGATTAACATTGATCCTGTGCTAAGTTCATTTAACGAAAAAAAATTATATTACAATAAAATTGACAAAATGCCTTTATATGCAATTTCTGGAGTTTCTGGCATAGGTGCCAAATCTGCAAAAGCTCCAAAAGGAGTAAAACGGCCTATAGTTGCCAGGGTGGCATTAGCTCCAGCTAGAGGATCTTTCTTGTTGTTGGTTGGCCTTAATTTTATGGGATTGGCTACAAAATTGAATGATGCCTTCAAAAACAAAAAAGATGCAACGAATACCTGGTGGTCTAGATTGGGTGGAAATACCAACGAGCTTTTAAGAAAGGTAGAGCAGGGAGCAAAAAAGAAACGAATTTTTGGAGAATATGTGAGCGAGGGTACAATGGGAGTTGTTCCTGCAGCAGCAGCGAGTACAGCGGCTCCCATCCTTGTAAAAGTTGCAACCTTTCTAAAGTCAATAGGCATTAATCCGGCAGAAATAGCAAACGCAGGTAAGAAAGTGCTAGCCAATCAAATTAGAGCAAAATTAGAGCCTAAGGAGAAAGCAGCAACGCAAGCTCAGGAAGTTGCCCAGATGCAAACAGATCAGGCAGTTCAAACGTTATCACAGGATAAAATAAGTCCATCCGGTTTGTTGCCTGTAACTACAGAACAAAAAAGTAAATTGGAAACATCATCATCAAAAAAATATTTACCATATATCATTGGTGGTGGTTTAGCTATATATCTATTAACGCGTAAAAAATTATAAATGGCAAACGCTGCAATGACGGCCAAACTTAAAAAAGTTCAAGCCATCGCAAAAAAACTAAGAAAGGACAAACCAAAGCTCACACATATAGAGGCATTAAAATTAGCCTGGAAACAAATTCCAAAAGCTAAAACTAAAAAAGTTGCTGTTGGTGCTGTAAAAAAGAAAACAAAAAAGATTACAGAAAAAACCATCCAGGATAAAGTCAAATCTGTTAAAAGAGCAGCTCTTAGCCTAGATGATGCCCAGAATGCTCATATGCTCCAAAAAATTGGTGCATTGATGCAAAAACCGTTTATGTTAAAACATTTTGATGGCGGTAAGTTAAAGTCAGTAATTAAATTTACTGCAAGCAATTTAGCAACAGCAAAGAAAATAGCAAAAAAACATAAAGAGCATCAAGGTCATAAAGGCCGTTATTCAGTAAGTGCATATTAAACAAACATAAAAATGAAAAAACACAAAAAACATCACGCAAAAAAGCATACAACTAAAAGACGTCGCAAAATGTCTGGTGGTATGTCTGGAATGTTAACTCAGGCAGTTGGCTTAGTTGGCGGAGCTGTAGCAGCTCGTATTTTAACTAATTCATCTAAAATTTTGCCTCAATTGGATGCAAAAATAAAAGATGCTGCAGTTATCGGATTAGGTCTTTATTTTCCAAAATTAGTAAAGGGCCCAATTGGTGCATCAGTTGGTGCCGGTATGGTAGCAATGGGTGGTTTGGCATTGGTTCAATCAACAGGTGCAGTAGGTGCCATTGATGATATGATCCCAGCTACATTTATGGCAGGAGATGATTTATCCGTAATTGCAGGAGATTTATCTGTAATTAGCGGAGATTACTCACAAGACAATTTATCAGTTATTGCTGGAGATTACAGCGATGAAATGTTTTAATTAAATTAATAAAAAGTAAAAACTTTATAAAATGATTTTTTCACAACAAGGTTCTAGGCAGGTTTTCGACAATGCACGTCGTTTGGTTGACGCTGCAGGATTAAGCACACAGCAAACAGTATTATCACAGTCTTACATTAGATCAGAAGTAGCTTTATCTACAACTACTACTACTTACCACGTTCCAATTTTGATTAACGACAATCAGAATGGATCAACATCAAGTTTCCCAACTTCGGCCCTCTTGAATCTTCAGGATGCCTTTGTTATAAGCGGAATTTTTGTAGGTTTTGCTAATACAGCAGATAATACTACTTCAGCTTTTAGGGTTCGTACTTTTCCATCTGCAATTAATACAGGATCTACAGGTGCAGCTACTGCTATGGAGACATTGTACAATGGTTCACTACAACTGACTGTGAACAACAGACAAATCCTTACACAGTTTCCAATCAGTAATTGTTTATACATTCCACAAACACAACAATTGGCAGCTGTTAGTACATCTCCTTATCCATCATTGGATCAAAATGAGCAATTTGCTGGAGCTACTTATCCAATGGAACCAAATATAGTTTTGGTTGGTTCTAAAAATAACGTTTGTCAAGTTGTTCTACCTGCAGCAATTGGTACATTGCCAACAGCAGGAGCTCCTAGATTGGTCGTGATCTTCTCAGGAATTTTGGCGCAAAATTGCACGCCCGTTAGATAGTTGATAATCAACTAGTTATGTAAATAAATTGGAATGGGTGAAGCCCTGGGCATAAGTTGTCCTTAAAGAAACCCAAATTTTTAACGCTTAAATGTAAAGCAAATGCAAAAAATTAATAGATACGAATTTATAGAATGTATCATCCCATCGGGAGCTACAAATACCAGGTTCTTCTTTAATGATCAACCCAATTTGAGATTTTGTTCGTTAAATGGGCTTGAGTGTTATAATATAGCTACTGTACCAAATAGTATTTTGTCCGGCAATGCTAATATTAGTCAGGCAAATCTTTTGAATGGATTTCTAGTATTATACTATGACGATAAAGAGGCAACTAACCGCATTCCTTTAACATTACTAAATCCTGTAACTAGTAACGTATCTCCTGCAACAGCAACATCTACAACTAATTTTCCCTCTGTTTTTGGCGTGAAAACATACAATGGTCAACAAGTTCAGTGGAGCAAATCATATGTACAATTTGTTACAGCTCCAAATCCTGGTGCTATTAATAGTGTTTGTTTCGGAGTTTACTATAGTTAATTATTTTGTTTCAACCTTTAAAAATAAACCAAACCAATGGCAGCTTACACTACATCAGAATCAACTGTTAAAAAGTTTTTAAATAACGGTTATCCATACTTTTCATTTTACGTTAATGGTGTTAAAATCGCAAGCAATGAAAACGCAAGTGATATAGAGGATGCCAGCGAAAAATTGAGAGATGAGCTTTTAACGTATGAGAATAATGAGATCTCATCCTGGGATGATAAAATCATTGTTTATACGTTTGCGGATAAAAACGTTATGCTTAAAGCAGGTAAAACAGATATCAGTCATAAATGTA
>Ga0209189_1002802_pt1 | contig 11977 bp, 10 predicted proteins | sample C_130820_EF_Meta_FD_187308 | JGI IMG/M metagenome (GOLD analysis project Ga0209189, IMG submission 187308) | Freshwater microbial communities from Lake Croche, Canada to study carbon cycling - C_130820_EF_MetaG (SPAdes) (version 3) | ecosystem: Environmental > Aquatic > Freshwater > Lake...
AATGTCACTACAAGCGCATCTCGTTACCCTTAAAAAGCGTCATGAAGCACTCCAAAAAGATATCGAGACCGAACGCAATCATCCAAGCGCCAATGATTTGAAAATTGCGGAATTGAAACGCAAAAAAATGGCGATCAAGCAGGAGATGGAACGCTTGCAAACAGCCCCTGCCGCACAATCCGCATTGCATTAACCCCCCTCCGGCAAGGCCTTTTGAGAATAGAGCGAAAGGCTTTGCGCACCCGTTTTTGCCTGCGTGGTCCCGCGCCTTTTGCGCGGGTCAAGCGCAGCATTTTTAAAAAAGCCAAGCGCAGCGTTTGCAAAAAAGCCTAACGCAGCATTTGCAAAAAGGCGGGACTTGGCCAGCCGTCGGGGATGTGTCCGCGGTTCAATTGCTCTTGTCTGATGGCGGCGCGGGTTTTCGACCCGATGCGGCCATCCGGCTCGCCCACATCATAGCCAAGTGCTCCCAGCCGCTTTTGCAGTTCGATCCGCCCGTCCTGATCAAGCTGTGGCTCGTTTGCTGGCCATGAGCCGACAAAAGGCTTGCCGCCTCTGATCCGCTCGCCCAGATGCGCCACCGCCAGCGCATAGGAATCGGAGGCGTTATATTGGCGGATCACATCGAAATTGGCGGTGACCAGAAAAACGGGGCCTTGCGCATTGGCGGGGAAAAACAAACGCGCCTGCCCATGGGCGGGCAGCGGACGGCCATCGGCGCGTTTGACACCGGCTTTGCTGAAAGCTGTAAAATCCCCTTGCATCAATTTGTACGCGTAACGGGGCGGCAGGCTCACTTCGACCCCCCACGGCAGGCCGCGGATCCAGCCATGCCCTTGCAGGAAATGCGCTGTCGATCCCATGATATCGGGGATCGAGGACCAGATATTTTTGCGCCCGTCACCGTCCTGATCCACCGCCCAAGCCATGAAACTTGAGGGCATGAATTGGGTCTGGCCCATCGCCCCCGCCCAAGACCCCTTCAGGCCCTCGCGCGGTGCCAGTCCCTTGTCTAAAATGGTCAAGGCGATCAATAATTCGTCACGGAAAAAGCGGCCGCGATATTGGACACTGGCGAGACTGGCCAGCGAGCGGATCACATCTTTATCGCCGGAAAAGCCGCCGAAATTGCTTTCCATCCCCCAAATGCCGAGCAAAACCCCGCGATCCACCCCATATTGCTGCTCGATTTTGGCCAGCAAGGGCGCATGGGTTTGGGCCAAGGCCTTGCCTTTGTCGATCCGGCCACCGCCTATGGCTGAATGGAGATAATCCCAGACCGGTTTGACAAATTCGCCTTGTTTTTGCGTCAGCGCGATCACACCCGCATCGATTTCAAGCCCGCCTAAGGCCCGATCAAGCGTTTGGGCCCTGATCCCCCGCCCCAAGGCCTCCTGCCGGACCTCGCCCAGAAACCGGTCGAAATTTTGCGCCTGTGCCCTAGGCGCTGCGGCGCAGGCTATGAGCAGGATCAGCACGGGGGATAAGAAAAAGCGACGCAGGGCAAAGAGACAAGGCATGTTCAGCTCACATTCAGGGAAGGAATTTTAAATCAGATACACTCTTGTCACAGAGAGTGGTTTGCAAATCATTGACGGCTGATCCACCCTTCTCTAATGCGATCAGGTGGCAAGGATGAAAACAATGGCCGTTGGTCACATTTATTTTAAGGAAGTGGGGCGGTGATGACCCAAAAAGTTCGTAAAGCAGTTTTGCCGGTTGCCGGATTGGGAACGCGGTTTTTACCCGCAACCAAAGCGATTCCCAAAGAGATGCTGACCATTGTCGACAAGCCCGCCATCCAACATGTGGTGGATGAGGCGCGGGCGGCTGGCATTGAGCATTTTGTCTTTGTCACAGGCCGCAACAAAGGCGCCATCGAGGACCATTTTGACATTCAGTTCGAATTGGACCGCACCTTGCGCGACCGCAGCAAGATCAAGGAGCTGGATCTTTTGGCAGCCGATCTGCCAGCGGCAGGCCAAACCAGCTTTACCCGCCAGCAGGCCCCTTTGGGTCTTGGCCATGCGGTGTGGTGCGCTCGGGAGATCATCGGGGATGAACCCTTCGCCTTGTTGCTGCCTGATATGCTGCATTATGGCAAACAGCCCTGCTTGAAAGGCATGATCGCTGATTTTGATTCGCATGGCGGCAATATCGTGGCCGCCTATGCGGTGCCCGAAAGCGACACTTCCCAATATGGGATTGTCGGCGTCAAAGCCGCGGGCGCGCATCAGGCCATTACCGAAATGGTCGAAAAACCCAAAGCAGGCACGGCCCCGTCCAATCTGGCCATTTCGGGCCGCTATATTTTGCGCCCTGAAATCTTTTCCATTCTGGAAACACAGGAGCGCGGCGCGGGCGGTGAAATCCAGCTGACCGATGCCATGATCAAGCTTGCCAAACAGCAGCCCTTCTATGCCTATCATTTTGATGGCGAGGTGTTTGACACCGGTATGAAAATCGGCTTCCTGCTCGCCAATCTGGCTTTGGGTCTTGATCATGCCGAATTGGGGGCGCCGTTGCGCGCGGCCCTCAAGGACCGCTTGAAATAACCAACCGGCAGCGTGCCGGAGAAGATAGGATTTTTGATGCAAGCCGATGACATTATCGAGGCCGGTGCGCAGGCCATTGCGACCGAAACAGCCGGTCTTGATTTGTTGTACAAAGCTATGCGGGCCGAGCTCGGGCAGGCTTTCGCCCAAGCGGTGTCTCTCATTCAATCCGCGCAAACGGATGGGCAGGGACGTGTGATTGTGTCGGGCATGGGCAAGTCCGGCCATGTCGGGCGCAAGATCGCCGCCACTTTGGCCTCGACCGGCACGCCCGCTTATTTCGTCCATCCGGCGGAAGCCAGCCATGGCGATCTCGGCATGATCCAGACCCATGATGTCATCTTGGCCTTGTCATGGTCGGGCGAAACCACCGAATTGTCCGATGTCATCGCTTATTCCAAACGCTTCCGCGTGCCGATGATCGGCATGACCGCGCATGTCGACAGTGCCTTGGCCCGCGAGGCGACGATTGTGCTGGTCTTGCCGAAAGCCGTCGAAGCCTGCCCCAATGGCATTGCGCCCACCACATCCACCACCATGCAAATCGCCATGGGCGATGCTTTGGCGGTGGCCTTGCTGGCGGCGCGCGGTTTTTCCTCGAATGATTTCCGCACCTTCCATCCCGGCGGCAAATTGGGCGCGCAACTCAAACAGGTGCGCGATCTCATGCATCGCGGCGACCGTCTGCCTGTGGTGAAAAGCGGCAGTCTGATGAGCGATGCTTTGGTTGAAATGAGCGCCAAGGGCTTTGGCTGTGTATTGGTTGTCGATCATACCGACACGCTTTTGGGCATTATTACCGACGGGGATTTGCGTCGCCATATGGCGGGGGATTTGTTGGGTCGTTTGGTCGAGGATGTGATGACGCGCGCGCCGCGCTCGATTGCACCGAGCGTGCTGGTCGCCGAAGCGCTGGAGATTGTCGAAACCCACAAGATCGGCGCTTTGATCGTCACCGAACAGCAAAAGCCAGTCGGCTTGCTGCATGTGCTGGATTTGCTGCGCGCGGGTGCCGCCTGATTTATTTCAGCGTTGCCAATTTGCTTTTTTCAACGCCTCGCGCAATTCCTTGTTGTCGGGGGCCTGATCGGACCGCCCGAAAATCATGGTTGCGAAACGATAGGCCAATCCGTTTTTGCGCGGTAAAAACAGATATTCGACGTTGAAGCTTTTTTCTTTGTCATCGCAAATGGTGAAGAGGCGTTTGAATTGACCATCCTCTTCCTCGTTCACCTTGCCCGAGGCAAAGCGCCCCTGACAGGCTTTGGCATCGCTGGCCAACGCCGTGCTCAGCTGGTCGTCAATGGAATGGTCGGCGGTTGAGAAAATATGCAAAAGGCCGACGGCATTCGGCGCGATCCATGCCACATCCGCAGAGCGCATCAAGTCAGGCCATTTTTTGTCTGACAATTCATCCGATGTCATGAAGCGGTAATCGCGAAAAGCCCCTTTGGCAAACAGATTGGCGACAAAGCGGGTGGCATCCAGCCGGTCATCGGGGGTCACACCGCGTTTGCTGGGCGGAGCATTGCTCGGTTGGGGCGCGGGCTGTGCGCTTCGGGCCTCGCCGGATTTGCTGTCATACTGGCGCGCGCAGTCCAGCAGCATGGAAAGGGCCCGCGCGGTGCCGTCGAGCCTGAATTGGTAAACCCGCCCGCTGACCCCGACAGACAACATGGTCCCGCCCCGGAACTGGTCGAACAAAGAACTGTTGGAAGGCAGATCAATGAGGACAAAGGTCGAGGAGCGGGCTGTGCCCTTCAACACGGTCGGGCGGCTGTTATCGATGGAATAGGCGACGGTGTAATCCTGTCCGTCACGAAAATTGAAACTGGTCGAGTTGAAACCGATCCGCCATTCTTGGTCGTTATCAATCGCAAAATGCACGCTGATGCCCGATTTGTAAGAGGCATACATGCCGCAATAGGAAAATTGATCGGTCTTCCTGTCGCGATAGACGCCCCCCGACCAATTGCCGCTCGACAGGGACGAGACTTTGTAATTGTCGGCGCGGACCGGCGCTGCCAATCCGACAGATATGATCCACAAAGACAACAACCATCTTATCATCACGCATCCTCTGGGGAGGAGTTTAGCGCCTCTGCTGCCTCTGGCAAGGCAGGCGGGCGTGTTAAATCCAGCCCATCAATTCCCGCTGCATCACGGATTTGATCACCTGCATGCCGTTGTCTGAGGCATTGAGGCAGGGGATATAGGTGAAATGCTCGCCGCCGTGATGCATGAAAATTTCACGGTTTTCCCCGTCGAGCTCTTCGAGTGTTTCCAGACAATCGGAAGAGAAGCCGGGCGCGATAATCGCCATTTTCTTGATGCCTTTTTGTGCCAGCGCCTCGACCGTTTTGTCGGTATAGGGTTGCAGCCATTCCTCGGGTCCGAAGCGGGACTGGAAACTGATCTGCATGCGCTCGGGCGAATAGCCCAAGCGCTCGCGCAGCAAACGCCATGTCTTGTAGCAATGGCAGTGATAGGGGTCACCCAGCATCAAATAGCGTTTGGGCACGCCATGGAATGAGGTGAGAATAACCTCCGGTTCAAAATCAAGCGTCGCCAGATGGCTTTCAATGGATTGGGCCAGCGCATCGATATAAGCGGGATCGTCATGATAGGGCGGGGCGACGCGCAGCGTGGGCTGCCAGCGCATCTCCATCAAGGCTTCGAAGGTTTTGTCGCACGCGGTCGCGGTGGTGGCGGCTGCATATTGCGGATAGAGCGGGATCATCAAAATCCGGTCGCAGCCTTGCGCTTGCAGGGCTTCGAGCCGCGACTTCACCGACGGATTGCCATAACGCATGCCCCAATCGACAATGATCCGGTCGTCAAGCCCCTGCGCAAAGGCCTGCAAATTGGTAGCCTGATCGCGGGTGATGGTCTTGAGATAAGACTCGTTTTTCTCGTTGTTCCAGATGGAAGCGTAATCCTTGCCCTTTTTTTGCGGACGCAAGGACAAAATAATCAGATTGAGAATCGGCCACCACAAGATGCGGGGCGTGTCGATCACGCGCTTGTCGGACAAAAACTCTTTCAGATAACGGCGCATCGGCCAGTAATCGGTGCCGTCGGGCGTGCCGAGATTGGTCAATAAAACCCCGATCTTGCCTTGTTTGACGGTCGGATGGCCGTCGGGAAGCGGGCCGACAGCCCGATGGGAATGGTCGTTTGAGTTTGGCGCGTTCATACTCGATCCTTCAAACACATGGCAAAAGCACGGAGTGCTTTCTATCAATCTCTGAGGGGGAAGTAAATTTGATGACAGCGTGCGCCTTTGACGCGCGGTTTGTCTCACGCCATCAGCGAGGGCGTGATGCTTTGGGCGGCGTGCAACAAGGCTTCGCGGATTTTCGCATGGATGGAGGCTTCATCCATGCGGCTGGCCTGCGTGGATACATTGATTGCGGCCACCACCGCGCCCGCGCTGTTGCAAACAGGCACGGCGATGGAGCGCAAGCCGATTTCAAGCTCCTGATCGACATAGGCATAGCCCTGCGCGCGCACTTTCGCGAGCTCAGTCAGAAGCCGTGCCGGATCGGTCACGGTTTTGTCGGTGAGGGCTGTGGGTTTGCTTTGCTGCAACAGGTCTTTTTGCCGCTCAACGGGTTCTGATGCCAACAAGACCCGCCCCATGGAGGTGCAATAGGCGGGAAGCCGCGAGCCGACATTCAAACCCACCGACATGATGCGCTTGGTCGCCGAGCGCGCCACATAGACAATATCGGTGCCATCCAAAATACTGGCCGAGCAGCTTTCGCGCGTTATTTCGCTGACGCTTTCAAGGGCGGGCTGCAACAGGCCCGGCAAAGGGGTCGAGGACAAATAGGCATGGCCGAGCGACAGGATGCGCGGCGTCAGCCTGAATTGCCGTCCGTCATCGGACGCATAGCCCAACGCCACCAGCGTGAACAAGGCACGGCGCACGGTCGCGCGCGGCAGGTCAGTCACTTTGGCGATTTCCGACAAGGTCATATGGTCGCGCCCCGCACCAAAGGCACGGATGACGCTCAAACCACGCGCAAAGGCCTCGACGAAAGAGGGATCATTGCGGGGATCGTCGGTCAGGCCTGTGCGGTCGGACGAAGACACAGAGGACGCAGTGGAAACCAGCATGATGGAACCAAATCTCGTGCTTGACGGGTCGCGGGAAACATTTCAAAATTGTTCGCAGAACGAAAATATGTTCACTATACGAACATATTGCCAATCAAAAGTCAAGCCCTTGTGATCCGCATGCTGCCGCTTTCGTGGTGTCACCAACGGTTTTTGCCGGCGGCGGGCTTGATGCCCATAACGGGCTTGGGCTTGCGGCCAGCCCCGTGGGTGTGGGACAAAGACCTCATCGGGCATGAGGCCTTACGGGAAAATGAGAGGAACGCGCATGGCGTTTTCGGCACTGGATTCCAAAGTGACAGGCCCGCTTTTTACGCCGGATGCCATGGCCTCCGTTTTTTCGGATGAGGCGCGTTTGGCCGCCATGTTGCGGGTGGAATGGGCTTTGGCCGAGGCGCAGCAGCGCCATAAGGTGATCCCCCAAGGGCTCGCGGCGGCTTTGGCGGCGATCACGCCTGCGCGGTTTGATCTTGAAGCGCTGGGTCAGGCCACCGCCTTGTCGGGCGTGCCGACCATTCCTTTTGTGGCGGCCTTGCGCGCTTTGGTGCCAAAGGACTGCGAGGCCTTTTTGCACACATCCGCCACCACACAGGACATTCTCGATAGCGCCTTGGTGCTGCAGATGCAGGCGGGCATGGCATTGATCGGCACTGATCTTCGGCGCGTCTGTGCAGGCCTTGCGGCTTTGGCCGAGCGGGAGGCCGAGACCCCTTGCGTCGGGCGCACTTATGGCCAACATGCCGCCCCTGTCAGTTTCGGCTATAAAGTCGCGGTCTGGCTGGCGGGCCTTTGTGATGTCATGGAGGCTTTGCCGTCTGTGCGCGCGCAAGCCTTCAAAGCCTCTTTGGCGGGGCCTGTCGGGACATTGTCCGGACGCTCCGAAAGAGATGCGGCGGTCGGGCACAGCTTTGCCGATTTGTTGGGGCTCGGTTACGACCCCTTGCCGTGGCATGTCCGCCGCACCGGCCCTGTGGCTCTCGCCTGCTGGCTGGGCCAGTTGATCGGGGCTTTGGCCAAAATGGCAGAGGATGTCGTCTTTCTCGCCTCCACCGAAGTGGCGGAAGTGGCCGAACCCTTTATCAAAGGACGCGGCGGCTCATCCGCCATGCCGCATAAGCGCAATCCCGTGTCCGCCACGGTCATTTTAGCAGCCCATCGGCAAGCGCCTGCTTTGGTGGCGATGCAGATGGCGGCGATGAATGCGGCGCATGAGCGCCCCGCCGGTGCATGGCATGGCGAATGGGCTGTTTTGCCGCAGCTCTTTGGTCTGGCGGCGGGGGCCTTGGCGGAGGCGGTGCGGCTTGCGGAAGGGCTTGAGGTCGATCGTGCGCGCATGCAGCACAATCTGGGACAGACGCGCGGACTGATTTTTGCCGATGCGGTGGCAGCTTTATTGGCGCGTCATATCGGGGCAGGGGCGGCGCATCATCTGGTGGCGGAGGCCGCCGATACGGTGCGCGGCACAGGCGAGACCTTGCAGGCCGTGTTGCCGCGCCTTGCCGCTTGGCCTCAGGCTGTCGATGCGGCCACATTGGGGGCTTGCTTTGACGATGGCCCTGCGGTGGGTGCGGCAGCGGCATTGGTGCCTCTGGCCACAGCGCGGGCCCGCCAGATTATGACGGATCATCTGATATAACAAGATGGATGTGCAGGAGAGAGAAACATCATGCCTTTGTTAGCGGTCAACGGAACAACGCTTTTTTATGATCTGTCGGGGCCGGAGGGTGCACCCGTTGTGGTCTTTTCCAATTCGCTCGGCTCCACCGCCGAAATGTGGGATGCACAAGCCCGCGCTTTGGCCGGTCGCTGTCGCATCTTGCGCTATGACACGCGCGGACATGGGCGTTCGCAAACAACCGGACCTGTGCGGCTTGATACCTTGGTCAAAGATGTCATCGGCCTCATGGACGCGTTGTCCATTCCCTCCGCGCATATTGTCGGCCTGTCTCTGGGCGGCATTACGGCACAGGGACTGGGGATCCATTATCCCACGCGTGTGCGCTCGCTGGCCCTGATGGCCACAGCCTCGCATTTCTCACCCGCCGATGCATGGCTCATGCGTGCCAAGACCGTGCGCGAAGAGGGCTTGGGCTCCATTGTAGATGCGGCCATGACACGCTGGTTTACCCAAGGGGCCGATCAGCATTGCCCCGAACGCAAACGCTTTACCCGCCAGCGCTTTTTATCAAGCGATGCGGAAGGCTATGCGCTGTGCTGCGAAGCCTTGGCAGCTGCGGATGTGCGCGCAGATTTGGCGCGGATCACCGCCCCGACCTTGGTGATGGCGGCGGAAGGTGATCCCGTCACAACCGTTTCCATGGGGATTGAACTGGCAGCGGCCATTCCTGAGGCACGCTTTGAGCCGGTGTCGGAAGCCGCGCATTTGTTTGCGGTCGAGCAGCCCGAACAGGTCAATGCGATTTTACTGGCATGGCTTGAGCAAAATGGCGCTTTGGTGAAGCCTGACGCACGTCCTCTCTACGAGCAGGGCCTTGCAAACCGCAAAGCCGTTTTGGGTTTGGATCATGTGCAGCGCTCTTTTGACAATGCCAATGATTTTACGCGGCCATGGCAGGATTTTATCACCCGCATGGCGTGGGGCGAGGCATGGGGCAATCCCGATCTCGACTGGAAACTGCGCTCGACCTCGACCTTGTCCATGATGGTGGCCTTGCATCGTGAGGAGGAGTTCAAACTGCATTTGCGCCCTGCCTTGAAAAACGGGCTGACACTCAAAGAGCTGCGGGCTCTGTTGTTGCATTGTTCGATTTATGCGGGCGTGCCAGCAACCAATGCCGCCTTTCGCTGGACGCGCGAAGTATTGGGCGCTGAAAGCGATGGGGTCGATCTGCCCGAATAAGGCGCTGCTTTTTCTTCACCAAGCGTGATGCCGTCCGGCGCGTTCGAGGCAATCAGGGCTTAAAAAAGAGAGAGACTCAAAAACGGCCTTCCCGGGAAGGCCGTTTTTTTATAGCGTGTTTGACGTGTCTGTGATGGTGGGAAACGCCCTCGCTCTGCCACAAGCGTTAGGCCGCCATCAGCCAGTTTTGCAGCTTCGGACGACGCTCGATCACATCGCCTTTGATATTGCCGATATAGCGCAGATGCTCGCCGCCCTGCTTGCTGATTTCAATGGCCACGGCAATGCACATGACATGACCGATGCGGCGGGGCGGACCGAGCGGATCACCCGCGCAGCCAATGCGTTTCATCAGCCGGTGCATATTGAGATCAAAGACCGCAACCGTATGGGTCAGGCCGATTTCAAGACCGATTTCATTACCGGCAATCAGCATCTCCAAGGCCGAGCGGCTAAAGGCGCCGCGCTCGCCATTGGCGCCGACATCGCTGTCGACACAAAAGCGGCTTCCCTCCCAGATGAGCGGGCTATAGACCGGTGCTTGTTCGGGCAAGAGCTCCGAAAAAATATCATTGATCATGTTGAAGCCGGTGGTAGGCAGCAAACGGCAAGAGCCGACCACATTGTTTTTGCCATCCATCGCCAGCAGATAGAGCGGATCCATCGCGTCAAATCCGTCGATCTCCCACTCATTGATGATCGGAACATCCCACTGCATGCGATCATAAAAGACACGCTTGCGTAAGCGGTGCATTTGATCGATCTCGCGGGCAAATAAATGGCGTTCATGTCCATGTATCATTTTAATCATAGCGCACCTCATGCTTGCTATTAAAAAATAAAACTAAAGTAATAAGTGCAATTTACGATGATGTAATACTGTCTCAAATATCGATAGCACTCATGACTAGAAATATATGTTTCCTTAATAAAGTAAAAAACTGATCTTAAGGGCAGTATTCGGGATATCGCGTGTATGATTCATCGCAAAACAACTATCAGTTGCAATCTGTTTTGATCCTCTTTTACTTTGAAAGCTTTGGCGCGGCCCATCAATGGCGCAGAGAGGTGCGGCTGTTGTCACGCCGCGCGGGACTTGATCCATGCGGGATAAAAGCCCTGCCGCGCAGCGTTGTGCGGTGTCGTGCAGGCCTTGTTGTCAGAGGCCTTTTCAAGCGTTGCGATGAAGAAAGACGTCGCTCTTAAAACAAAGCGATGGCACCGGTTGCCAGCGCTTTGGCCAACCGCATGGGTTGTGTTGATCGCATCCAATTTGGCGCGAGCATTTTCAAGATGAAACTTCACGGTGCGTTCGCTGATATTCATGATATGCGCAATATCCCAATCCGATTTGCCGGAAGCACGCCAGCGCAAACATTCCTTTTCGCGTTGCGACAGGCGCTGTGCATAATTGGGGGGTTCGACGCCCGCATGCAGCAGCGCATAATGATGGAAGTGATGGGCAATCAGCATCAGCTGCGGCATGAGTTGTCGTCTGATGTCTTCCCATTCTTTATCCGTCACATTTGATGTGACCGAAAAAAGCGCAAATTCATTCATGCGGCCACGGATCGGAAATGACAGGCCCTGATGGCCGATATCGAAATCCTGTGCCTCGCTGAAAAAGCGTTGCACCACGCGTTGCGAGCGATCAACATCGGCCCAGTCAACGGGAAGAATGCCGCCGAGACCTGCGCGAACGACCGGGTCGATATCGACATAGTTGTTCTGGTAATAATGGCGTTGCCATTCGGGCGCATAGGTCACGGCCAGCAAGGGCATGGTTGATTTTTGTGTCGGAATATTGGCGGCAAAATAGGAAATATGATCAAGGCCCAAATCAACCAGAGACTGTTTGAGATTGTCCGTGGTTTCTTGCAGCTTTGTTGTCTGGGACAGATTTTCCAGCAACGTGAACAGATCATCCTGTTTCATGGCAGACTCCGACACAACCGGACCAGATGCGAAAACGGCAAGAGAGACCCTAGATTTTGAAAGACGGACAATGCGCCCCCATCCCTTCAAAACATCAAGTGCTCTATCGCCGACGCGTACGAACAAGGATGGGCTCCATCTTCACCTCCATCCCGTTTCAGTGCCTCACCGCTCAAGGGTTAACCATTTTGCTGAAGGGGGTGTCACTATGCCTGCAAGGAAACATCCAAGGCCTGCGGCACTCATTCACCCTTGCACCAATGTGTGAAGGGCGGAGCAGAGCGCGCCCCTCACACCTCAGTCCAAAAACCCATCAACAAAAACGCTGACACACATGAGCAACAACAGGTAATCAACCACCAGTGACAAATACGCAGTGCCTACAAAAGAGGGTTGGACAGTTGGTGTCGGAAGAGATCATGCCTTTCGGGCCGTTGTCATCCGCGCTTAAACCATCCGCCGGATCCCAAAAAAGGATCCTTGATGCCGATCCGTCTTGTCAGTT
>Ga0209189_1002803_pt1 | contig 11975 bp, 10 predicted proteins | sample C_130820_EF_Meta_FD_187308 | JGI IMG/M metagenome (GOLD analysis project Ga0209189, IMG submission 187308) | Freshwater microbial communities from Lake Croche, Canada to study carbon cycling - C_130820_EF_MetaG (SPAdes) (version 3) | ecosystem: Environmental > Aquatic > Freshwater > Lake...
TTGTAAAATATTTTATTAAATCTTTGATTTACACAAAATTATTTTTAATAATTTTTAAATTTAAAATTAAATAATTTTATTTAATTTTTAACTTATTTTAATAATAAATAGAGAAAAAGAATAATTAAAGCAATAGAGCCATAAAAATATAAATTAGCATTTTTACCGGTTCCACACAATTGTCTTTTAAATTTATTTACTGATTCATACATAGAAGGTTCAGTAGGATCAATATTTTCAAAATTTTCTTTATCGTTTTCTCTACAAGTCCAAGATTCTTCACTATCCGAGTTGTTTTTCAATTTAGGATTACAGTTCCATAATTTTAAATTATTTTTTGACATTATATATATATATATATATTTTAAATATTTTTTAATAATTTTTATTCAGTAAAAAAATAATAGATTCCAATCAGTAAAAATAGAATTAATAAAGCAACACCTAAATAAATATAAATATTATAGTCCTTTGGTGGTATTGGTGATATTATCAAAGTTGATACTGGTGTAGTAAAGGTTGAAGGTCCATACATAGTTACAGGTGTAGAGCTTATTGTACGAGGAGCTGGACTTATTGTACGAGGAGCTGGACTTATTGTACGAGGAGCTGGACTTATTGTACGAGGAGCTGGACTTATTTTACGAGGAACTGGACTTATTTTACGAGGAACTGGACTTATTGTACGAGGAGCTGGACTTATTTTACGAGGAACTGGACTTATTTTACGAGGAACTGGACTTATTTTACGAGGAACTGGACTTATTTTACGAGGAACTGGACTTATTGTACGAGGAACTGGACTTATTTTACGAGGAACTGGACTTATTGTACGAGGAGCGGGACTTATTGAACGAACAACAGAACTTGGAGTATAACGTTCCCCTTGTATATTAGGAGTACTTGGCATAGGATTAACAAGTATAGGCTTTATTAGTTTTAATTCATAATAGTTACTAGGATGGTTTTCAATATTATTATTTAAAATATTAATTTTTTTTTTCATTTTTCCTTTGTATGAATATCCTTTTCTTGTTTTTTTTTCAACAAATTTAATAGTATTACCATCTTGAACAAAATAAAAGATATTCTTCTTTTTTGTCTTTCCTATTGCTATAATTGGTAATTTACCTCCAGTAATATTTAATCCAGTTAAATATCCAATTTTTCTAACACGTTTCACATAAATATATTTTTCTTGCGATTTTTTACTTGAGCGTTTACTTAAGCGTTTACTTGAGCTTTTACTTGAATATTTACGAGACTTTAGACTTGAGCGTCTACGAGACCTTCTTGATTTTTTACTTGAATTTTTACTTGAATTTTTACTTGATTTTTTACTTGAATTTTTACTTGAATTTTTACTTGAATTTTTACTTGATTTTTTACTTGATTTTTTACGTAAATAATTATCTAAGGGTTGATTTAAATCATTTATTGGTTGATAAATAATATTTGAAATATTATGATTCATATAAATATAATTATAAAATATTTTTATAATTATAAAAAATAAATAATTATTGAAACATTATCCATTGAACCTTTCGATAAAGCATATTCGCACAACATTTTTGAAAAATTTCCTTTAAAGTTTTTATTTAATAAATCTTGAATAAAATCAATTGCATCTTGATTATTAACTACATCCCATAATCCATCGCAAGCTAAAATTACAAATTTATCTTTGCTAGATAATTTATGTTTATATATTTGTGGTAAATGAGTCACATAAGGTGTGCAATCTATATCACCAAATGCACGCGATAATGATAAATCTTTAACACGCCAATCAGCCCCATCAAAAGCTATTTTCCCTCCCATTTTTTCAATTCTCATTCGTTCTTCAGGAGAATTAGGTTTGTGATCTTTCGATAATTGAATAGATAATCCATTTTTATTATTTAAAACAGCTCTAGAATCACCAATATTAATAACCCAAAGATAACCCTTTTTTTCTAATTTATTTATACAATGAATAACTAAACAAGCAGTAGAACCACAATAATTAACTGCTTTTGGATGTTCTTCAATTAATTTAGTTTGTAATGTATCAAAAACTTTACTAACATATTTAGAGAATTTTTCTGGTTTTGAAAGTAGGTTATCTTTAAATTTTTTAGTAAAATAATCCGGTAAATTTTCTTTTATATATTTTGATACTAATTTTCCACCGTGTCCATCAAAAACACCTATCATATTAATATTATTTCTATCACTAATTTTTCCATCTAAATTAGAAAATATGAAATGTTGGTCTTCGTTAGATTCTCTTTTACCTTGTACAGTATGGTAATACATTTAATATAATATTTTAGAATTAAATATTTAGATAAAGATTTAATTAGTTTAATTACTAATATTAATGAAATTTAAAAAAATAGAAATTTTAGAAATTAAAAATGGTACAAATATCTACTATGGAACAATTGAGAATATACCTACAATTTTAATTGCTGAAAAAAATATTCCTGATGAAATAACAATAGATGACATAAATCTCGAAAAGAAAAATTTAATTCATCCAGCTTCTAATGATTTAATAGAATCTTATAGAAATAAAATAAAAATAATAACAGAAACACATACTGATTATAAAAATAAGGTTGAACCATATATAAATTCAATATTAGAATCAAATACAAAATGGATAAAAAATATTTTAGCATTTCAAAATGAAACTGAGAAAATTTTATTTAAGGGGGAAAAATTTATTGTTGTTAAAAATATTGGTTATGATACAAAAAATGATTTCTATTTGTTGGCAATACCTCATGAAGAATTAAGAACGATTCGAGATTTAAAAGGCCACCATAAAGAATTATTAAAATTAATGAAATTAAAAACAATAGAAATAGCTAAGAAAAGAAATTTTGAAGAAAATGATTTATATTTTTTCTTTCATTATCATCCATCTTGTTATCATCTACATTTACATGTTTGTGTCAATAGTCATAAAAATTTAAAATTTAGATTATATCGTCATATCTTATTAGATTATGCAATAGATCATATAGAAAAGTTAGAAAAGAAAACATTTAAATTTGAAATGTCAATTTCAAATCCAATATACAAGTTATTACTTTGTTAATTAAATGTAATGTTTAATTATAAATTGCAGGTTATACCTTTTGCATCATCATTAGCAATAATATCCATAAAAACACGTGTGTCATATAATAATTGTAATTGTTTGTCACAAGTATCAATATTTCCATCCTTTTTAAAGTTATTAGAAACTACAAAGAATAAATAAAAGTTACTAAATGAAAGGTCGTCCAAGTAATTACTTAAAATTGATTTGATAGGAGGATTTTTAATGTTAAAGATAGCATTATAGTCATAATTATTAATCCAGTTTTTAGTATGGTCTTGAATGTCATTAATAATACCTTTTGATTCACCATTTCTAGCTTGATATTTTTCATAACTATGCATTTTAGTACCTCTTTTATTTGAAGGTGTTGTATCTTTATAAAAAACTTCGTTACCTCGAGGATTCAAAAAATTATTCATGAACATAATTTGAGAATAAAATTCACTTTCTTCAGCGTATGTAATTCCTGGTGTGAGATTTCTAATATCAGAAGAAATATTGGTTTTAGTACTAAATAAAGATTTATAAATTTCTTTTTGAGGACAAACTACATGTTTAATATTTGTTGATTTCTTTTGTATTTGAATTTTTTCACCTAAAACTTCCAATAATCCTAAAATATTTTCATTAATATAAATACCTTCTAATCCAGCGTAACCAAAATTCTTTTCTTTTAGTTTATCATCCTTTAACATTTCATTAATTTTTTTTCCTAATCCAAATAAGTTTTTACCATTTATATTTTGCATATAATCTATAGTATTGTTAAAAGATCTATTTAATATACCGTATAAAGCTAATTTCGCTCTATCGTTTGAATTAGGTTGTCCACCAGAAAAATCATTATGTCTATCATCCTTTCTAAACATTCTAGTTTGTTTATGAGCGGAATTATTTTTGTCTATATTAAATCCTTTTTTTTCAACTACATTATTTTCAAATATTTCTCTATAATTTACATTCGCAAATGAATTTAATATTTCAGGGTTCCATTTTTTTTCATCCTCTTCTTCTGGAACACTATCAAAATGTTCAGCAATTTCAGGAATAGTAGACATCCATAAAGGATTAATATACATCATTGATTTAATCATATTAATATTATAGTTTTTGGAATATTTTTCTTGAGGCATATAATCATCTTTATTGCTAGTACAATAGGTTTGATACAAGTTTTCTTTTCCAGGTAAATCCATAATTACTAATTTACAAGATTTATTATCTTTGAATGTTATTTTAAAATCATAAATCATAATAGAACGACTTGATTCAGGATTATTTATAGTTGGTCTAATTCTTCCTATATTTTTTCTAATTGTGTCAATACTTTCAGTAATTTCACTAAATTTATTAATTTGGTCTGCACTTATTTCAACATAAGATTCATCCTTGACTAAAACTAAATCAAATTGATTTGTTTTCAATAAAATAGGTTCATCTGCAGTATTACCATTAATATTATTGTAATGATATATAACGTGGTCAAAATCTTTAGGATCTTTTTCCCAATAAAATTTATAAGGAACTCCTAATCCATATAGTTCAAAAGCTTTCATTTTAATACTTGTATAATCAGTAACATTATTTAAAGTTGTTTGTAATAAACCAGGCAAAGATGTCTTTTTCCCGGCAGAATCAGTTTTAACACTACCAAATAAAGTAAAAGTCTTTCCTACACCAGAATAACCATAAGTTAACAACATAATTGATTTTTTATCGGATAAAGTATTACTTAATCCCATATAATATGACAAACTTTCATTTTCTTTAAAATTTTTAGGGTCAAATACTTCTGCAAAGTTAATATTTTTAGCAGCATTTACTTTATCTGATTTTAATGGATCTTTATCTAAGTTAGTACATTTTTGTTCCATAACTTCTTTATCTAATGAATGTTTATCTTTCTTTTGAAAACTTATATTTTTTGGAGCACTTTCAATGTCATTAATTCTTAAATAATTTGCAATAGGTGGTAAATTCATATGATAAGTATCTAAAAATTTAAAGAAGATATTAAATAAAAAGTAATATTTTTTATTACCATTTTTATCTTCAACATCAATTTTATCATAAATACTCCATTGTTTTACATCCCAAAGTTCATATAAACTTCTAAAGAATTTAGATAATATTTTAATCATAAAAAAATGTCTTCCGTATAATACCTTATTTTCTTTTTCACCTAATGCAGGATCATTAAAATCTTTAGGATTTTCAAATTTATCGACAATTTCATTCATTTTTTGTAAAATAGAATCATAAAATGAAATTCTTCCTTTGGATATATATTGATAATAATCGTATTCTCCTTGAGCTATAGTTAAAGAAACATAATTAACAATATACTTTTGAAATGCAATAAATTGAGAATAACGAACATTATAATGTTTAATTGATTTTATAATTTCAAATCTCTTTTGAATCATTGTTCTAATTTCTTTTTCAAAGTCTCCAATAGTAGTAATAAAGTCACCAATTTCTTTTTTACCATCGCCGCCAATTTGAATATGATTAGGATTATTATTAATTTTTTCTAAAAAATCTTTGACTGGTTTAATTTTATTGAATCTTAGAGTTGTTTTATAATTTTTTTCATCTTCAGTTGTTTGTGGTAATTTATTAAAATTTTCTATTGTTGTATTTAATTCAGATGAGATTGAGGCAAGTACATTATTAATTCTAGTATTCATTTTTTTAATATCATCTAAATTTGCAATTACACAATCTTTATTTTCTTTACTACAAGATTCTATATAATTAGAAATAGTGGATTCTAATTTAGTTAAATCACTTAATATTTTAGTAATTTCTTCTGTGGATTTAATTTTTATTACATTTTTAAAAATATTAAATTTATTTTTTACAAATTCTAAATATTCTTTCATTTTGATAGAATCTAATAAATTTTCTTTTTCTTCTACTTTATTTGTTAAATAATTTTTCCATTTTCCATATAAAGTAACCATTTTATTATTTATATCATTATTATTATAAATAGGAATCTTTGTTTGTTCTATGATATATTTTTCATTTAAATGTTGAGGTGCGCCAGGAACAGGTTGAGGTGCACGAGGGGGGCGAGGTGGACCAGGGGCAGGTGGACCAGGGGCAGGTGGACCAGGGGCAGGTCTAGGTTGAGATACAGGTTTATTAGGAACTTGTTGTTTTTTTTCTGCTTGCATGCTATCTGGATCAACTAATTCTTTTTCAGTAAAAGTATATCCGCTTAGGTCAAAATATGTAAATTTAGTATTTTCGTCATTAGCAGGTTCAATTTTAATTTTATCGCGAATATTTTTATCTTTTATTTCTTTTGGTAGAAATGATGCAATTGTATTACTAGAAATATCCATATATAATGATTCCATTTCATTAATATATCCAGAAATAGGTGCCATTTTTACTTCAATTTCCTTAATAGCAATTTGATATTCATTAATTTTTTGATTAATTTGTGTAACCTTCTCTCCTATTTCTTCATTATTAACTAAAGTATTACCATTAGCATCTATTCCTCCAATTTGAATTAATTCATTAACTAATCCTTTAGTATCATTGATATATTTTTTTAATAAAGTATCTATCTTTTCTGCATCTATTTTTTCTTTCAAGAATTCTACTTTATTGTCAACTTGAACACTAGTATAATTACTTGCAGAAGAATCAATATTTTCTAAGGTAATACGAATATCTTTAATTTCATTAATTAGTCTATTTTTTTCTATTTCATCACTGGAATGAAATGTTTTAATTTGATGATCGATATCTTCTATTTTTTTATTAATAGTATCTATTATGGGTTGTAATTCTTTGTAAGGGTTTAATAATCTAGTTTGTTTAGCTTTATTTAAGGTATCTAATTTAATTTTTATACTTAATAATTCAGCTTGCATATCTTTTAGTGAAGCATCATTGCCACCAAGTTGTTCAATAAATTTTTTATGGGTTAAAAGATTTTTTTCAGTTAATTTTAAATATTTTAAAAATGATAATTTTTCCATTGTTATTAGTATAATATTGAAAATAATTATTTGGTTATTAAATTTTAAGTCTATTGAGAACTGGATAAAATAAATTAAATAATAAGAAATATTTTGCTATTTCATTATTAGTATTATTGAAAACACTAATTTTATAATTTTCTGGAAAAGTCCATTTATTTTTAATAGCATTAAAAAATACGCAAACTATCTTTATAATTATAAAATATTTAAAATAAAGATTTGCGTAAACATTACTTTTTAGTATATATTTTTCTGGATTTGAAATTATTTCATTTAGTTTATCTAATTTTTCACAATATTGTAATAAGGTTGGTTTAGTAATAAATTGATATATTTCAGTTACCTTATTTATTTTTTTTAATATAAATAACTGAAAGTAATAATAATGAATATAATCAAGATTATTTTTATCAATACTTTCTTTTAATTCTTTTAATAATTGATCTTTATCTTTTAATAAATTTAAATATTCAGTTGTACTATTTATATAAACATTAGCAAAGCCCCCTAATTGTGTAAAATCATTTTCATCATTGTGGAGAGTAAAATTATGATAGTTTAATTTATCAGCTTCTTTATAATAGCTATTCCCTGCTAAATTACTTATTTGAACTTTTTCAGAATATTCTGAAGCTTCTATAATTACATACTTATTTACATTATTTTTAATGTCATTTAAATATTTATCAGTAGTATAATTTGTTAAAGTTAATCTACTTAATTTAATTTTTGCAAGTAATTTTGTTAATTCTTTTAATTCTGATTTAATTACTAGAATTTTCTTTTCTATTTCTGTATTATCAGGGTCAGTTATTTTTTTAATAGAAAAATCTAAATGTGATTTATCTGGTGTAAAAGTATGTAAATCTATAAAAACTTTTTCATTTTTTTGAGTGAAATCAGTATTTGATTTATCTGGATTTAAATTATTCCAGTTTAAATTAACTGGTTCTTTTTTTTCAGTAAAATCAGTATTTGATTTATCTGGATTTAAGTTATCCCAGTTTAAATTAACAGGTTCTTTTCTTTCATTAAAGGAAATTTCAGATTCTTTTAAATCTTGCAATAATGAATCAATGTTAAATTTAATTAATGGATTCATTTTATAATTATTATCATATTTAAAATTCATATTTGCTCCGCTAACATCGTTTAAGTATTGATGTATTTTAGGTAAATTATAAAAGTAAGATTCTTTATCAGAAGCTAAATATTTATTTGGTTTTAATAAATCAAGATGATTTTTTATACCTTCTAGGTCATCAACTAATTCTTTAAAAGGTCCTGTAATTTCTATTTTAGGTGGTGTTTTTAAATCATATAAATTTTTTAAAGTTTTTAATAAATCTGCTTGTGTATTTTTAAGTTCCATTTAATATTTATCAGAAAAAAAATATAAAGTATTATAATATGATATTAGAAGATATAAAATCTTTAATAAAAGACTTTGAAGAAGTTTTAATCAAAGATGAAAGATTTAAGAATGATTATAAATTTAAAAGTCAAGTTAGAATTATTTATGGATTAAGAAAAGTAGAAAATGTATTTGTACCTTTCCCTGTGGGTACAGGAGAACAATATGGAAAAAATATAGTTCTAGATTCTTTACAACAGAGCCGTGATAGAATAGTAGAAAAACGTGTTGAAGTACCAGTTGATAGAATAGTAGAAAAGATAGTAGAAAAACGAATTGAAGTTCCAGTTGATAGAATAGTAGAAAAACGAGTTGAAGTTCCAGTTGATAGAATAGTAGAAAAACGTGTTGAAGTTCCAGTTGATAGAATAGTAGAAAAGATAGTAGAAAAACGAATTGAAGTTCCAGTTGATAGAATAGTAGAAAAACGAATTGAAGTTCCAGTTGATAGAATAGTAGAAAAACGAGTTGAAGTTCCAGTTGATAGAATAATAGAAAAACGAGTTGAAGTACCAGTTGATAGAATAGTTGAAAAGATAGTTGAAAAACGTGTTGACAAACCCTGTCCAGAATGTCTCAAATGCCCTATTGGTGGTAAATGTCCTGAGTGTCCTAAAATACCAGTTATAAATTGTTCTAAATGTAAAATTTGTGAAATTTGTAAGAAGGAAAATTTAGTTAATTTAAGAGTTGAAAAAGCAGATGACCTTCCTACAAAATTAGAACAAGATGTTAAACAAATAGAATCTATACGAGGTGATAAAACTAAATTAACTCCAGAAGAGTTTGAGGAATTAGTAAATACAAAAGTCCCAGAAAGAGTTTTAGAACTTTCTAATAAAGCAAGTGACGAACAACGATTCCAATATCTTATAAGAATTAAGGATAAAAAATTTTATTCTCAAAAATATCTTTCGATTTTGAAAGATATTAAAGATAAAGAGTTTGCTACTAAATTACTAGATATGTATTAGTAGTTAGATGTTTCAGAATACAAGTTTTGTGCAGTGAAAGGCATTTCACTAGACGTAACTGAATTTTCGATATTTTTAGGCATAAAGAAACTAGAAAAGAAACCACCAGATTGTGCAGGAGCTTCATTAATTATTTCTCTAATTTTCATAATTCTTCTAGTTACTTTTCCAATATTTGCATCATTTTGATTTCTGTCAGGGTGGCATGAAGCTAAAACTTGATTTATACTATGACCCAATAAAGTTTTATTAGCTACATCAATTCCTAATTCAGATAAGTTAGAACTGGGTTTTAAAGTATTTTCGTCATAAGCATTATTGTTTGTTAATGCTTCATAAACATCAGGGAATTTTTGTGCACATTGGCCTAAATTTGTATTAGTTGCGCCAGGTACTTTAGGTGTAATGTAATTACTTAATCCACCAGGTACTTTATTAGGAATGTAAGGGGCAGGTGGGTTGGGTTTAGGTGCAGCACCATCGGGTCCAGGAGCAGAACCAGGAGCAGGTCCAGGAGCAGGTGCAGAACCATCAGGTCCAGGAACAGCTACAAGGGCACCGTTATTATATTTAGGAGCAGATGCACCATGAAGTCTTGCTAATAATTTATCATAGTCTGCGTTAGAAATACCTTTATCACCAGTTAATTTTTGAGTAAAGGTAGCAGGCGCTTTTTCTAATAAAGCATATAAGGTTTCAGTGTTGTCAGATATAACTTTGACCATATCAGCGTAAGGAATATTTTTGAAGGCATTGTATAATGTTTGTTTACCGTAGCTAGATAAATCGGGAAGTTGAGCATCTCCCAAAGGATCAATTTTAATATTATCGTTAACGTCTTGCATTAATCTATGCAATTGTTCCAAAGAATTTCTAACACCATCTAATCCTTTGTTCAAAGTATCAATAGTTAATCTAGCTTTTTCAATAACTCCTTTTTGTTGTTCTAATTTGAGTCTAGTAACTAAAGCTTCACTTTCTAAGCCTTTGATGCTAATTCCGTTATCTGTAACAGGAGCACCTCCAGCTTGAATAGTTCTGGACATATTTTTTTTAAAGATTTTACTATCTACCTTTTCAAGTAATTGAATACCTTCTTGAAGACTTTCTACTTTATCAAATAATTTAGAGATATATTTTTGACGTACAATTAAACTATTTTCAGACATATATATATACATATGGAGGATATAAAATTAATAGAAAAAAAATTTAAATATTTATCAAAAAATCCTAAGAAAAACTATAATGAATTACTCAGTTTATATCAAAAACTAGTAGTTTATTATTATTATTTAAAGAAAACGGACGAATTAATGTGAAAGAATTATTAAAAGAATTTAGTCTAGGCGGGGATTGAACTCGCGACCTTCCGCTCATAAGACGGATGCTCTAACCACTGAGCTACTAGACCATACGGTAATATAATATTATACCCGATGTGGGGATTGCACCCACGACCTTCCGCTTAGAAGGCGGACGCTCTATCTACTGAGCTAAACGGGCTGGCGGTTTTATTGGGGTTCGCACCCAAGACCTTCCGGTTAACAGCCGGATGCTCTAACTAACTGAGCTATAAAACCTGATTCTTCTCATTTATAATAATTTAATCCACTTAGTATTATTATAAAAGGAAGCTTATTTGATATTTAAGTAAGGTAAATATACATAATATATAGTGTAAAAATCAATATATATTACTTTCAATTTTTTTCCTCAAGGGAACATAATAAATTAATTAATAATTTTAACATTTCTTAAAATATAAATTAAGAAACAACCAAAGATTAATTTAATCTAAGTAATTATTAATTAATTGCAACTATTACTATATTAATAAACCGAAAGCTGTTAATTTTTTCCTCAGTATGTTTTATCATTTACATATCCTATTCGCTAATATTATTATTAACTTTTAGATTTAAATGATAGCATTAAAGGGAACATTTTTACTTACTATATTATATAAAATAATTTTTAAATCATTTCTTATTTAATTTTTATATTTAAAGATTTTTCTTAAGTAATATAATGAGTTGTCCAAATGGTTATGAAAAAACAAGTAATGGTTGTATACTAAATTGTAAACCTGGTTATAGTTCAGATGGTATTGATAAATGTTATAGATTTTGTGTAGATGCGCCAATAAGTGATAACTATTGTACAGTAGTTCCATGTCCTAATGGTGGTATTTTTAATCCAGTGAATATTAATCAATATTCATACTCTGGAACTTGTAGTGGACCGGGAATATCTACATATCCTGCACAAACTAAGGGAGTAGGTGGAGGGATTCCAGATATTTATACTAGAGATCCACCTTCTCCCTCCCCTCGTCCCTCACCTCGTCCCTCCCCTCGTCCCTCCCCTCCTCCCTCCCCTCCTCCCTCCCCACCTCCCACTGTCCGGTTCCCTCCGGGCAGTTAGTGCGATTGAGGATCAATGTTCATACTAAGAGACGAAGAGGAGGAGTGCGGCTCGTCCTG
>Ga0209189_1002807_pt1 | contig 11965 bp, 10 predicted proteins | sample C_130820_EF_Meta_FD_187308 | JGI IMG/M metagenome (GOLD analysis project Ga0209189, IMG submission 187308) | Freshwater microbial communities from Lake Croche, Canada to study carbon cycling - C_130820_EF_MetaG (SPAdes) (version 3) | ecosystem: Environmental > Aquatic > Freshwater > Lake...
GTGGGGCCCTCATCATCCCGGCGGGGGAAGCCGCAGAAGAGCTCCGGCAGCCGCAGCATCGGCAGCGCCCGGGCCGTGTCGAACAACCCGCTGAACAGGCGCATCGCATCGGCGGTGCGTCCGTAGCGCGCCAGCCCCAGGCCGATCAGGGCATTGTCGTGGGGCCAGACCGAACCGTTGTGATAACTCATCGGGTTGTAGCGCCGCTCCCGCTCGTCGAGGGTGCGCACGCCCCAGCCGTTGAAGCTGGTGGGGGCCAGAAGCTGACGGGCCACCGAGGCCGCCACCGCCTTCGGCGCGATGCCGGTGAGCAGGCAGTGGCCGGCATTGGAGCTGCGCACCACACAGGGCTGGCCGTGGCCATCGAGGGCCAGGGCATAGGTGCCGATCGCCTCGCACCAGAAGCGATCGTGGAAGCGTCCCCGCAGCAGACGGGCCTCCTCCAGCAGGGTCTCCGCCTCGCCATGGCGCCCGAAAGCACCCAGGATCCGGGCCATGGCCCGGCGGGCGCCATAGACATAGGCCTGCACCTCACACAGGGCGATCGATCCCTCGGCCATCCGGCCGTCGGCGTGGTGCACCGCATCATCGGAATCCTTCCAGCCCTGGTTGCGCAGGCCCCCCTGGGCTGCGCGCCGGTAGCGCAGGAAACCATCGAAGCTGGCCGCCTCGGCCGAGCGGATCCAGGCCATGGCGGCCTCCAGGGCCGGCAGCAGATCGGCGATGAACCCCCGGTCGGCACTGCGCTCGAAGTAGTCACCCGCCAGCATCACGAACAGCGGCGTGGCATCGACCGTGCCGTAGTACTGGCGGAAGGGCACCTCCCCGAGGGCCGCCATTTCCCCCAGCCGCGCCTCGTGAAGGATCTTGCCGGGTTCGGCATCGCGGCCGGGGTCGTGCTGTTGGGCCTGGTGTTCGGCCAGAAAGCCGAGCACCCCCCGGGCCAGGCGGGGCTCCACCAGCAGCAGCTGGCGGGCCGTGATCAGCCCGTCGCGGCCGAAGGGACAACTGAACCAGGGCACCCCGGCGAAGGGATAGAGCCCGTGCTCGAGCCGGCTGGAGAGCAGATGCACATCGGAGGAGGAGCGCCGGATCCAGCTGTTGAGGGCGGGGTTGTCGGTGACCGGTGCGGCGGCGCGCCGGCGGGCCTCATCAAAGCGCTCGATCGTGGCGGCCAGGGCCCCATCAAAGAGCTCGGCGGGGGTGGCGCCATCCGCTGCGGCCGCCGGGCCGTCGGGCAGGAAATCGAGTACCAGGCAGATGCGCCGGGTCAGCCGCGGCTCCAGCTCCAGATGGAGGCTGAGGTGGCGCTCCCCCCGTTCCTCCAGGGGCGCTCCGATGCGCAACCGGGTGCGCCGGGCTTCTCCGTCGAGACCGTGATACAGAAAGGAAAGACCTTCTTCGAGCCCCCGGACCTCCAGGTCGCCGCGCCGCTGGCGGGCCATGCCCCGCACCTCGAAGATGTCGTGAAAATCGGCATCACAGCGCAGGGTCAGCGGCACCCGCACGGGCTCAGCTTCATAGCTGGTGAAGCTGAGTTGCTGCACGCAGGAGCTGGGGGTGAGCAGGGTGCTGCGCTCCAGATGCACCGAACCGCGTGACGGCGCCGTGCCGCCCTCGTTCTCATTGCTGAGATGGCTCACATGCAGCCCCATTTCCCCCCGTTCGGTGGAGCTCAGCACCGTGGGGGGCCGCTGCCAGAGCAGGAGCTGCAGGCGGCTCAGATGGCGCGTGCCGCGGTGAAAGATGCCGGAATCCGGATGGGTCTCCGGGCAGATCTCCCCACGGCTGTCGAGCATCGCGAAGGTCTCTCCGTCCTTGAGCACGAACGGAGGCAGCTGGTCATGCGACATGCAGAAGCGGCCCGATGCCGTTGGCCGAGGGCTCTGGGCGGGGCAGACCAGCGCCGGGGCCGGGGCCGGACTGCGCCGCGATCAGACGGCGGTAGAGCCCCACGTACTCCCGGGCCTGGCGGGTCACGCTGAAGCGCTGCTCAAAACTGGCCCGCACCCGGCGGCGATCGAGGCGCTCAATCCCACGCACGGCCTCCACGGCCGCCGCGATCGAGCCCACCAGCACCCCGTTGACGCCGGTCTCGATGATCTCCGGGGTTGACCCCTCCCGCCAGGCGATCACCGGAGTGCCACAGGCGTTGGCCTCGATCATCACGAGTCCGAAGGGCTCGGGCCAGTCGATCGGGAACAGCAGGGCCAGGGCCTGGGCCAGCAGCTCCTGCTTGCCCGCGTCGTCCACCTCACCGATGAACTCCACCAGGGGGTTGCCCCGCACCAGCGGCTCAATCACCTTCTGCCAGTAGGCCTGATCGGCCCGATCCACCTTGGCCGCCACCCGCAGGGGCAGGCCCACGGCGGTGGCAATGGCGATGGCCCGGTCGAGCCGCTTCTCCGGTGACACCCGCCCCACGAAGGCGAGGTAGGGCTGGGGGTTGTAGCCGGGGCGGTAGAGATCGGGCGGCAGGGCGTGGTACACCGTGCCCAGCCAGTGGGCCCCGGGGATGGGGCGCCGCTGGGCTTCGGAGATCGACACCAGCGGCACCTCACGAAAGCGCTCGTACAGCGCCGCCTGATCGGGGCTGTTCAGGGGGCCATGCAGGGTGTTGAGGGAAGGTGCCGCCAACCGACTTGCCGCGGGAAAGTGGAGGGCTCCGGTATGGAAATGGAGAATGTCAAAACGATCAACTTGCTGCAACACCTGATCGAGTTGAATGATCTCGTACACCCTTGGATCATCCACAGCGCAATGATCACGGTGGCTTGCCATGCGCAGGGATTCTCTAACGCACCACTGCAACTCGGCGCTGGTGCGCGAATCACCACTGGCGAACAGCACCACGCTGTGGCCCAGCCGAACGAGCTCTTCAGTGAGATAGTGAACAACCCGCTCTGTACCCCCGTAGCGCCTTGGGGGAACGCTTTCCCACAGGGGTGCAATCTGGGCGATTCTCAGGGGATGCACAGCTCAGAACCTCGCGTAATGCAACGAACACACCAATCAGCAAGACACCGCGACTCGCCCAGGCAGCGGCAACTGTTGGCCGTGGCTCACCGCGACGGCCAACGCAGACCTCCCTGGGGGCGACAGCCGGGCGCCTGTCCTGCAATCCAGCTGCCCCTGTGGTCATTCTGCGCTGATCTTCAAGCTGCAGAGTGAAGCGTTTTCAGCCACGCGCCCCGCTCCTGCTGAACCGTCCCGGCTCAGCCGCCTCCGGCCTCCGCGCACGCCGGACAGAGGCAGCGCACATTCAGGACGCACTCGAGCAGATGGAAGCCCTCGGCTGAGGCGGCCTGCTCTCCGGCCACCAGCACGGCGCCACTCTCGAATTCCTCGGTGCGCCCGCAGCGGACGCAGACCAGATGGTGGTGATGGGGGTGGGCATCACTGGCCAGCTCAAAGCGTCGCCCTCCCTCCGGCAGCTCAAGCTCCTGCAGGAGCCCCAGGGAACTGAGCAGCCGCAGGCTGCGGTACACGGTGGCCAGGGACACCCGGTCGGCGCCGCGGCCCAGGCGGTGGTGCACGTCCTCGGCGCTCAGGTGGCGACCCTCGCCGAGTTGCTCAAACAGCGCCAGCACCTTCTGGCGCTGGGGAGTGAGGCGCTGGCCCCGCTCATGGAGGCTGCTGCGCAGGCCGGGTGCAGGATTGGGAACCGGGGCCTTCGCCGCCACTGCGGAACGCCGCTCGCTGCTCGCAAGAGTAGGTGTTATTGAGAAGAGAGGCCAGGGCCGCGGCCGGCCAGGCGGTGATCCAGATCCGCCAGCAGGGAGGCCAGCACATCCCCCAGGGTGGCCACCAACCGATAGCTCAGGGCCACCGCCAACAGGGGAGCAGCCGCCAGGCCTCCCCCCAGTCTCAGCAGCAGCACCGCCTCAAACACCCCAAGGCCGCCCGGCGCCCCCGGCACCACCAGGCCCACCGTCCAGGCCAGGGCGAAACCCGAAAGCCAGGTGATCCAGGGGAGGGAGAGCTGCAGATCAAAGGCCCACACGCAACAGGCGAAGCCGGCGAAGCGCAGGAGCACGAAGGCCAGTTCCGCCAGCAGCGGTGGCCAGGGATAGCCGGGCAGCCGGGCCGGCGGAGCGCCGGCGGCCAGGGCGAGCGCCTCCGAATCGCCCAGCTCCACCGCCAGGTCGCTCGCCTTGCGGCGCTCCAGACGGGCCAGCAAGGGTTCGAGCCAGCGGGGTTGGAGCAGCCCAAGGGGGAGCAGGGCGGCCAGGCCGAGGCCCCCCTGCCAGCCCCCCAACCCCACCAGCGCCAGGGCGGCAATCGCCGCCAGCAGCGGTTCGAGCACCACCACCAGAACACTGCTCGCGGCGCTCTGGGGTGCCTCCACACCACCGCTGCCCCGACGGAGGGCCTGCACCCGGGCCGCCAGGTGCCAGATCCCTCCCGGCAGAAACTTGCGCAGGTTGGTCACCATGAAATGGGCCACGCTGGCCTCCCAGCGGGGCCGCAGCCCAAGCCAGCGCAGCAGAACGGTCCAGGCGAGGCCATTGACCACCACGCTCAGCAGGCTGAACCCCACGCCGAGCACCAGCCAGAGCCAGCCCTGGGGATCCAGACCCAGCTGCAGCAACGGACGGGCGTTGCCGAGCAGGGCCGCCATCACGAAGCCGAGGCTGGCCAGGGTGATCCAGGGCCGCAGTCCTCCGGGCAAGGGGGGCAGCCTGCCGAGGCGGGTCCGAAGCGCCGCCAGCACCGAAGCGAAGGAGCGGGCCATGGCGGGCGCCGCGCCGGAGCCCCTCCCCGCGGGCGCCTTTGGCGCTGCCGCGGGCGGTGCCCCGGCGGGGTCTGGCGGGCCAGACAGGGAGCCGGTGGGTTGAGCGATTCCCGGCCGGGAACGCCACGATCCCGGGCGCCACGGCATTCCGGCGATGAGAGCCCGCAGGCGCTCCAGCTGGGGACGGAGGGGAAGGGTCATGGCAGGGATCCTCGCGCCCCGGCCTGGGGGGCAGCGGAGCCGCCCGGCTCCGATCGGTCAGGATCCGGCTGCCCCGGCTCGGGCTGACCCGGTTCCTGCTGGCCCCGCAACCGTTTGCCCGGCTGAGGCTCGCTCAGCTCCGGATGCTCGCGATCCGGCTCGCCCGGCAGCGGCTCCTGGGGAGCGGCCGCCCCGGCCAGGGCCTGCTCCACCAGGGCCCGGATCTGGCCCAGGGCCATCCCATGGCGATGGGCCAGCGCGGCCAGGTCGTCGGCCTCGGCCTTGGCCCGCCAGCGGCCCTCCGGCAGCCGGGCCCACTTGATCCGCACCGGCCCCAGCGGTGTGCTGAGGGTGGCGGGCCGGCGGGGCAGGACCCAGCGCTGCTGAAGGGTTTCCCGGACCCCCAGACTGCCGCTGTGGCGCCACCACACCTGGCGCAGGGTCGGGGCCAGGGGTGGGGGCAGCAGCGCCGTGACCAAGGTGCCGAGCCGGCCCTTCTTCATGGTGACGGGCTGGCTGAACACCTCCACGGCGCCGGAGTGCCGCAGGGCCTCCCCGAGAAAGGCCAGATCCTCGGCCGAAGCGTCATCAATCTGAGCCTGCTGCACCAGCAGGGGCTCGCGGATCTCCCCCGGGGCCGCGCCGGGGCTCTCCGGCAGGGGCTCCGCCAGGGTGAGCCGCAGCAGGTTGGCCCGATCCAGCTGGCGCGTGCCCAGGCCCACCCCGATCCGCCGGGGCACGGCAGCAGGATGGACCCCGAAGCCGCTGGCCCAGCAGGCCACCAGGGCCGCGCCGGTGGGGGTGGTGAGTTCACCGGCCGCAAATCCCTCGCTGGAGGCCAGGGGCATGCCACGCACGCGAGCGATCTCGAGCACCGCCGGCGCCGGCAGGGGAAGCGGGCCATGGGCGGTGGCCACGCTGCCGTGGCCAGCCGGCGGCGGGGTGCACAGGAGTGGCTCCACCTCCAGGTGCAGCAGGCCTGCACACACCCCCACCACGTCCACCAGGGCATCGAGGGCTCCCACCTCATGGAAATGCACCCGCTCCAGCGGCTGGCCATGCACCACCGCCTCGGCTTCAGCCAGCAGGGTGAACACGGCCAGCACCCTTTCGCGCAGGGCAGGATCGAGGGGAGCTGCGGCGATCTGCCGCCGCAGCTCCCCCCAGAGCCGATGGGGTGGATCCGGCTCCAGGCTGTCCACCGCCAGGTGGAGACCCCGCAGGCCACCGCTGCGGCGCTCCTCCACCACCAGGCGATAGCGGCCGGCCAGGCCGAGGGCCGCCAGGGGTTGGTGCACAACAGCCTCGGGCACCCCCAGGTCCAGCAGGGCGGCCAGCAGCATGTTGCCCGCCAGACCGGTGGGGCAGTCGAGCAGGGCGAGGGTCATGGGTGGGAGCCCAAGGAAGGATCGGCGGCCGGCGGGCTGCCGGGATGGGCTGGAAGGCCGGCCTGGGCGGTGGCGGCCGGCTCGGAGCCATCGGTGGTGAGATCCAAGGGCCGGGGCCAACCCAGCCGAGGCGCCACCTGGGCCAGGCGGTCGGCCTCGGCCTCCAGCCGCTGGCGCTCCCTGCGCAGCCACTGCTCCACCTCGCGGCGGGCCCGCCGCTGCTCCATCTGGGCCGTGGCCACGTCATGGCCGGAGACCCCCCAGAGCCTGCCCAGCAGGGAGCGGTCATCGGCGCCCCCCTCACTGCCTCCATAGACAAGGGTTTCGGCCGCCATGCCGGCCAGCAGCACCCGGCTCCAGCGGCGCAGCTCCTCAAGCGGAAGGCGGGCGCTATCGGGGGGCGTGAGCACGGTGGTGCCGCCGGCGGCGAGGCCTGCCCGCAGGCAGGCGAGGCTGCCCACGTGGATGGCGGCGACCGCCACCCCCTCCCGCTCGGCCACCAGGGCATGGCCAGCCTCATGGAGCGCGATCCGGCGCAGGCGCAGCAGTCCCCCCGGCAGGGCTTCGGCCAGCAGGTGGCCGCCGCGGCCCCCGAAACGGGCGGCATCCACGGTGAGCCCGCTGAGGGAAACCGCCACCAGAGCGGTGGTGATCCAGGGGGAGAGACCCAGCAGCGGGCCCAGCAGCGCCAGCAGGCTCACCACCAGCACCGCCACACCCGCAGCCGTGGCCCCGTTCATCGCCAGCCCTCGGCGGTCAACGGGAGGGGCGGCCCACGGCCTGCCCATGGCTCCTCACCGGTCCAGCGGCGCGGTCCTTGTCGGCCTCGGCAGGCCGGCGGTCCGTGCCCCGGCGCTCACCGCGTTCCCCGCCACCGCCACCGCTGCCGCCACCACCCCGGCGGCCCTTGCCACCACGGGTTCCCCGCTGGGCCAGGGGAGCCACCACCTCACAGGATTCAAGACATAAGTGCTGGCCCTGACGGCGTAGGTCCAGGGCCACGAAATGGCGCAGGTGCTCCAGGGGGACCTCGCCCCGGAGCTGCAGCTTGAAGGGAATCGGCCGGCTGCCGTCCGGCCGGGGCTGCTGGCGCACCTTCACCACCAGATCGCCGGTTTCGGGCCGGGTGTAGATCAATTCACCGCGCACCGAGAAGTAGTCGTCCCCCTCCGCCAGGGCATCGGAGGGGGCCGGAGCGTCCGCCGCCGCCGGCTCGTCCGGCTCGGATGCGGCCAGGGTGCTCGGCTCCCACACGCCCACCATCTGAAGGTGGAGCTGGTTTTCGTCGCGGCTGCGGGGATACACCACCCAGAGATGGGGCAGCGCCAGGTCGAGGTGGCGGCGCATCAGGGTGAGCAGCCGTCCCAGCACCACCGCCTCCAGTTCGGTTCCGTCCTCCGTGCGAATCACCCCGCGGGTGGGCTGGGAAGGATCGCTCGGCACATACAGGCCCCGCACCACACCGATGGCCCGGTACTGCATCGGCTCGGTGACCGGGGAAATGGGGTGGGCGCGCATGGTGAGGGGGAAAACACCCCGAAGGGGACAGTCGCTGCCGGGCCAATGTAGCCAGCGCGGCAGGTAGCCTCCGCATGGAGCTGCATCGTCCTCCCCGCCTGGATGCCAACCCCGACCCGCAGCAGCGCCACCCTCCTCTGGTCCGGGGCCGGAGCCCTCACGCTCTGCCTGCTCGCCCTCAGCGCCGGCTGGTGGCTGGGTCGTCACCAGGCCGGCGCCATCCCGGAGGACAGCCGTCGCGCCGCCCTGATGCAGGAAAGCAGCCTGCTGCGCAACAAGGTGATCCGGGGGGAAGCGAGCGACGCCGACCGCCAGCGCTACCTGGAGCTGCTGGTGGGCCTCGACCGCCGCGGTGAGGCGATCGCGGTGCTCGAACCCATGGCCGACCGCGAACCCGACCGCTGGTCGCTGCGGCTGATGCTGGCCGAACTGCGCCGCGATCAGGGCGATGCCGCGGGCGCAGAACGGGAGCTGCGCCAGATCCTCAACCGCTCACCCAGCCAGGTCGATGCCCTGCAGCTGCTCACCCTGATCCGCCTGGAGCGGGGCGAGGGAGCGGCAGCCGAAACCCAGGTGAAGGGGGTGTACGGGGGCCTGATCCGGCCCGAAGCCAAACCGGAGGCCCTCGGGGTGGGCCTGCTGCTGGCCGAACTGCAGCAGAAGCGGGGGGAAGCCGCCGCCGCCGAGCTCACCTATCAGGAACTGGCGCTGGCCTTTCCAGCCGACCAGCGGCCGCTGATCGGGCTGGCCCTGCTGCGCCACTCCCGGGGCAATGCCGCCGGGGCCCTCGAGGCCCTGCAGCTGGCCCGCCGGCGCAGCCCGGACCCGGAGAAGAGCGATCCCAGGCTCGATGCCCTGGCGGCCAGCTGGGGTCTGGAGAAACTCAAGGGGAGCCCGGCAGGGTCGGGCGCGAAGCCGCCGGGCGGGGCCCTGCAGCCGGAGCGGACGGCGCCGGGCTCCCTGCCGGCGGCGCAACCCGTGCCGGCACCGACTGCGCCTCCAGCGCCTTGATTGCCTGATCCACCGCGGAGGCGGGGGGCGTGGCGTCATCGAGAGCCGTGCTGCGCCGGAGCCGGTTGATCAGGTCGATCGGGTTGTTGAGATCGATGCCGGAACTGCTGCCGCCCGGCCCCACGCCACTGCCGGAACCGCCGCCATTGCCGAAGATCTGACGGTCCTGGGCACTCACCCCGAGGGGCGGACCAAAGCCGCTGGAGGCCTGGGCCATCACCGGAGCGGCCTGGGCGAAAAGCACCAGGAAGCCCAGCAGCGAAGCGGTCGGCGCCCGATCGCGCAGCAGCCGGGCCGCTACCCGGATCCCCGCAGGGAGAGCGGGCTTTGTGCACGCCACCACGGCCGCGGGGCGTGCACAGGAGGCGCTGGGGCGAGACAGGCTGCCGCCTGCGTGGGATCGGGTGGCGAGGTCCGCCATAGCCTGCGCGCCGATGGCTCGTGGTTGGGCCACTTTAGAAGCGCCCGTTGGGAGACCACTGCATGCGGATCGCCACCTGGAACGTGAACTCGGTGCGTACGCGCCTCGACCAGGTGCGGGCCTGGCTGGAGCGCGCCCAGCCGGATGTGCTCTGCCTGCAGGAAACCAAGGTGGCCGATGCGCTCTTTCCCCTCGAAGCCTTCCGGGCCCTGGGCTACACAGCAGCCATCAGCGGCCAGAAGGCCTACAACGGCGTAGCGATTCTCAGCCGGCTGCCGCTCGAGGATGTGCAGGTGGGCTTCGCGGCGCTGCTGCCCGGCGATCCGGAGGCGCCGGCCCTGGGGGAGCAGAAACGGGTGATCAGCGCCCGGATCGAGGGCCTGCGGGTGCTCAACCTCTACGTGCCCAACGGCTCTGCGCTGCGCTCGGAGAAATACGCTTACAAGTTGGCATGGCTGGCCTGCCTGAAGCGCTACCTGGCGGCCCAGGAAGCCGAGGGGGATCCTCTGGTGATGGTGGGCGACTTCAACATCGCCCTCGAGGCCCGCGACATCCACGACCCGACGCGGCTGACCGGCGGAATCATGGCCAGCGAGGCGGAACGGCTGGCCCTGCGCGAGGCGCTGGGGGAGCGGCTGGAGGATGGCTTCCGGCTCTTCGAGGCCGAAGCGGGCCACTGGAGCTGGTGGGATTACCGCAGCGCCGGCTGGGAGACGGGCCGGGGCTGGCGCATCGACCACATCTATCTCGATAGCGAGCTGCGCGAGCACGCCCTGGGCTGCAGCATCGATTCCCAGGTGCGCGGCAACAGCCAACCGAGCGACCACGCGCCGGTGACGATCACCCTGGCCTGGCCCCCGCCGGAGGAGGACCAGGAGGAGGAGCCAGACGAGGACGACCGGCTCTTCTGAGGAAGCACTCGGGAAGCCGCCAGCCCGAATCCGTTGTCTGATCGGGGTCTGATCGGGCGTTCGGCTATGGGGCCCCGGGGGCGGCCCCTTCCACCGCAAGACCATCCACACGCTCATCCAGCGAGCTTGCAGCCGGGTCATGCCGCCGCAGCGCCCCTGCCAGCACCTCCTGCTTGCTCCGGCGACGGATCTCCAGAACCTCGGCCAGGTCGGCGGCAAGCCTTGGTGCCTCCAGCAACAGATCCTGGAGCCGCTCCGTGGGAATCACCAGCACCTGCAGATCCGTCGCGGCCTGCACGACCGTGTCGGCGATGCGGCCATGGAGCAGCGAACTCTTTTCGCCGAAGAACTCGCCCTTTTGCAGGATGCCCAGGCTGCAAAAGGTGCCGCCGGCATCGGGCAGCAGCAATTCAGCCTCTCCCTCCAGGATCAGGTAGAGGCCATCGAGGTGCATCTGGTGATGCAGAACCACCTCATCGGCCGCGTAGGTGTGCACAGGGCAATGCAGCAACAGCCTCTCAAGGCGATCGCTGGGAAGGCCGGCGAATCCGGGAGTGCCCTTGAGAAACTGAAGCGAAGCAGCCTGGCGCTGCTCCGGACCGGCCAGGGGTGGCGTGTAAGGAATCTCGTGGCGAATCGGATAGGGAATCGTGAGGCCATGGCGCTGGGAGAGATACCAGATGCGCAGATTCATTTCGTCTCGGATATCTTGCTCACCCAGGCTGTAGCTAGGTGCAAAAATCTCAACCATATAGTTAATCGCAAAATCGCCATAGCTTTCGATCACAACATCCACGGGTGGTTTACTGAGTACGCCAGGGATTTCCTGGGCCGCAGCGATCAGCAGTTGCCGCACCCGGTTGGGGGGATCGTCGTAGGAGAAGGAGATCGGGATTTCAACCCGATGCAAGGGTGTAGGGCGGCTGAAGTTGGTGAATTGACCCTTGGAAAGTTCAGAATTCGGAATCACCAGCAGATCTTGAGACTCGGTCTTGAGGTGCACCGAGCGCCAGTTCACCTCCACCACCTGGCCAAGACTGTCGCCGATCTGCACCCAGTCGCCCATACTGATCGGCTGCTCAAATAGCAGCGCCACGCCGGAGAAGATATTGCCGAGGCTGTCCTGCAGGGCAAGACCCAGCACCAGCGATCCCACTCCCAGGGCGGTGAGGAAGCCGCCCAGATCGGCCCCCCAGACGGTGGAGAGCACGATGGCCGAACCGATCAGCACCAGCAGGAAGCTGCCGAGATCTCGGAACAGCTTGGGCACCTTGGCCTGCCAGCTGCCCTGGGGCGCCCCCTCGAACAGCACCACCTTGAACAGGGTGAGCGCGGCCACGATCAGGGTGATCCACACCAGGGTCTCGCTGACCCGCACCCCCACCGCGGATCGGGGACGGGCGAGCAGATCCACCAGCAGCAGGTAGAGGGCCAGGGCCGGCAGGGTCCAGTTGCGCAGAATCGCCAGCGGGGCCACCAGGGCCGGCTGATGGCGCTGCAGCCAGCGAAGCGCCTCGCCCAGCAGCAGCATCAGCAGCGGGAAGCCCAGCATCAGGACCATCACCCAGCCGGGATTCACCATCGCGATGGTGGCCCCGGTGGCCAGGCTGTTCGCCACCGTGGTGGCGAGAGATTGGAGGGAGTTCATGCCGGGGAATCCGCAGCAGCCGAGCCCGCCAGGGCCCTCTCCAGGGGGCTGAGCTCCCAGATCGCGATCGCCCCCTCTCCCTTCACCTGGATGGCAGGGAGGGGATCGAAGCGGTAGAGGCCATCGAGAGCG
>Ga0209189_1002808_pt1 | contig 11964 bp, 10 predicted proteins | sample C_130820_EF_Meta_FD_187308 | JGI IMG/M metagenome (GOLD analysis project Ga0209189, IMG submission 187308) | Freshwater microbial communities from Lake Croche, Canada to study carbon cycling - C_130820_EF_MetaG (SPAdes) (version 3) | ecosystem: Environmental > Aquatic > Freshwater > Lake...
GTTTGACGCCATTGTAAACTAATGTGCGAAGCACTGTGGCATTGGGGTCCTCCTTTTCCTTGTTTTCTTCGTCGGTATAAAAAAACTTGTGTCGCGACCGGTCTTTACAGATGTAAATGGGTTGATTGGGACCAGAAAGGCATTTTTTGATGGTCATGTCCGCGAGGTTTTTCTGACTATCGGAAGCCAGCAAATCTTTGATTGAAAAATTCTTGAATGTTTCTTGGATCACTTCTTGGGTAAGACAGTTGAGGATGCTTCCGTAATTGTTGTTGGTGGTGCTTGAATCGTTGATGGTGATATTTGTGGATTGAGTGGGTTTTTCTTTCAAGATTTCAACTTCTTTTTTTAGTTTGGCCATTTCGGCGCGCATTTGTTCGATATCACTCGCTGTTTTCTCTTTTTCTTTTTCCTTTTCTTTATTTTTTTGTTTACAGATGTCAAGATGTGTTTTCAAACGACATTTTGATGAAAAAGCCTTTGCGCAATGTTCGCATGTAAATACATTTTCATCTGTTTTATCCTTATTCTGTATTCGCAAACAATACTTTGAATATCGCTGATGACGATTAAGCGCAGATGCATCTGATAATTCATTTAAACAATATTTGCAAACAACAGGCATATTTATATATACAATTATTTCTTTAATACGATGTAACAAAAATGTAACAAAATGCACACTTTTTTGTTACATTTTGTTAACCGTGTCACATTTTACAGGATGTAACAAAATGTAACAAAAAATCTATAAAAAATGGATTAATTTACAGACTGTTTTGGGTAAGTAACAATTACATAAATAATTCTTAAAATTTACAGATTGATTACAGGGAATGTAACAATTTTAAAATTGTTACATCCCATTGTGTGTGTGTGGAAATAAAAGTTTTTATAAAAGTAAAGTATCTAAAATTAATTTTGAAATCCGTTTCGTAAAAACCAAAACTATAAAAATTTCACGGCTTTTTGTGAAAAAGCCGTACCAAAAACGTAACGTTTAAAATAACTATTTGGATCCACGATCTCTCTTTAAATATAAAAAAGTGAAAGGAAGTGCTACATATAATATTAAAATTATATATATATTAACCACAAAATTAACCACTAAAAATAACATTTTTATAAAAAAGGAGGATATAAATAGGTAGTCAACATCCTGTGAAAATTTTTTTAGAAATTTAGATTTATTTTTTAATAAATGGCAGATGCTGATGTTCAAAAAGTCCTTGTCTCAGGACCTGTAAGTTATTCCATCTTGTCATATAAAGATAAAAGTGGATACAATGATTTAATTGTTCATAATTTTGGCGATGCACATGTACGAGAAACAGAATGTAAAGACTCGTCAAAAAGAATACAAGAAGTAATGGATGACACATTTAAATATTATCAAGAACATCATCCAGATGAGAAAATTGATGTATTTATTGAAACTGGTTATTATATGAATACAACAGATTTTAAATCAGGTGAAATCTATCTACACGATTTGCTTGGGTATTATAGCGACTGTTATAACCCACATAGTGATCCTACAAAGTTGTTTGAACGTGATAAAAAATCGTGTGATCATAAATATCCAAATGTACGCTTTCATTTAATTGATTTAAGACATATAATTGGTGTTATCGCAGGAAATAAATTTTTTAATATTAATACATTAACAAGTAGCATCTTTCATAATAATGATGAAGAAAGTATAAAAATTCAATTTTTTATAAAAAAATTTTTGTTAAAACAAATTTATAAAATTGAAAATGTTGTAGTTAAAAATAAAATTTTTGAAATGTATGTTGATTTTTTTAAAAACAAATTGCCAGAGGTCCGTCTAATGAAACTAATGAAACTAATGGATATTTATTTGTTATCAAGACTTTTTAGGACTTATGAAAAATATCCAATAAAAAACGTAATAATTTATAGCGGAGCATTTCATGCGTTAAATTATGATAGATTTTTTAAAGAATTAGGAGAAAAAGTAGGTTTTCAAACATGTTTTTCTCTAAAAGATCTAGATAAAGATGGGCTTTTTAGTCAATGCATTGATGTCGAGTTAAAACATAATTCTTTACAGTTTAATAGAGAAGATATAGAGAAGCTTTCTTGTTATAGTGATAAGATACCTTACAAAACTGTATCCAAGTCTACAGGTCCATTTTTTAAACAAAAAGATCATGATAAAGTTGCTTTTTTTCAAAAATATACAAAATCTATTGATACTCTTTAGAATTTATGAAAAGTAAAGGATTAAATGTACAACTTAAAATATCAGAAAATAGTCCGATTAATGAAAAAGATATTTCACTTGTTGTTACTGATGGTAAAATTTATAGACATTCACATTCTGACATTGACAAATTTAAGGATAGTAAAACCCCCGCTTTAATTGTTGATATTGATGATATAATATTTGAAATGACAAATACTACTGTACCAGTTTTTCGTGCAAAAAAATCTAGAAAAAAATCTAAAAAACGTTCGATCCGTCTTCAGACTTTAAAAAATATAAAAAATCGTTCCAGTAAAAAAAGAAGTAAATAAATATGTTTATTGTTATTAAATAAACAGAATGTTGTTTCATAAATTATGTCACGAATATATTCAATTACATAAAGGTTTGTTTTGGTCGTTTATTATTATCTCCTCTATCTCGTACATTGTTAAAATTCTTGTCACGCCCATGATTTATTCCAACATTATGGACCTTACCTCCACCAACTTTATTACCATCATTAAACAGCTCTGTATACTATGGACCTTTATCGGCGTCATTTATATTGTAAAACTGCGTCTGGAAAACAAGCTATTCCCCGAATTTTTATCATTTGTGCGCCAACGCCTGCTTCGTCTGTACCTTGAAAAAAACAAGACCGATTTCAACGAAGCAAGTGTCTCCGCCGACATTACACGCATCTTTGAAGTAACGCGTTACATGAAAGACATTTTTTCTTGGACTGCACAGTTTATTTTACCGATGTGCATCCTTATCGTCGTAATCAACACGTATTTTCTCTATAAATTACCTGTATTGGGTATCATTAATATCGGATGCAATATGAGTATTATTGGCTATATCTATAAAAATTACTCATCGCTCGTTGAAAACTCCAACCGGCGTGAAACGACATACATGGATATGGTCAAAAAATTGGACGAAAATTTCAACAATTTAATGAATATTTACTTGAACAATCAAGTTGAACCAACACTAACGACAAATGAAAAAATAGAAAGTGAATATACAAAGATTTATAAGCGACAAAATGGTGAAGTCATGAATTTCACCAATACCATTAAAATTGCCAATTATGTCTTTGCCTTTATCTGTCTTTATGTGCTGTATATGCATTCTAAAAACAACGATAAAAATGGATATAAAGATGACAAGGACTCTAAAAAACAGTTTGTCAAGATTCTCCTCATTTTTACCTTTTACATCTCCACATTGGAAAATCTGGCCGAAGACATCCCGTTCTATATCATGACGACGGGAAATATCAAAAATGCCGAGCCGTTTTTACACGACGTGACCAATGTCCAGCTTCGCGAAAATTACATCCCAAATTATCAAGGCAATATCACCATCGACAACATCTCGTTTAAATACAAAGACAGTCCAATTTTTACAGATTTTTCAATGGATGTCAAGAAGGGCGAACGCGTTGGTATTATTGGCCAAACGGGAAGAGGCAAATCCACATTGATGAAGCTTATTTTACAGTTTTACAAGGTGGACAATGGCGCCATATACTTGGATGGGCAAAATGTAAACGATATCAACGTGGACGCGATTCGCCATCACATCAATTACGTCAATCAAAAAACGACGCTTTTTAACGATACCATTTTAAACAATATGAGATACGGCAACGATGCGACAGACGACGAGGTAGTGGCGTTGCTGACCACGTACGATTTGATGCGCGTGTTTAAATCATTGGACACAGTGGTGGAGAAAAACGGCACCAATATCAGTTTGGGGATGCAAAAGGTGATTTTCCTGGTGCGTGGTCTCCTGAAAAAATCGAGTGTGTACATGCTTGACGAACCATTTAGTAGCATTGATCCCTCCACGCGTGCCAGCGTCTTAAAGATGATTGACGCGTGCACGAAAGGCAAAACGTTATTGGTGATCACACACGACTCGAATGGATTGGATACACTGTTTGACAAGATAGTGGAACTCTAGCGCTGTTCCGACCAGCTGACGCCGAGCTTTGGGTGATTTACACACATTTGACTAACACTTGAATAATTTTTTAAACGTTACGTTTAAATTAACTATTTGAATCCCACGATCTTGCTTTAAATATAAAAAAGTGAAATAAGAAAGTGCTACATATAATTTAAATATTATATGTATTTTAACCACAAAATCAGTCACTAAAAATAACATTTTATAAAAAGGGAGGTATAGATAGGGAGTCAATATGCCATGTAAAATTATTTAAATTAATTTTATTTTGTGACTAAAATAAAATTAATTTAAATAAATGGACCCTAAAATTTTGGAAGAAATTCGTGAAAATACATATGGTTTAAAGCTTGACCTAAAGAGTCGTAAAATAGGAGACGACGACGCGGTGGCATTAGCACCAGCGCTTCAAACAAACACGACTTTAACATGTCTTGATCTGAGTGATAATAGGATACGAGATGCAGGACTAGATGACCTCTTTAAAGCGCTTCTACAAAACACGGCTTTAAAAAGTCTTTATCTACATACCAATAAAATACAAGATATAGTTGAATATACCGCGGGTCGCACAAACACGGCTTTAACACAACTTGACCTGAGTTATAATAGTATTGGAGAAACAGGTACTCGTGCGCTGATAACCTGGCTTGGAAAAACGTCTTTACAAATACTTGATCTGAGTGGTAATGGGATAAAAGACGACGGTGCAATACAGTTAGCAACCATGCTTCAAACAAACACAACTTTAACATGTCTTAAACTGAAGGGTGATCAAATAGGAGATGCAGGCGCAACGGCGTTAGCAGGTGCGCTTCGCATAAACGGCACTTTAATAACTCTTATGCTGAATAATAATAATAAAATAGGAGATACAGGTGTGATAGCGTTAGTAGGTGCGCTTCGCATAAACGGCACTTTACAAAAGCTTGATCTTATGTATACTAACATAGGAGATGAAGGTGCAAAGGCGTTAGCAGGTGTGCTTCGCATAAACACCACTTTACAAAAGCTTGACCTAAGTAAGAATTTTATAGGAGATGCAGGCGCAAAGGCGTTAGCAGGTATGCTTCGCGCAAACAAAACTTTACAAAAGCTTGACCTAAGTAAGAATTTTATAGGAGACGACGGTGCGACGGTGCTAGAAGGTGCGCTACACAAAAACACCACTTTACAAGAGCTTGAACTTGAGTTTGATGTTTCCAAACGTCCTGAAATAATGATACGTCCTGAAATAATAAGACGTATTAAAGTTCGACTAAATTACAATATATTATTAAAAAAATGGAGAGAAATTAGAAATGATAAACGACCATACACAGAACAGGAACGTCAACAAAAAATAATAGATACTTTACATAACGATGCAATAGAATTGCGAAAAGAAGCATGGGGTCTTTACGAAATTTTTACAGAAAGAGAAATACGTTTAATAAATCGTTGTATACAACGTATTACAGCTCTTGGGACTGTTCCTCGTATTGTTCCTGGGACTGTTCCTCGTACTGTTCCTGGTACTGTTCCTGGGACTGTTCCTTGGGATTTTTTTAATTATTCAGGCACTTCTTTACCTCTTGTGTTTAAAAAAACCAAGAAAAGTGTTCAAAAAAGCAAGAGAAATAAAAGATCCATCTCTACTAAAAAAGTCCTAAAATCGCATAAATCACTTAAATCGCATAAATCACTTAAATCACGTAAATCACGTAAATCGATTGAGAATCGGAAGCGCGGGGTTTGACAGATTTTGTCGTCAGTGGATGAAAAATAGAAATTTATTGAAAAGATGTAGAAGGCCACATGCTGACTTGTTAAGCCTTCCCGTTAAACACATATCAATATTGATATCAATATTGATATTATATGAATATCAGTTTGGGAATGCAAAAGGTGATTTTCCTGGTGCGTGGTCTCCTGAAAAAATCGACTGTATATATGCTTGACGAGCCATTTAGTAGCATTGATCCCGGCACACGTGCTAGCGTCTTAAAGATGATTGACGCGTGCACGACGGATAAAACGTTAATAGTTATTACACACGACTCGAATGGACTGGATACGTTGTTTGACAAGGTGGTAGAACTCTAGCGCGGTTCCGCCCAATGAAAGTTTACATCACTTTTTGTTATTTTTATTTAAATTTAAATAAAATGAGTCAAGCAGATTTGTTTAAAAGAGTGGGTGAACTACTTCAAGCAAAAGAAAATTCGCTTGATCTTTCCAACAATTCTATAGGTAATAAAGGAGCAATAGACCTCGCCGAAATGCTTAAAGACAACACGTCTTTAACAAGTCTTGATCTTTCCAACAATTCTATAGGTGATGATGGAGCAATAGCCCTCTCCAAAATGCTTAAAGACGACACGTCTTTAACAAGTCTTAATCTTTCCAACAATTCTATAGGTGATGATGGAGCAATAGCCCTCGCCGAAATGCTTAAAGTCAATAAGTCTTTAGAATGGCTTATACTTTCCAATAATTCTATAGGTGATAATGGAGCAAAAGCCCTCGCCAAAACGCTTAAAGAAGTCAACACATCTTTAAGATGTCTTATACTTTCCGATAATTCTATAGGTGATAATGGAGCAATAGCCCTCACCAAAATGTATAACGACAGCACGTCTTTAGTATGGCTTATACTTTTAAATAATCCTATAGGTGATAAGGGAAAAATAGCCCTCGAAATTATGACTAGAATGACTTTAAAAAGACTTGTAGATGATCCCGATCCTATAGTTAGTAAAAACGCAAAAGACCTCGCCCAAACGCTTAAAAGTCTTGATCCCAAACATGTGGTTAGTAAAAGTAAAACAGAAAAACCCCTCGCTAAAAAGCCTTCAAAATTTAAAAAAGTCAAGCGCAGTGTTGAAAAATCTCATCGTCGCAAGAATAAAAGCAAAACAAAAAGCGGTCCAAAACGATCAAGCAATAGAAAGAATTATTAAACAAAATATTTAATTTTAGACAAACGTCTAAAATTAACAAATTCATCTATCCCTTTTAAATTTTCGCCAAATTGTGTGCCGCATGGCGCAATGTATAAGTATTTTTTTTCAGCCAATCAAACCCCACCGCCTTCTCCGACATTACATACATATCCCCATCATTTAACATTACTTTCACGCGTTTTCCAACAGGCTCGGATTTGTAAAACCACTGGTACTGTAAATCCATACTCTCGCCAAAACGCATTGCAATCACCTTTCGACGCTCCGTATCCCCGTGAAATCCAATACCCACCTCCTTTTTTTTCAAATCCGTGTAATAATTGCCTTCCGCCAATAGATGGCTGGCCTCCTCTAAAAACTCTGGCAATTTTTCGCGAAGCGTTTCCATAACGGGCAACTCTGCAAAATTAACCACGGTTCCCTTTTTGTTTTCGTAATCGGGCTCTTGCGAAAAATCCGCAATGCACACGTTTTGGCGCGCTTTTTTATTGACCACACGACCTTTCATAAACGCTTTTTTGTCCCATTCAAATGTATGCAATTCATCCCACGCATCGTCGCCATTCATCTGGGCGTCTTCCAACAACATGTCGACACCGCCACGAATGATGAGAAGGTATGCTTTGTCTATATTGTCTTTACTTCTTTCACTTATCCCACTTATCTCATTGATATTAACAAGCTCGCAACATCCTTTTTTCTTTGCTTCAAATTTTTCCATGCACGCCGATAGATGGGCAAGGGTATGACCCGCTCCGCCGATATCTCCAATCACCTCCATCCCCTTGTGGTTTTCGATGCTTGACGACCAGGTAATGGTGATTGTTCCGGCCTTGGACATTTTGATTGTTATTTTTAAAGTATTTAAGGTTAAAAATCGATTTCAAGTCTACTCTTCTCTCTTCTCTTTTTAGAAAAAACACTATTTAATAGGGTTCAGATGGACGAATGCCCAAATGATCTTCAATTAATGTAACTTTTTCCAATAATAAATCGTGTGTTTTACTATTAGAATGTCTATGTCGTTGAATGTTTTTAACACTCTTTTTATATTTACGATACAATTTTCTATATTTAGGCGATGTTTTATCAACCTCAACATCCACCATGTTCGGCCAATTTTTGTTGATTTTATTTAATTTATCGCCCAATTTAGCATTTTTAGTCTCTAGCTTATCTATCTTTTTTAACATTCCAGATCGCCTTTTACGTAACTTTGACTCCTCTTTGGAGACGCATTTATTGCTTGGTTTATCTCTTACCAATGGTGATTTACAGTGTAACGACATTTATTACTACTAAAATTTAATTTAATTTGTCGAATTTTCAGATTTTCAGATTTTCAGATTTTCAGATTTTCAGATTTTCAGATTTTCAGATTCCCACGTCCATAAAATAGGAAAAAGACGTATATTATTTAGGCGTGATGACCGCTGACGCCTTCGTGATAACGGCTACTAGGGCCTTCGTGATAACGGCTACTAGGGCCTTCGTGATAGTGGCTACTAGGGCCTTCGTGATAACGGTCACTAGGACCTCTAGGGCCTCTGTAACCAATCTCAAAGCCGTGAGGATGGGTATAAACGGCCGGACGACGAAAATCGTCATAAATATAAAGGTTGGGGTAATCGTTGCAACATGTCGCGTTTGCACAATCGATGCCTAATCGGCGCCCGCATAAACAATTGGAAGGGTATACGATATTGGGCGAAACATTTGATGATAAAGGAGGAGGTGGCTGAGCCGACGTCCAATTGTCAATAGTATGATCTGGTTTTAGGGAGTTTTTCTCTTTCTCTTTCTCATTCTCATCCTTGTCTTTATTATCCATAAGATAAAATGTCATTAAAATAAGATGTATAATTAAGCATCCAAGCAAAAAAGATAAGATTGGCACTAACATTTATTGATACAAATAAAATAGTTTACAATTAAATTATACAAGTTTAAATAAAGATAATGGTCGACAGGCATTCACTTCCAACAGGATTTAAAATTTATCAAAAGTTAGACACGGGAATTTATGAATGTGGACCTATAGGCGTTCGTCATTTAGAGTATAATTATCCTATTTGGGTAATAGCATCGTTAGATTTAAAAGATTTAAAAGTAAAAGAAGACGATTTAGTAAAAGTCGATTTTGATCTTGAATATAAACAAGAAAATTACTATATAGCTATGGTAAATGGTAGGCCTATAATTGCGGAACCGCAAACAGAATTTAGGGAAATCGTATTTAATAAAAATTATCACAATAAATATGATGAATATGATGAAGACGAAGATGAAGATGAAGACGAAGATTTTGGTGCTCCTTGGCCAAGGAGCAACCCCATATTAGAAGAAGAGAAAGCCAGTGTAGTTACACATGTTAAAGAATTAATTACAGCTCACGAAAAACCCTTTAATACACCTGGAAGAGGACATGGATTTCCTCAATATTATACAAATAATAAATCTGATCAATCTCGTTCACCAAATAAAATGAATAGAAGAGGGCATGGCACTGGTCGATCTAGTGCACCAAAACGTAAAAAATTATTTTCATATTCTCCTACAATTCCTCCTACAATTCCACACTTTAAAAAAAATAAAAAAAGTTCAAGAAAAAGTTTAAACAAATCAAAGACTAGCATAAAGTGTAAGAAAACTCCCTATGCATGGAAGTCCTCTTCCATTAAAAAAAGCCCCTTTCGCACACTTAAAGAGGCAAAGGATGCCGAGACTAAATACAAGGCCGGTCAACCAATTGGATTTACGGCAATCTCTTCTTTAAAGTCACAAGGCCGTATCCCTAGGTCCGATGGATGTTACGTACTTGGTGACAAGTATTCTGTATTGAAACGTCATTAAACTCTACAAAATTTAAAATTTAATTTTAAATTTATTAATCTATTCTCCTCTAATCAATGTCTTCTACGGTTGGTTTTCCTGTAGGACCGCTAGGCATCCCCGAAGGAATTACTCCGTCGTGCGGTGCCCCGCTTTGGAGAGCCTTCAACTTCTCCTCCAACTCCTCCTTTGTCGCCGTCGACCCATTCTCGTCCAGCCACCTTTCCGTCTCCTCCAACGTCGTCTTGAACGTCTCCGAAATCGCATCGTCCGGCTTGGCTTCCTTTACCCGTGTCTTCATCGAGTACACAAACGATTCCAGACGATTCTTGGCCTCGATTTTTTCACCCAATGCATCGTCTTGGGCCTTGTACTGCTCGGCCTCCTTCACCATGCGCTCAATCTCTTCCTTCGACAACTTGCCCGACTCGTTTTTAATCGTAATATTCTTGGATTTGCCCGAACTTTTCTCCAACGCCGTCACATTCAAAATGCCATTGGAATCCACATCGTATGTAATCTCGATCTGGGGCTGGCCACGGGGCATCAAGGGAATATCGGTTAGGTCAAACTTGCCCAATAAATTACAGTCCTTTGTCATCTTGCGCTCGCCCTCGTAGACACAAATGGTGACTGCCGGTTGGTTGTCCGAATACGTCGAAAACGTCTGCGTTTTCTTTGTCGGCACCGTGGTGCCACGCGGAATCAATACCGTCATCACTTGCCCCGACGTCTCAATGCCCAATGACAGCGGATTGACATCCAGCAATAAAACGTCACTGATCTTTTCGTCGCGATTGCCCGTCAGCAAGGCGGCTTGGACGGCCGCGCCATACGCCACGCATTCGTCGACATTGACGCTTTGACACAGCTCCTTGCCATTGAAAAACTTGCTTAACAATTCCTTGACTTTGGGGATGCGCGTTGACCCGCCAACCAGCACGATTTCGTCGACTTCTGATTTGGATACCTTGGCATCCGACAAGACCGTTTGGACGGGCTCGATGGTCTTTTGAAAAATGTCGGCGCACAAATTCTCAAACTTTGCGCGTGTCAGTGTCGTATTGAAATCGATGCCGTTATGGATGGCGTCCACCTCAATGCTGGCCGTGGCACTGGTGGAGAGCGTACGCTTGGCGCGTTCGGCGGCGGAGGCCAAACGACGGATGGCTTTTTTATTGTCGGCCAAAGACACCTTGTGTTTTTGTTGAAACTCGGCGAGAAGGTGCTGGACGATGCGCTGGTCCAAATCGGACCCACCCAGATGCGTGTCACCGCCCGTGGCGACCACCTCAAACACCCCTTCGTCGATGTTTAACAGAGAAACGTCGTGTGTGCCCACACGACTTGTTACCGTAAAGGAGTTTACCCTTTACTTCTCATACTTTCATATGAGGTCAGACTATATCTTGACGTATATACGTCTCTGGCATTCGTGGAGTTTTCTGGTTTGAAATACATACAACATAAACAAATCTTACTTACTCTAGTCGTTGAACCTTCATCTCCTCACGAAGACGCTTGGCTGCTGATTGCCCAATCTCATGATCTTTTTAAAACATTCACACTCGTCGTTACCAACCATGTTGTAGTGTCATGAGCTCTCTTGATTTGTAATCAAGTTTAGAATAAATCCAAACAGGGGTTTCCAGCAATTAACCAGATTTACTTACGGTTTTTTAAAAAACCGCAAGCAGTGGACTTTCACCACAGGAAGCAGCACGTTTACCTCCGAAATCAAAAATAAGCACTTTACGGGCTTTTCCGTCCTTTTTGTCCAACCCGTACGCAATCGCAGCCGCCGTTGGCTCGTTGATGACGCGCAAGACATTAAGACCGGCAATGACACCCGCATCTTTGGTCGACTGGCGCTGGGCGTCGTTGAAATATGCCGGTACAGTCACCACCGCATCGGTCACTTTTTTGCCCAGAAAACTCTCGGCGGTTTCCTTCATCTTTGTCAAGACCATCGCCGAAATTTCTTCGGCT
>Ga0209189_1002815_pt1 | contig 11936 bp, 10 predicted proteins | sample C_130820_EF_Meta_FD_187308 | JGI IMG/M metagenome (GOLD analysis project Ga0209189, IMG submission 187308) | Freshwater microbial communities from Lake Croche, Canada to study carbon cycling - C_130820_EF_MetaG (SPAdes) (version 3) | ecosystem: Environmental > Aquatic > Freshwater > Lake...
ACTAAATCCTCACCAGATTGGCAAAAGGAAGGAGGAAAGTTCATTCCTAACCCATCCACTTGGTTGAATCAAGGACGATGGGAAGATGAAGGCATGGACTATTCTGCATTTACCCCTGTAAAGCAAACAATAACCTCTAGGATTGGCATTGACGAGCAGGAGGCGGCATCATGGAGGAGTGAGAAATATCCTTCCTCTTCCAATGTGCCTTTTGCAGAGTGGCCTTCAGATGTCCAGAAAGAGTATATAACCAGCATAAAATAAAACACCAACATGAGCATAGAAATTGACGATGAAACAATGAGCATCATAGCTGAATTACAGGAAGACAAGATGCGCCTGACTAAAAGGATCAGCTATCTTGAGGGGGTATTGAGCCAGATAGAGATGTTCAATGCCCTTGGCAAGACCCTACGGATCAGTGAGGCAATCCATGCAGCAATAAACCCATGAGCGAAGAACTTGACATGAACATTGTTCTAGCTTCTGGAGCCACAGGAGTTAAGGAACTTGAAATAGTTTCCGATACACCCCAAACGGATAGGTTGATTTATCCAAACGGTTGTATGTCTGCAAACCTACTGGAACACGCCAGAACTATGGAACGCCAGAGGGACAGGGCGATTGCTATAACGGATGGCGTTATGGCTTGGGATGCCCCTGCTGATGCCCGTAAGTCCTATAAGGACTTGAGCCAATTAAAGAAAGAAATAGGAAATATAGACTGCCTTAAATGTAAAGGAACTGGATGGTATCAATATAGCCCTGACCATTCCACTATATGCAATTCTTGCTGTAAACACGAAGAAGGATGGTGGGATTTAACAGAAGGATACTATCAATTCAAAAAAGATGCTGACAATGGATGTTGCAGAAAGGGATGTGGAACCTTGCGTAGAGATTTAAAACAATGAGTAGAAACATAGATACAATACTAAATCAACTTGGCCTTGAAACCCCAGACCTTCCTCCGATCAACAAACGGGAGGCAATAGAGATGGGGTTAGTCAAGGGTCGAGAGATCCCCGTAAAAGGGACATGTGGCAAATCTGTATTCACATCAGAGTCCAAGTGTGATGCTGCCATCAAGCACAGGCTGGAATCTGGTTTTGGAGGGACAGGCTTCTTGCGGGGTTACTTCTGCAATGAATGCGCTGGCTGGCACATGACCTCATCCAACAACAAGAAGAACAAGTAAACCCAATGGAAGCTATAGCTCATACCACATCAATACTATTCTTGATTGGAATGATGGTATTCTTCTGGCTGATCTATAAAAAAACACGAAAGGTTTATCGTCGAGGTCAAAAGGCTAAAAGACGATTGCTTAAATACAAAAACAAATGAATGACACATCCTGGCTTGCCTATTGCGAAAGCCTCCAAATGCAAATTGCCAAAGCTAGGCTAGAAGTTGACCGCTATCAGAAGATGGCAAGCGACTTCCTGCTAGAAATGGAAAACATGAGATGGGAGTTAAACCTCCTCAAAGGAAAAATAAAACCATGATCTGGATCATCCTCGCAACAATCTGCATACTATCTGCAATAACATCATTGCTGTTTATATGCATCTGTTTAATACCAGAGATAGAAGCAATAATAACCAAAATCTCTAAATACCTAAAGAAATGATCTTACCACTACTCTGCACCGCATGGATGGCAGCAACATCTGCCCAACAGCAACCCGTAATCTATGTCTCTAACCTATCGGCTACAGACAACAATGACAGCGGAGGGTATTACCAGGTGACGGTTATACCCCCAATGATTCCTCAAGATGAGTCTAGCATTCATCCAGTAGTCATGCCATATATTGAACCTTCATCAATCAACCAAGAATGAAAAAGCAACCACGCACAGCAGCAGCATTAAAGAAGCACCGTTACTCTGTATCAGTCAGGATGCCCAATGGAATGGCCTACGATCCCGCCCAATGCGGTTGGATTGTTTACGAGAGCAAAGATCCCCGAATCAACTGGCAATGCAGTCGCAAGTCAGGATACGGCAAGAACAAGCTCTGGTGTCCCAATCATGCCGTAGCGCACAACGGGTAATTACTTCTTTACAAAAGCAGCATGGAACTCTTCAGCAAGTCCAGCAGCATGGACAGCAAGAGTCTTGACCCTCTCAATGCCACCCTCTTGTCCAAGCCTCTCTGGAGAAAGCTCTCCACTAGCGGCAAGTCCCGTGATAACAGCAGTCCAAGCAGCTTCCTTGGTCAGTAATTCCATAGTTACGCCATCCATATTGCTAGTAAGTTTTTGAGAACTTGGTTCTGGGTTGCTCTGTGGATGGAGGGAGGACTTTGAGGGGAGTGAATTCTTTTGCCTCTGGTACTTCCTCTTTGGTTTCTTGCTCTGTGGTTGTGGGTTTTCCTGCGTCATAATCTATTGGTTCAAGTGCGCCATGCTTCTCAAGGTATCGTCCAAGCTCAATGAAAAGATAGCGGCGGGAGTCCAGCAAGTAGGCACAAGCAGCCTTGAAGAACTCTGACACGGGACGATCATGCTCTTGTCCGTCCTGCATGAGTTGCTGGAGGACAGGATCGGAATCAATGTGAACGGCAAAAGCGGCAGGGAGTTTATACTTGGTCATGTTTGTGCGTGGTGAAGATGTAAAATTAATCCTAAATACTTAATCTAGGCAAGTCTTTTTACATGGATGGCATATTGGGTAAAGCTGGCATTACATTGCCGCCTGATCCCTTTGGTTTTGCTAAAGGAACATTTTGTCTAAATCCAGGCAATCCCATTTCAATATTCTGAATTACACCAACAGGTTTTCGCTTTGTCTCGGAATCCATATATCCAGCAATATCAGACAAGAAAGCAATCCTAAAAGGAGAAGACAAAAGTTGACCAGCGTAATCTGGGTTTGGTCTATTAAACCTTGAAAATTGTGATGCTATTGGGGCAGTTGAAAGAACTCCAAATAAGGAAGAAGCAAATCCATTAAGCATTGCTTCTGGCAAAGAGGCAGATCCTTTTTTCATTTGAGACTTAACAATTCTCCCCATAGTGTTTCCAATATTTGCTTGTGCTAATAATGGTATGTGAGCAAGCACATGGTGATCATGTCCCATAATTCTAACTGTGCCAAATTTGGGTTCATTTGGGCTTCTCTTTTGACCCGCTGTATAATATCCACCAAAAACCTTATCCTTATCATCCTTAAATGCATCTAGGAATCCAAATACAGACACAGCACCAGCAGCACCACCAACTTTGAATGCCCTTGAAATGGCATCAAACTCTTCTGGTTTCAAATTATCTATTCCATGTGCATATGCTTTTAGAATTCTTCCCAATCCAATTGGTATTCCCCAAGGTTCCTTAATTACTCTTGCAGTCCAATTGAGAGGAACTTTGTAAATGTCTTTAAACAATAAAACTTTAAGCAAGGTAGATATTGTGTTTTTACTAATGCTCGGCTTGCCTGTTTTTGGATCTGGAGCTTCTGCCCATGTGTGAAGAAGCTGTATAACATTTGAAAGTTTGTTGTCTTCCATCAATTTTTCATGCATTGCTGCTTTGCTTGCTTCCATTGCAACATATGCGCGAGTCAATGGATCTTTAGAAGACCCTGGTGATAATTTTTCGGCATTTGCTAACCCTCTATAAATATACATTCCCTCTCTTCCGCTGAAGAAAGGATGCTTAAATGGCCCGTGAAGCCTTGTTCCTAGTGCAGCATACCACTTTGGCCTTTGATAAATTTTTCCATAAAGCGTTTCTGAAGGAGTTGGTTCTCCAGAAACATATGATTTGTATGCTTCTTTTACTCCAGATGCGACATTCTTATAATATTCTCCAATTGCTTTCAATAAATCACCACCAGATTCAAATTTACCAGATGAATGTTCAAAGCCAGGAAGTTTTCTTATTAGGCTTTCCCATGCTTTTCCTTGAATTTCCTCTACTGGAGTCATTACAAGACGCTGACCTCCATATGTTGCTAGTTTCCCAATAACATTTATGCCGCTAATTGTTGCTTCTTTTGCAACATCTGCTGATGTCCTTAAACGCTGTTGCCATTTAGGTTTATTAAGTTCTTCGTACCTTAATTGTTTACGATCAAATTCATTTTTTTTCTTTTTATACTCAAGCTCTGCTTGTTTTGTTTCTTGAGATTGAACAGGAGCTTCTTTTTTCTTTGCCCTTTCGTATTGGTTTTTATTAATCTTGTCTTGAAGTTCAGCAACTCGTTTTTTAATAAACTTTTGTCGCCTTTCGTTGTATTGTTCTTCTGGAGACTTCTTTGGACTTGCCTCTCCCTCAACTTCTTTGAGTAACTGCTCTAGGGCATTCTTCTCAAGCCTCAAGTCCTCTGTTGCTTGGCTATCTGGCTCGGTTGGAGTACGCTTTATCTTTTCTCCAGTACGGAGTTGCTTATCAAGATCAGCAATTCGGTTGCGTAATGCCGTTTGTTTTGCAGCATCTCTACTGACAAGCTCTTCAGCAGTAGGAGGTAGCTTAACATTTTTAAGAAGCTCATTAACTTGCTTTTGCTTCTCGCGAATTGCTTGCGTTGCTTTGTTTCTTTGTAAACCTGTACGCAATGCGGGAAGACCCTCCGTTAATCTGTCAATACTTTCTTGAAGCCTAGTAAGAGTACGGAGTTCTGCTAATGCAACCCTATCTGCTTCCTTGCTTGGAAACTTGGCTTTTCCGTATTCAGAGAAAGCACGACGAACATCACGCTCGGTAGCATCTGGGAATATGTCTTTAATGTCATTATGGACAGCCCTCATTACATTGTCCTCGCCCTTTATCCCTTCAAGAATGTGTTGACGAGCCAAGTCATAGACAACTTTATGCGTTAATTCGCTATCAAGTGTATCAAACCCTGGTAAGAATGCTTCGGCTTTTGCCTTGGCTTTTATTACAGGAATGCTTTCTTGTTTTGGCTTTTGAGAAACAACTTTTTTTACTTCATTATATTTAGCTTTTGCATTAGCAATAACAGTTGCATCATACTCTTTTTTAGATGCAGCAAATATATCCTTGATGTATGGGCGAACATATTCTCCCAACTCTTTTACCATTCTTGCTGTAAATTTGGTAATATCAGTTGCTCCTTCAAGAATATAATCTGCTCCAATAATTGCATGATCAATAATATCTTCGGGGTTAAGTCCCGTCATAAATCGACCTTCTTTCTGTCTTTGCCTAACCCTTTCTCTGGCATTATTAGCTTTTTCTTTAATAGAAGAACTTACTAAATCAATAATGCGTTGAATTTGAGGTTCAACCTTTGGTCTAGCAGCAAGTTCAGCTTTTAATTCTTCAATTGTTTTTGCATAAGCATTCTGTAAATCGTATCGCTCTTGTGCTTGTCGATCCTTTTCTGTTAATTCCTCTAAATTCTTTCTTGATTGCTCAATGCTTTCTGCTTCTTTCTCAATTCTCTTTATTTGCTGCTCACTTAATGGCTTTCCTGTAGAGGTTCTTTCTTTTCTTTTTAATCCTTCTACAGAATAGTCTCTAGCTGCAATTATCTTGTATGCATTAAGGGTTCTTCCTGCGCTTGATCCAAATGTATCAACTGCCATATCTGCTCTTTCTATTTGCTCATTGATTCCATCAAGTCTTTTTTGGGCTGAAACTTTTTCTGGATCAGAAATGCTTGGATTTGCCAATGTTTCCAATTCAATATCCCTTAAATTTGAAAGACGAATCCTATCAGCAAGCAATGTAAATGCATCCTCTGTAGAACCTCCTTTTTGTCCCCCTTCAATAATTTTATCAACAAGTCTTGCTCCAGAAAGTTGGTCTGCATCAATTCTTACTTTTGCTTTGTCTAGGTTATCTTGCCACTTTTGCGCTGCTCCTTTTTCTGGGAAAAGCCTTCCTGCTAATTCTGCCTCTTGTTTTCTAACTGCCCTTTGTAATCCAGTTGTTTCTCCTTGTGCCATTGCAGCAGCAGCAGGAGGAGCCTCTTTAGACGGCATTGCAAACCCTTTGCGCTCTCCGCTTGCCATTGAGTAAAGCTCACGCAATGCAGAAGGATCATTCTTTAAGTCAGGATACTTCCTAGCAAGAAGATCAGAGAACTTCTCAAAGCCAGGTTTGCCTTCGTTTTTAGAAACAATATCAAACAGCCTCTTTACCGTAGCCCTTCTTCGGGCTTCTTCTGGGGAGAACCTTTCTGGCCTACCACCACCAATATCAACGGCTCCAGATTCGCTTGCAAAACGAGACTTCTTATAGGCATCCCATATTTGGCGCAGATGGTTTTTGATTCCATCCCCAAGTCGTAATGCCATTTCCTTTGACCAATCTGCAAAATTCTTCCCCGTCTCTCGGATAGAGTTTCCTATAGATACAGCGGCATCATAGATGATTTGAGGAAGCTCAAAGTAACCTCCCTCTCGACCCATGCGTGTGGCAATATATGCCTTTACATCATCCTCAACGGCAGCAGCATAGGCTTCTGGGTTGTCTTTCTTTAACTTATCTAGTCTATTGATTTCATCCAAATGTGCTTTAAGCGATTTATTCCTAGCTTCTTCCTCAAGCCTTGTGGACTTTGCCTTCTTAATAGCTTCATCAATATATGTCCACAGTTGGTCAGGAGTCATGTTGAGGTCAGTAGCAACCTCTTCTATCCCTCTGGTTTTGCCCTTCTTGGAGAAAATCTTGTCATAGTAATACTTTGGAATATCAACATTGCCTCGTAGGTAAGCATCGTATTCCCCTCCTTTAGTTCCAGCGTATTGCCCAGACTTGTGTCTCCTTTCCCATTCTGCTGGATCTAGGATTTTGCTATCCAAAACAAACTGCATTACTTCATCTCCCTCAAATCCAAAGTATTTCTTCCTTCCTCCTTTGGACTTGTATGTAAATTGATCTTCTAGTTTTGGAGGATTGTCCAAATAGTTTGCTTCTCTTTCTAGGAGCGCAAGAGTGCTAGAAACAAGGCTTTCTGCATCTTCAGTATTAACGCCAACATCAATCGCTTCTTGGATCTCTGCTGATCTTTCGCGGAGATTCTTGTTCCTCAATACCCTAGCAGCATCACGGATAGCCTTCTGCAAGTCTTGAAGTGTGCTGATGCCATCCTCGTCACCATTCTGGAATCGTCGCAGGATGTCTCGTATAGGGGCAGACTTCTTTGGAGGCTCTGGCGGGGCTTCTGGTGCTGGCGCGGGTGCTTCACCCATAGGAAGCTCTTGGTCTTCTGCTGTTCTTACGGGAGGCTTCTCTGGCTCTGGAGCCATTACTTCTCCAGCAAGGTTGAAGGGCAGCTTGTCATTACCGAAAAGCATACCCTCTCCAGTGGTTTCAATTGTAGGAGTAGTTGGTTTTACTTCTACTGGAGTTTCAATCTTTTCTGGAAGGTGCGTGGATTCAGTTCCGTCTTCAAAACGAATCTTAACACGACCAAAAGGATTTCCGATTACTGTTCCATTCTTTCCATCAACAGATACGGGTTTTCCTACATAATTAGATTCTTCTCGCTTTGCTTTTGCGGCTTTTTCTTTAGCAGTAAGGTTTCCTGTGATTCTACGCTTAATTGCGGCAGCCTCCATTCCCAAGGCTTTACTTCTTTTTCCTAAATCAACTTTATTTCTAATATTGACAGATTCATTAGAAGTATTTGTTGGAAACATTTGTGAAAGCCTTTGTCTTTCGGCTTTTACAAAAGAGTCTACTTCTTCTGGGGTCTTTGCATCCCCTAAAGTATTTGGAACAGTTACTTCTTCTTTTGGGGCTTCACCTTGAGGGGGAGCTTCTTTGGGGACTTCTTCTCCCACTCCTGGCAATTCCACCCCTGTGCTTGGCCTCTCGCCTTGAGTGCGTAGCAGAGTTTCCTCTGGGCTTGTGATTTGAATGGCATTTGGTTTTTTGGGTTGTGCTTTTTCAGCGGTTGGTTCTACAGCAGGGGTTTCTCCAGCAGCCGATACAGCTTGTGGGGCTTGCTCGGCTACTGAAGGTTCCTGCTTTGGGGGCGTTTCACCCTTCTTTAAAGCATCAATCTTTTCTTGATATTTAATATAATCAGGAGTTCCCTCATCATGCTCTGCTTGTTGAAAATAAAGATCCTCAAGACTCTCAACAGGAGCCGCACCCTCAAATGCAGGAGTAAGCGGAGGCTTCTCAACATTTATCTTTATTTCTGGAGCAGGAACAAATTGGTCATTAGCACCAGCAATAATTTGCGCCTCCTTCTCATTCACTATAGGATTTGCAGATGGAGCAACTTCTGGCGCGGGTTGACCAGTGGCCTCTCTAGCCCTCCTTGCTTCAGCCCTTGCCTCAAGTCCAGTTCCAAGTCCAGGAAAAGCACCAAACAATAAGTCTTGAACAGTACCTTCAATTGTTGGAGCTAAAGGCTGACCTTCCATTGCCCTTAATCCAGCAGATACAACTACATTACCAGCAGAAGCAGCACCACCACCAACAAGGCCTTTAACAAGCGGAGATGCTCCTTTTAACAAAACTCCAGTGGCCTCGGAGGTTAGCTTTCCTCCAATTATGTAGATTGCTAGTTGGGGAACAGTTTTTACAGCGGCACTGCTTCCAGCTTCATGTGCTTGGTTATCAATTTCAGATTGATCAGTTACACCTTGCTGTTTAAGCTCTTCGGCTTTTGCATTGTATCCCTCTCCGTATGCCGTACTTGCTGCTTGGATTGTCATAAGCGGCAATGCCGCTGGCCCTGCAAGCATGGCAGGAGCCATAGAAAGAATGTTACCAATTCCCCTACCGATTTGTGCTGAAGCAGCTTTGTCCTGTTCGTTTACACCAAAGTAAGGATACATGGATTTAGCCGTTGATTTCAATCCAGCAGCAGTCTTTCCAAGCTCTTGTCGCTGGAGTGCTAGTGCCTGTTGTGCCTCTGGAGAATATTGAGGCAACGCAAGGGTCTGTTCTTTTTGAGCTTGAAGATCGCCAATCTCTCTTTGGAGATCATTGATCTGCCCAGAGTATTCTGGAGCAGTAAATCCTTGTTTATTTACAATGCTTTGGATTGATTCAAGAGCAGCTTTCCTATCAGCAATAGCTTTATCAAAAGCCGCTGTAGCCTCTTCTTTCTTGGCTCCACGCTGGAATGGTGCATTAACACCAGAAATATCGGTTACAGGAGCAGCACCAGCCCTCTCAAATCCTTCAGCAGCCCTTATGCTTTGTGCAGCAGTTTGAGCAGTAAGAGATCCTCCTAGATTCTTGTACCAAGGAATTTCTGATTTTGCTTCTGCTAAAGGCTTACCTTCTTTTGAGTATAGATCAGCAAAAGGATTATCAGCACTTACAGGAGTTGGTGCTGGAGTTGCTTGTTTTTCTTGTGGGTATAGATCAGCAAACGGGTTGGTTGCTTGTGGAGCTGGCTGTTGTGGCTCGGATTGGTTTACTCCAGACAATGATTCAGATGCACTTTCTCCTTCTGGAACATTTCCAAATTGTGAAAGTAATTGACGCAATGCAGTAGCATTCTTTGGAATAGCATTCTTCGGTATTCTTCCAATCGGCACAAGGTTCCTTAATGCAGATTCTCCAGTATATTGAGAAGGAGGAGTATAAATATCAATAACATTGGGGTTTTTGTTCCCATGTGTATCAGCAGCAATAAAGACTTGATTTGTATTTGGATCTTTAAAGATCGTGCCATGAGGATAAACCTTTGGATTAACAGCAACAACACCAGGAGTTAATTCTGTTTCACCAATTCCAACCCCTCTTGCTGTATCTGGATCATACATTTTATCTCCCGCGCCACCAGTTGTGACAGCAGGGAGACTATATGAGGTTACAGGTACAGGAGCCTCTTGGGTATCCTGTGCTGTCCCGCCTTGTGGATAAAGGTCAGCAAATGGATTTCCCATGACTTATACTGTTGCCTCTTCTTTTTTTGGTTGTTCTGTAGAAACTACCGATTCTCCTGGAGCTTCTTGCTCTTGATTTGCCATTCCAATGCTTGAGGCGGCTGGAATCATTCCATTTTTAGGGGCGGCGGTTGGAGTTGCCGAAGGCATTGCCTTTGGTTTACCGCCTTTGAGCCTATCTAATGCATCTGTTGGAGAAATTACACCGTCCTTAATTGCTTGTTTAGCGTGTAAAGCATTTTCAAAATCTTGATTAATAAATGATGGATTTTGTTTTTTCATTTCTTGATAAGTATTAAGTTTACCAAGGAAATCTTGTGATTTATCAGAAGCCTTATTATTAAGGAAATCTTCAAGACCTTCCTTTGCTCCAGACATCTTATCAGTTCCATTCCAAAGAGCATGGCCCATAAACAGATTTTTTTGATTTATCTTTGCTTGTTCTGATCCAGTAATGGGGGCAGCTTGCTTTGCCGCTGGAACATAATTTCCATTAGCATCATAATAGCCTGGATGCGCCATTCCAGCCCTAATCAAAGCCCCTTGTTGAGCAGCAGCAGTACGCAAATTATGACTTACTTGCTGCATGGCAGAATTACCCATGTTTACCATATGTCCACCCATAGGAGCAAGAATTGGATTTTGAGAAGCAAGCATACTAGCTTGATAAATGTTACTCAACCCTTCTGGATGACCAGATGCAATTAAACCCATGCCTGTCTGATACTGTTGCTGAAGCATTGGAAGCATTGCTTGCGCCGATTGAGTAGCAGCATGATTCTCAATAGCACTAGAGATTTGCTTACCAAGTCCAAGCATACTATTGACAACCGATTGGTTGCCCTGCTGGATGTTGCCGAAATTGTAGTATCCTATAGCCATATTGTTATCCGTTAAAAGCAGGAACCATTACATTTGTTCCTTCTTGATATAATGCACCACCAGGTTGGTTATATGCACCATATCCAGTTGCCGCTGGAATTCCTCCATATGGCGCACTAGAAGTTGCTGGAGATCCAGATAAATTACCAAGATTGCTTGAAAGTCCACCTAGATAACCAGCATGACTTGCTGCTCCATATCCACCTAATGCAAGCGATCCAACACCCATAAGCATATTTGCTTGTTGTTGTTGCTGCAATTGCTGTTGGGCATATTGATTCATTTGAGCTTGGTATTGGTTTTCAGCCATTCCCATGCCAAGTTGAGCAGTACCCATGAGTTGTTGATTTGCAAGTTGTCCAGCACCTAATCCAAGTTGTGCAGATGCAAGAGGAGAAACAACCATGCTATTGGCAAGCTGTTGCCAAGTAGGGGCAGCACTCAATCCATATTGGGAAAGCCCAAGGGAAGTTTGACCAATGTTTCTAGCAAAAGCGGAAGGAGCTTGTCCTCCACCAGTAAACGGATTGTAACCACCACCCAAAGATTGAGCAATTGCCCTCTGGGTGTTCTGTTGAACATCCATTGGGACTTGACCTTGGATATAGGCATTGAGTTGGTTTTGAGCCAACCCTCTCTGTGCTTGGGAGCCTGGGGTTACACGGTTCTGAAGGGCAATATTTTGTTGCGTACCCTGTTGTGCAAACTGCCTAGCAAAGTCAGAAACATTTTGCTGCTGTGCTTGTTGAGCTTGGGAAAACTGTTGGGGTGTAGGCAAATATTGTGCGCCATTATATGTTGGAGATTGAGATTGGTTCGATTGCAATAAAGTTGCTGCTGGCCCTAAAGCAAGAGTTGCTGGCAAATTCTTTTTACTAAAAAGTGACCCTATATCGAAATTCATATAATTGTTATTTTAAATCTTTATTATTAAATTAATAGGGCCATGAAGCACCATCATCCCAAGCATATGTTGGAACAAGAGCATTAAGCATCATGTTGTTTTGGAACTGACGAATAACACTACCAGTAGGTTCTTCTTGGTCAGCAGTTTCTCTATTTACCTCAAAGATAGCATTCTGTAAAGATTTGGCATAAAGCTCATCACTGCCCTTGTTCTCACGGTAGACAACTGCCATTACAGCAGAGATCATTGCCTCTGGAGTGAACTCCACTTGTTCGGTCAAATTGACAAGATCGTAGTAATTCTTCTTGCAGTATAGAA
>Ga0209189_1002817_pt1 | contig 11934 bp, 23 predicted proteins | sample C_130820_EF_Meta_FD_187308 | JGI IMG/M metagenome (GOLD analysis project Ga0209189, IMG submission 187308) | Freshwater microbial communities from Lake Croche, Canada to study carbon cycling - C_130820_EF_MetaG (SPAdes) (version 3) | ecosystem: Environmental > Aquatic > Freshwater > Lake...
GAAGTCCATGACTACCTCTTAGTTTTAAGGAAACGAATCAGCGCCGCCTTGACCGCTTTGTCAAACTCTTTCGAGGGCGTGACAGCCGTATCAGCAAGTCCTCTAGGCCAGACTCCAAACTTTTCTTTGTAGGTGTGAGCCGCTCGGCCTGTGCTCCAGCCTCGGTACTTGACCATGTAGTGGCACATTCCCCACCAGTCTTGCTTGGTGTCCCGACTTGCGCTGGGTGCCAGCTCCTCCATTTCTCCAGAAACTTCGACGACTTTGTTCTTGCGCTCGCGGACGTGGCCGCAGCCAAGGCAAGTATCGGAATTGCTGGGCCAGAGGTGGCCGCATATCGGGCACTTGGCCGCTTCCTTTTCCTTATCGGTCTTCTCTTTCTTAGGCTTTTCTCGCGTGTCATCCAGCTCACTGACGCCGTTGTTGTAGACCTCTTCCCAATCCTCTTGGAAGCGGAGATAGTTACCGCTGTGGCATAACCAGACCGCATACTCTTTGTCAGCATGGCTGCGCATGACGCGCCCCATTTGTTGGATGTGTGATGACAGTGACTTGCTGAAAGGTCTGGCCGATACGCCGATCTTCACGTCAGGAACATCAAACCCTTTGGTCAGAATGTCAGTGGCAATCAGGCCGTGAATCTCTGTGTCTGGCCGAGCAAAATCCTCGATCACATCTTGCTTGAAAGTACCGTCGTCTTTGTAGCTGATGGACACGAAGTTGTAGCCCTCTTCAGCAAACTTCTTTGCGAGGTCAGCACCGTGCGCCACGCCCGAGCAAAAGACAATCGTCTTGACCGGCTTACCGTATATCTCGTGCGTCTTCTTGATCCACTCGCTGACGATGTCGCCAGTGATCTGCATCCCGCGCTTCTCAGTTTCTTTGGATGACCATTCGCCTGCAACCTTCTTGGCTCCGTCCATGTTGATTTCTTTGGCAATGAACACTCGAAGTGGCGCCAATACCTTTTGATCGACCAGCTCTTTGGTGGTGACCGTGCTGACCACGTTTTGATATGTATCACCCAGACCCTTGGTGAATGGCGTAGCCGAAAGGCCGATCACTTTGATCTCTGGATTGTTCTTAATGAACTCAATTGTCTGCGCCCGCTTGGCATGACATTCGTCCACAATCATTAGAGAGAGGCCGGGAAAACTGCCGCGCTTCTCGATGGTCTGAGCCGAACAAACTTGGATGTGCTCGTGTGGCCGATACCTCCAGTGGCCGGCCATCAGAACACCGTGCTCGATCTTGTATTTCTCCAGACGCTGGCTGGTCTGGTCGGTGAGAATGATCCGGTCAAGGATCATTGCAGACCTGTTGCCCTTCTTCATGGTGGCCTCAAGCAGAGCGATAGCCATCTCTGTCTTGCCGCCTCCCGTGGGCGAGTAAAGTATTTGTGTGGTGTGGCCGTCGGCAAAGCCTTGGCGAAGAGCATCAAGAGTTTTCTCCTGATACTCACGAAGTTTTAGTGACATAAGTTTCTCCTGCCGGTACACATGCCCACCGGCTTGGGCAATAGATTATTGCTCGTACTTCTTGAGTTGTCGTTGCTGGGCAGCCACTTGCTTTTTGAGCTGGGCACACTCGTCTTGGAAGCGATCACGACTACCCTTGAGCGACACGATCTCGATCTCCGCGACACGCAATTGCTCGCGCAAGTCAGCGATTATTTCGTTGGCCGATTGCGCATCTTCCACAGTACCGCCCATAACAGCAATTGCAAGCTGTGTCGTTAACTCTGCGTTTTCTTGGGTTAAAGTTACGATCAACTCTTGATGTGCGTCATCCCTTGACTCTGTTGGCTCTATCGGAGGCTCTTCTTTCTTTGCCTCTTTCTTTGCCTTGGCTGGACGACCGCTGGCCTTGGCCTTTGTCTTGGTTTCTCCGCTTGGCGTGGTGTACTCGACTTTGTCGGGCATCTTGCCGCTTGCGTTACGTAAGTTGGAGACAAAAGAAACTGATACACCAACGTGCTTTGCAATCTCTGTGTTGCTCTTCTGGTGCCACTCAAAGTCATCAAGCAATGTCATCACCGCCTTGCGACGATCAGCGTATGACCTACGCATGCCGTGCTTAGCATTGGCTGCCAACGAAAAGTAAATTGCATCACGCTTTAAACCATTGATGATGTTGCACTGGATGCTGACCTTGCCTGCGCGTTTATGTGCATGGTAGCGGTGGTAGCCATCGGCCAAATAATAATGAACACCAGTGAAGAACACTGTTACTGGCGGAAATACATCACCCTTCTCAATGTCGTGCGCGTACTCAGCGACAGCATCTTCATTGATCTCGACACGAGACTGCATTGCCTCATCAAGTATCAAGGCTGCGAGGTTCATCGGTTTCATGTGTTTCCTTTTGTCATTGTCCAGCCCAGATAAAACCAGCGCCAGTAAGTTTGTATGTTGTTGTTGAGATAACGAGAGCCGCTCCACGCGGGGGCGTCTCTGCCTTTGGCTTCAATCAAAGCCTCGAATTTTTGTCTTGCTTCTTCCAAATCAACCTCCAAAAAAAAGTTAAAAAATATCTTGCGATGTTTAGCATTCTACAGTAAACTACAGTTGTGTCAACAGGTATATTCACTATCTTGCTGACAGGTAGAAGTAGATGGACAATAACCTACGGCGACTTACACAAATAAGTCGCGGTCACTAAAAGGAAATCACATGAAATCAACCGAGAGAACTTTTGTTTGTAAAGGAAATTTGTATGGATGATGCACTTAGACTCATTAAAGAATTGGTAATCACCGCAATCATCGTCATGGGCGTCCTGTGCGTCTTAGCCATCTGTTTTTGGATGTACCCGTCAATGACAGAGGTGCGGAAGATGGACTGTGCGATGGCAGAGTTTTCACCCGATATGTCACTTGAAATTAAACAAGCATGCCGCGAGGCGAGGAGCAAGAAATGACTGACGATATTTATACAGCCAAGGGCGAATACAAATTTTTTACCCCGACCGGTAGGTCCGAATGGAAGTGCTACATGTTTGGCAACAAACCTGAAATCAACGATGGGATTGTGTATGTTCCCGCCAAAGGCCAAGAGCCAAATTGGTTTGTGCGCTGGATGATGAAAATTTGTTTTGACTGCACATGGGTGAAGGAGCAATCATGAGCGGCTGGCGTAAACGAACCATTATGGATATGGCGCGGGAGAAAGGTTGTTACCAATGGAACTAGAGTTGTTTCCGGTTGAAAGGGTTATACCGACAAGCCCTAGACACATGAGAGTCTTGCAGATAGGGGTAGATGAGTCCATGAGATACAACGAGCTATGGCACTCAAGACTACCTATGACGGACAAAGGTAATCTCACTAGAAACAGGCATTACATATTCTATGGTGCAGAGTACAAAGACCATTGTTTTGCCACTGCGATATGGACAACACCAGTGGCTAACAACAGATTGTCTGGTGATGAGACATGGTTAGAACTTAGAAGATTAGCTATAGCCCCTGACGCACCCAAGTACACAGCGACATGGATGATTTCTAAAATGATAAAACTTATCAAAAAGAAATTCCCTGAAGTCACAAAACTAATCTCTTATCAAGATACAGAAGTACATACAGGAACAATCTATGCTGCTGCTAACTGGTACAAGACCGGAAGCACAAAAGGCATAGAGTGGAACAGTAAGACCAGAGTTAGAAAACCTAGTCAATCTACTGCTGACAAAGTTAGATGGACATACACATTGAAAGGAGAGTAACCATGATGAAAGACATTCTTAAAGCTAGAAAGGACAAGCTAACCCGTGCCTACAAACTCAACCCCCACATCGCCACATACGCCCGCCTCAGAGAGGTTACCCTCTTACTTGGAGTAGACGTATGACTGGATGGCGTAAACGAACCATCATGGAAATGGCAAAAAAAGCAGGATTTATTGATGCGGACTGGAACTACACAATAATTGTTCCGTACCTTGAACGCTTTGAAGCCCTTGTGCGTGAAGATGCCTTAGCACAGCCAGCACCTGTGCAGGAGCCTGCGGCGTGGAAAGAAACAGATGAATTGAAATGCCCACTATGCGGAGACAAAGGTTTTCCTTGGCCCAAATGCGGACATATTACATATCTTGAGCGCACCACCCCACCACAGCGCCCGTGGGTAGGGCTGACGGATGAGGAGGTCAGCAAACTCATAGACCAAGAAATTGGTTTCAATTCTTGTTGGGGGCCGGAAGAAGCTTTTGCCCGAGCCATCGAAGCCAAACTCAAGGAGAAGAACACATGATCGCTATAGCAAACTCTTTCATGGACTCAGTACGCCAGTTTTTAAATAAACTTTTTAAACGGCTACAAACTTCGACCGCACCCCCGGAGGTTGTGCAAGAAGCACCGCCGCGTAAGCCTCGCAAGTACAACAAAGACAAAGCAAAAACATTTGCCGACTTGCTTGACAACCTTGAGCTCACATTTGACTCCATAAAGCTTCCAACATTAAAAGAGTCGTGGCTTGAAAGAGACTCTGTTATTGGGTTGAAAAAAATGGGGGCCCACATTCCCAGCCCGTGGTTTATTCCTTCTTTAAAGGACGCAAAAGTTGATGTGACCAAGCCGCTGCCAGCCATTATGTGCGTCTCTTTTGCCAATAAAGATTTAGTTGATTCAAACGACAGGTATTACCCTAAATTATATTTTGCAGTCAAGATAAAAAAACTGCCGTGGTATGTGGCAAAAAAGTCAGGGACGCCCTATCAATTTGGCGCGGCGTTTGCGTGGAAAGAAAAGCTTTTCTGGGTTCACATGTACATAACGGTGTCTAGATCAACTGGTGAAATATTTTTTTGTGACGAGTTTAAGGTCACAGCTAACAGGGTTAGTAAGGACAAAACTTTTTACAGCAAAACGTGGAGAAGCCCGTCATATCTTGAAGATGAGTTGCATACCATTGCCGAACGTCAAGATTACGTTAGGAATATATTTATTGCCATGCATGAGTGGTGGGTGGGTAGAGACGAAAGATGGAACGTTGTCGTTAAAAAGAACGGCGAGCGCGTTACTTTTGGCGTTGATAACAGCCAAACCCCGTACTACTTTAAAGACAGGGACAAGAGCGTCAAGACGGCATCAGGCCAGACCAAAAAGATTGTTCACTACGTAAAAGAACACGAGAGAAAAGTTAACGACAAAACAATACTGATTAAAGAGCACATACGCGGCCTTCAGGAATTTGATTGGGCTGGCTATAAGTGCTTGGTTGTTTCACCCAAACTTCAAACAAAAACATCAGCAACATTTACCGCCCCTAGCGAAGAAATCTACGACCAAACAAATGTGGTTCATCTCAGCAGGGTTGGAAAGTTACTGGCAGACTCAGAAGAAATTCATGGGCCAAAAAAGAAGGCTGCCTGAAATGATGCAAAAAGAAAAACACATGACTGAAGAAGCAAAAATCATTTATGGCCTTAACAAAGATGACTGGAAAGATATTGTCGATGCCATAGCCAAGGTTCGTGATGGCAGAGGGATTTACTTGGCGTGTAAACCTGCTGACGTATTACAAGATTGGTTTTTTGCATTGGGCGCGGCAAAAATTAAGGAGAAGGCATGACACCTGAAGAAGCCCAAGCAATGATGCTTGCAATGAGTAGCAAGAATAAAGTTAAAAAGCTAAGCGAAAGCACTGCACGTTCTACGATAGCAATGATGCGTTCAATGGCTAGCCACATACCGATTAGCCCATTCCACAACATGGCCTCTGACCAGATGGAGTCACTGTTGAATGAAGTTTTAAAACACCGGAGTAAGAAATGAACACCGAAGACGACGAGTTCAACCGCATCGAGCGTGAGTCGAGGGCACGCAAGATGTCTGTGGCTTACAACTTAGAGATGCAACGACTGCGCGATGAGTTCCCATCTGGTATACCATTTGTAACGCAAGACGAACTAGAACGCCTACGGAAAGAAACGGAATGAAAAGAAGTAGACATCAAGCAATCCGTGACTTGTTGCTTGCCGCAGAAGATGGACTGACCATCAACCAGATAGCCGAACACTTCGGTGCTGGCCCCAAGACCATCCAGAAGACAATCAAGGGCGTCTGGGGGGTCTATATCGACCGCTGGACGGTGCCAAAGCGAGGTCAGTACTCTGCGGTCTTCATGTGTACCGAACCCCTGCCAGACGCCCCGCATCCAACGGAGCGGTACCTTCCTCAAACCCAATGGCAATCAATGGAGGCCAGATCATGATCGACGTATACGCAACTGAAGTTCAAGCCGTGGACAAAGACGAAAACCTACTGTTCACCCTCAAAATATTTGACGCTCACTGTTGTTCAATGAGCATCACCAATTCTTTGCTGTTGGACAATGACAATCTCGAAGACACCCTAGACGCCGTGCGCCGTGCAGTGAAGATGCTGGACTTGCAGTGAGCCGTTCCCTTTACGAGACGCCATGATCCCTGCGAAAAGCTTTACATCTTTGGTGGGTGGTTAGGCTCGGCTGGACATGGCATTGCCTACGGGAACTGAATCCCGTTTGGCAACATTCCACATCTCCGGAGCCGTAGCTGAGTATCGTGTGGGGTGAACCTATTCCAGCTCGCTCACCTCCGGGCGCTTTCCGTTGACTGGCAACGTCTAGCATGGCCGCCCGACCTGACGCCGTCACCCGCAGATTGAACCACGGACACCGCCAGTGTCATCCCCATTTGCGCCTGCATCTTCTGTGCGCTCTCGCCCCAAATCAGAACGTAGTAAGACTGGTGGACTGCGCTCTACACCTTGCGGCTTCCAACGCTTCCCTCATGCCAGCCCAAAACCCGATAGACCTTTGGAGCAAAGCTGTGTCGAGACAATAAAAAAGCCGTTACTACTGCACTGGGTCGCGTCCTCCGAAAAGGAGGCCAATGCATGAGTAACGGCTTTCAACTGTTGTACGCGACTACAACGATTCCATTATAACCATACCGGAACGTTGAGTGTCAAGTGTTGGTGGCCAGAACCGATTTCTTCAAGGGACGGCAGAGCCAGTCCTCGGTACCCAAGGCGGGGTGTGTTCAGTTTCACCAACACGGCTGGGGACTGCCCACAATCACCATGCGTCTTGGTAAAAAACTCCCACGTCTTAGGTGGGAGTAAAGCTCAACCTTAGGAGAACCATGAAAGCAACTTGCGTTGCGCTTTCAGTCTACACGCAAGCTTTTAACAGTGCAAGCGCATCCTCTGCACCCAGCACAATATGCAGGTTATTGCCCGGCCACGAGTCATGAAACTTCTGCTCCGCCGGCGACAGCTCTCGCGCTGATGGCGGCTTCCTTCCGTCTTTTACTTCCAGTAGAAGAGTGTGGCCTCTATACCACACCAGTAAATCAAACGTTCCGCCGTCATTGATCTTCTTCACAAATGCACCGCACGCCTCTAGGGCGCTGACGATCTGGTCTTCTCCTGCATCTCGACGTGCTGCAACTCGCATTAGGGAAACTCCTAAGTAAATAATTTGCAAAACATATTGTATCGGGTGTTGACGAACCTGATATGTAGCAGGTACAATCTAGCCTCACCTAACTCACAGGAGAACCAATGAAGCAAACTGAGAAATTTACGCAAGAGCAATTGCAGCACGCTAGGACTGACATCACGCGAGCCAGAGTGCTGGCCGCTCAAGTGGCTGAGCTGTTGTACGCCCAAGAAGAAACCGCCCAGCAAAAGATCATTGCAGCAGGCATCGTGTTTTCTGGAATGTGCGCTTTGCACAAAATGGATTTCATGGTTGCTGTGAATTTGTTGTCTGGCTGTTACGAGCTGGCCGAAGACTTCTTTGATTCAGCGGGGCCACTACAATGAAGTTAACCAACAACCTTGGACTGCCTGACACCTTTGTTAATGCGATCTCTCGGCCCACCTACACCAAGGGTGACGCACAGATTAGCGCGACAGAGATACTCAACAGCCCACGTATCGTGCAGCTCAAGCGCCAGCACTGGGACGATCTGGAGGAGGACGCAGCCGACATGGTCTGGTCGCTCTTTGGCTCTGCTGTTCATGAAGTCTTGCAACACGGCAAGGATGACCACCACATCGTGGAGGAGCGCATCCATACCGAGTATCTGGGCTGGAAGATCAGCGGAGCTATTGACCTGCAAGAAGTCTATGACGACGGCATCGTTATCAGCGATTACAAAGTCACCAGTGCATGGGCAGTGATGAACGAAAAGGTGGACTGGCACAACCAGCTCAACACGTATGCATGGCTGGTCGAGCGCGTTAAAAAGCAAACGGTCAAGTCTGTGCGCATCGTTGCTATCGTTCGAGACTGGTCACGCCGTGATGCAGCCACACGCGAGGGTTATCCCAAAGCGCCAGTGACTGTGATCGAGTTGCCATTGTGGTCATACGCTGACCGTGATATTTACATCACGAACCGGTTGACGCTGCACAACGATGCGTTCTTTGCCATGCACACGGGGCACGGCATGCCTGAATGTTCTGCTGACGAGATGTGGGAAAAGCCCACCATGTACGCAGTGATGAAGGAAGGCGGCAAGCGGGCCAAGAGCGTTCACACCAACAAGGCAGAAGCTGAAGTGGCCATGCCATCGTCAGGGTACTTCCTCGAGGTACGTGAGGGCGATAGGACTCGCTGCTCTGGTTTCTGTCAGGTCAACAAGCAGTGTGACCAGTATCAAAAATATCTTTCAACCAAGGAGTAACCATGCGTCTAAAAGAACACTTCACCAACTTCGATGTTCAGCCCATCAGCTACAGCTTGATGCACGGCCCGATCACAGAAGAGATGATTGACTTCATCCTTCATCGTAACGACGAAAAACGTCAGGCTTCCATTGCTTACCTTGGTGAGAAGTGGTTGCTACATCCCAAAAACATGGTTCAACGTAAAGGTTTCCAATGAGCGTTCATAAAAAACTAATGCAAGCTCGCGTCGACTTGCAAAACACCCAGCTCAAGAAGTCTGGCCTCAACAAGTTTGCAGGCTACACTTACTTTGAACTGGGCGACTTCCTACCCACCGTCCAATTCATCTTCCACAACGTTGGATTGTGTGGAGTTGTTTCCTACACAGCAGAGATGGCAACCCTGACCATCGTTGACACGGAAGACGGAACAGTCTTGCTTGTCACTAGCCCAATGGCAGACGCCAACTTAAAGGGAACACATCCCATTCAGAATCTGGGCGCAGTGGAAACCTATCAACGTCGCTACCTCTGGATGACCGCCCTTGAAATTGTGGAGCACGATTCGTTTGATTCTGGCAATCAAAAGCCAGCCAAAGCCGAGCCCGTTTCTCAGCCTGCACCCCCAAAGAAGATTGAGGGCAAGGAAGGCCCGTGGTATCTCAAGGTAACCGCAGACCCAGAAGGTGACTTTGCGGACTGGGTAGACCTCGTGATGGACGTTACGCAACTGGCACTTGACAACGCCGGCAGTGAGGCAGATGTCATGGCTATCTTCCGCAACAACAAGAACATCTTTGACAAGGTCAAGGAAAGCGCATCCGCATACGAAACCGTGTTGGCTAAATTCACCAAGGCCAAGAATCAATTTGCAAAGGAAACAGAATGAACAACATTACAGTAGCCGGTACGCTCGGCAAGGACTGCGAAATCAAGCAGACCGCAAACGGCAACACCATTGCCAACTTCTCCGTGGCCGACTCAATGGGCCGCGACAAAGGAACAATCTGGTGGAACTGCCAGCTCTGGGGTAAGCGAGCAGAAGCCCTATCGTCCTACCTCGTTAAAGGTCAGGCTGTCACGGTATCTGGCACCGTCACCGAGCGTGAGTGGACAGACAAAGAGGGCAACAAGCGCAAGTCAATTGACATCACTGTAAGCGACGTTGCCTTGCAAGGTGGCCGACGGGAATCATCGGAGCCTCAGCAGGAGCGCCGCAGCCCCAAGCAGCAGCAAAGCTTTGACGAATCAGATATTCCCTTCTGACCATGAGCGTACAGACGTTACAGTTTGAGGGTGTGAAGATAGCCATGAAGCAGGACAAGACTGGCTATATTCTGACTCTTAACGTACACCCAGATGAGGTACCCGAGGCTCTGCTAAGGGACTTTGTCGGGGCAAGGTATCAGGTGGTTATGGTGAGACTGAACGGCGAAGAACGACCCATTAACAGAGACATAGAGTATTCCCGCGACGCAGTACGCACAGCAGGAATCCTTTGCCGCGACCCCGACTTCGCTCGTTATCTGCTGGACATAGGGCAGATATTTGAGTCGTCAGAGGACGCCGTAGTGACGTGGTTGAAAGAAGAGCTGGAAATTCAATCGCGTTCTGAATTAAAAGAAAACTATCAAGCTGCCAAGAAATTGCAGTTTGTCATTAAGGAATATCACTCATGGAAACAAAGCGTCTAATACCCTACTCTGTGCATTTGCCGGAGGAGATTTACAAGAAGCTCAAGGCTGCTGCCGGCCAGCGCAAAGCGTCAGCACTGGTGCGCGATGCCATTACGTTAATTATTGAAGGTGATGACTCATTCAACGGCGGCTACAACAAGGCTTTGCGCGATGTAATTCATACGCTGCACGACGACCAGTGGTGCAAGGTTCTTGGGATTGAAGGACAGAGCTTGGCCTACTACCTCAATCATTTGTTGGCTCCAATGATCGTCTCTCAAAACGTGAAAGGTAAACCCAATGGCAAAACCAAAAAAGCCTGAAGGCATTGAAGAGCTGGTTGCCCCAGTGGAGTACCCGTCCATTCAAGAGATCACCATGCTGGACTGGTACGCCGCATTTGCTTTAATGTCAAACACTCAAAGCCCCGAAACCGCAGCAAAGTACGCATTTGACAGGGCCGAGGCTATGATGGCAGAAAGAGAGAAAAGATTGTGAAGCATCATGCAAAGCAAAAATAAAAAAGCACCAACGTCGTCAGAGCGTATCCACATTGCACGGATCAAAGGAATGGACTGTGTAGTGTGTGGTGCCTCTGGCCCCAGCGAGTGCCACGAAATCAATCAGGGCCAGTGGTTTACATCTATGCCACTGTGTCCCGATTGCCATCGTGGAAACCTTAACGGAATCCACGGGCAAAAGCGTATTTGGGCAGTCAAAAAGATGGACGAACTGGCAGCCCTGAATCAGACCATTGAAACCCTGTTAAACGACAATTGCATACTTTAAGCTGACCGCGACTTATTTAGAATAAGTTGCCGACATACTTAAGTTTACAATTGCGCAAGTTTTCTCATTTCTGGGATTTGCGAAGACTTCAGCATTTCTGTTTCTACGTTTCGCAATTCTTTGATGTACTGCTGCTTTTTTTCGCTGGTAAACGCATCCTTTGGAGCGTTGGTCAGTTGCGTGATTGAGCTACGGATTTCAGACAACTCACGAGTTATGCTTTCAACATCATCCACCAGCCCCAAGCGCATCATGTTCTTCTCGTTTTTGAGGAACTCTTCGATGCCTTGAGGGCTGCGTTTTTCAATGTCCTTGTACGTGGCGTTAGCCTTCTCCACTGCATCACGCAGTTCGTAAAAGTCATTCTTCAGACGCGACTCGTTGGCCTTGGAAATAAATCCAGAGGAACCCGGCAAGCCCGCTATGGCGTCACGGAATGTACCGGCCGGACGCTCTACATCGGGATCGCTATTCATCAGCATGTTGGAGGCGTACATTGTTATGCCACCCAGTGAACCAAACATGCCACGGATGACATGGTCCAGCATGATGGGTGAGCCACCAATGTTATGACCAATCCATTTGGACAGCTCGGATGTGCTGTCATTAAATTGGCGCTCAGCTTCTTTCTTTGCTTCAAATGCCCCAACAATTGGACGGCCTTGGAAGAAGTCATGGTTAATCCTAACTTCAAACAAAGTCTTGAACGTTTGAGGAATAGGTTGTGGGCTGGCAATTGCATTCCACAAGTTATCAGTCATTGCTTTACGGAACGTAGCGCCGTCCGACAAACCTTTGTCTGTAATCAAGTG
>Ga0209189_1002819_pt1 | contig 11932 bp, 10 predicted proteins | sample C_130820_EF_Meta_FD_187308 | JGI IMG/M metagenome (GOLD analysis project Ga0209189, IMG submission 187308) | Freshwater microbial communities from Lake Croche, Canada to study carbon cycling - C_130820_EF_MetaG (SPAdes) (version 3) | ecosystem: Environmental > Aquatic > Freshwater > Lake...
ACTGGCGCAGGGGGGGCAACCTCCGTCTTAGGGGCAGCAGCCTTGCGAGTAGCCTTCTTGGCGGGGGTCGCCTCCACTACGACGGGCGCAGGGGCAGGGACGGGGGCGGGGGCCTCAACAGCGGCAGCCTTCTTGGCAACACGAGGAGTCTTCGCGGGGGTAGCAGTGTTCATTGTACCGGAGGATGAGGTATTAGAAGACATTTTATTACGCACTGATGACTCTTTTGCGGAATTATGAATCAATTTTTTCATAAAAAATCAATTTATTTTCAAAAAAAATGTAAATTTATTTTTTTTTTTTTTTGAAATCTGTATTTATTCCTGACATACTTTTATTTTTATCTTTAAATTTAATTATCTATTTAAAGATTTTAGAAATTACTTTACGGCGGAATAAATAGGATAATTATGAATTCTTCTCAAGTAAAATGTTTTAATATCAAGAGCCGTCATTATCCCTCTGAACGGTGTAAAAACAAAGTTATTTCAGGTCAAGAATACTGCTCAAAACATTTAAAACATCCTCGTCGTTTTATAGAAAAAGAAAAAAATATAAAACATATTATATTGATACAATCAATATGGAGAAAATACTCTTTAAAACAATATTTTAAACGTCAAGGTCCTGCTAGAGGAGATCTATCTGTTTCCAATAATCAAAATGAATTATATAGTCTTGAACCTTTAGAAACTATTCCTAAAATTTATATTTATAGTTATTCTGATACAAACAAAAATATATGGTGCTTTGATATAAGAACCTTATCTTTTTTGTTATCAAAATCAAAAGAAATTAAGAATCCTTATACACGAGATCTTGTATCGAAAGAAAATATTAATAAAATTCATAATAGGTTGAAATGGTTAAAATCAAAAAAATACGATACAATGTATATATATAATACAACATTTACAAGTGAACAAATATGGAATCAAAAAGTTCTTGATTGTTTCTCAAAAATGGAAGAGTTAGGGTATATTGTAAATACAGATTGGTTTCATGAAATGGATAAAGAAGATCATATAAATTTTTACAAAAAATTATATACTCTTTGGAATTACAGATTAAACTTAACAAATAAAGAAAAGAATGCTATTATTCCTTCTCATAATTCATTGTTTAAAATAGAAGATCCAGAAATAAAAGAAGAAAAGTTTTTGAGAAAAAACAATTTACAATTGATTGAAAGATTTATTACTTCACAAAAAGGTTTGGGTGTAATGTATATTCTTATGACTCTCGTTCAAGTAATACCTGCTGTTGCGGAAGCATTTCCTTGGATATATGCTTCTATATTATAATCTGTTACCACTAATTTTTTTAATAAATGGAGATATATCAAATGTATATATCTTTTTAATTATAAAATATAAACCAAAGTTTCTTTCATAAAAACGAGAACCAATTTTATCAATAGGGGGGATTGTGAGTGTATTCAATATATCTTTCATAACATAATTATTCACAATAAATGAAGAATGCGTTGCTAAAGTAAAATTATCATTTATTATTTCTACTATATCACATATAGACGCATCTTTTATTTCACTATTTTTAAGATTTTCTATACCTCTTTCTTTAACTTCTAAATCTGAATTATAACCACTGTTATGATGAATAGTATATGCGTTATTATTATCTATTAGAGATAAATCTATTCCCTTTTCTATAATAATAGAATCTTGAATACAAAAATATATATCATAAGAAGGATATTTTGTATAAACATATTTCCAAGCACCATATTCATAATGTTTGTTTTTTACAAAACATACTTCAACATCTGGAAAATCTTTCGTTATTTTTTCATAATATGTTATATCAGAACTATCACTATCTACCACACAAATCTTATAATCTGTAGAACCTTGTATTTGTATTTTATATAACTGTTCTATACAATTATATAAAATAGAATTTGGTGATTTTGAACAAATAGTAATTAATATTGACATATATTTTATAATCATAATAACTTTAACCCGAAGGAGTATAATAAATATTTGTAGAGAAAGCACATAGGGGGGCAGGAGGAAAGAACTTATTAAAGCCAGGGTCGTGACATACAACTGGTGTTGAAATATTTTTCTGAATAAAAGGAAATTGTGTTCTATCATAACAAGGTGTTGGTAAAATAATATATTGATTTTGAACAGAGTCATCATCCGCACATACTGCGCAACTCTGGGCTTTATATAGTTTCGCAGTATAATCCATTTCTGTTCCTACGCCCGTATAGACAACATTTGCCGCACAATCGGATTGATAAGGATACGTTGTCATAAGTTGAGAGGTATGTAAATCTACCACTGCTTGAACAGTTTGAGGCACTTGAACAGAAGATGCTTTTGCTTGTCTTATAAGTGTTAATTCAGAAGAATCTCTCACTTTATTTCTTGCTACATATTTTTGTGACTCTTCTAAAATATATCTCATACGTTCACTCTGTGACATTGCCATTTTATTCTACTAAAAAAATTGATTTTAATTTGTAAAAAACCAAAAAAATTGATTGCACTTTTTTCGCAAAAATCAATTAGTTTAAAAAATGTCGTCTGCTATCATCTTCCCCAAGGATTTCAAGACTTCCAATGTTACAATTTCTCCACTCAAGGTGATGGATAGTGGAGCAAAGTTTGCTGGGATTCTTTATGATTCTGCTTCTCTCAAGATGCAGGTAAGTTCTATTCCTATTCCTTATGGTATGAGTGTATTTGATAAGGCTGGTCCCGTAAAGTATAGTGTTGATCTATCAATGAAGGGCTATGATGTTGAGGGTTCGAAGATGAAGATTCTTTATGATGCCTTTACTTCTCTTGATGAGTATATGATTGAAATGGGTGTTAATAATTCTAAGGCTTGGTTCAAGTCTTCTCTAACTCGTGATGTCGTGAAGGCATTTTACACTCCTATTGTTCGTTTCTCAAGGGATGCTGAGGGTAACCCCAAGCCTTATCCTCCAACTGTAAAGATTCAGTTGAAGCAGCGTGATGGAAAGTTTGATATCTACATTGTTGATGACAAGAAGCGTCCTCTTCCTGATATTCCTCTTGAAGATGTTCTCGTAAAGGGTTCTATCATTACATCAATCATCCAGTGCACTGGTGTATGGTTTGCTGGTAGCAAGTATGGTCTTTCTTGGAAGGCTGTTCAGATTAAGACAGATCATCTCCCTGAGAGTATTCGTGGTTGTGCGATTCGTGATGAAGATGATGTCAATGATATTTCTGGAGCACTTGCTACTACGAAGATCTCTACTCCTACTGCTTCAAAGAACAAGTTTGCTGAACTTGCAGAAGATGACGAAGTAGATGATGAGGAGGCTATTGTAGCACCAACAAAGGCTGCTGCTGCTCCTCCTTCTACTGCTACTATTGCTGAAGATGAAGATGAAGATGATGTTATTGAGCCTGTTGCTGTTCCTAAGAAGCCTACTGTTGTAACAAAGAAGACTATTACAAAGAGTATTGGTGTTAAGAAGTAAAAATCTTAATACCAATTAGTAATTATAAATAAATTATAAAATAAATTATAAATAATAAATTTTTTACTTGGCTCCACCACCGCATCCGCAGCCGCCGGGACCACCGCTGTTTTGGTAGACGTTACCATTATTGATATCAGAGCAGAAGCAACCACCTAATCTTCTTTCTATAATGACTGCACCAGACTGAAAGGTAGGTTGTTCACGAATAACACCACCATTATTTACAACCACTTGATTCGCATTGTTGAACGCATAAAGAGCCATAGCATTTCTTCTCTGTGTAATGTAAGAGGAGTCGTAGTTTCCAGTGGGCATTTTACTACTAGAGAAATATTTTTTATATTTATCTTGGTAAAATAGGATTTGTAATTGTATTTGGTAGTTGACAAATGGTTTTTGGAGAACCATTTAATAAATTTACTTGAGGACAAGGAATGATAATATGTCTTGTAGATGGAGAATATTTGACAAAACGTGTTTGCGGATTTAGAGGATCATTTCTTTTTTCAAATATATCTTGTTCTAATCTCGCAATCCGGACAGATTCAGGAACAACAGGAGGTTTATAATAATCGTATCCACAATTCGCCACCTTTGAATTCTGATAGGAAGATTCACTTTGTCCAGTTTGTCCTATAACAATAGGTTTACAAGTTTGACAAGAGTCGTATCCATAATAGTTACGTGCTTTTGCCAACTGTTCTTGTATTGCACATCTTTTAGCAGAATCAACTAATTGTGATATTCTTCCTCCTTCTGTATTCATTCCTTCTTTATTCATTCCCTCTTTTTCTTAAGAGTCTTATTCTTTTGTTTTTCTTTTTGAATCCGTAACAGTTTTTCTCTCAATAATGTTGGATATCCTTTTTGATAACCAGAACATTCTACAGTAAAAGAAGGGAACTGTGAAATCTTTGATACTCTTAATGATCTTAATGTTTTAATAGAGGAAGCAATGCTACACATTGAAACTTTAAAATTACTGAAATAATGTAAAGAATAATATAAATTAATAATTGTATCTAAGGAAGCAATTCTTAAAAGACGATTATTATCTGTTTTTATATTATTATAACTATGACAGGCAGATTCTTTCACCAATACTGCGATAAGTAAAGAATTTGAATATAATTCTATGCGTTCTTGAATTAAATCACCTTTTTCTTTGACATACAGAATACGCAAAGAATCTTTATCAAATAATTGTTTTAAATCAAACGCATCTTTCTTTAAATCTGGGGAAAAAAACACATTCACTGATTTGTTCCCTTTGTCAAAAGAATAGTCTAAATTTTTTGTTCCTAACGATTTTTTATAAATAGATTCTAATTCTATATTTGCTAGAATTCTTTCACGTGAAAGAATAAAATCAAATATTATTTGTCGTAATTCTCTAGGAACTTCTGGGTATGTTTTTATCTTTTTACAAGACTTTAGAGGAAAATAAGTATTTAGTAATTCTAACCGTTCATATACTTTTGACCAACGAGCTACTTCACCTCTAGGTCTAGATAATTCTAAATACATCATCATACGTAACATATCAGGATTTGTATAATGTATTCCATCAATTACTTGTGATTCTTTTAAATAAATATTATATAATTGTTTATCTAAATAAGATACATCCGCTACTGCTATAAAATTCACTAAAATTTTCTTTGTTCCTTCATGTATTCCTACACGATGAATTACTTCTTTAAAACCGGCTTTTTGTAAATCACCAACAAGTTCCAAGATATCTTTATCGATAGAGGGTGAAAAGAAATCATAATCGGGAAGATCTACATTTGGATCATAGAATCTTTTATTTTTTGGGAGTAACATATTAATCGCAGTCCCTCCATAACAGATTCTTTGTTTTTTCTGAATAAATTTTTTTACAATATTTAAGGCTTGTTGTAACTCTTCATTGTGCGCAGATTCATAATTTAAGATTTCTTCTGCCTCAATTACTGCTTTTTCCAAACGTTGTTCTATTAATTTTTCTTTTGGTAAAATTTTTTTAAAATCTTTAGATTCTTCTTCCATTACACCTATTCAGTAATTAGAATATCTGGTTTCATTCTGAAAGAACCATTATATATAGTTTTTACATTTTTAGCATCTGCCAAAGGAGTATTAATGTAATCATAAGGAACAATGTTGACACCTAATGTGTTTAATAAGAATCCAACTTCTGCCGGATTTAATACATTGCTTGGTTCATCTTTCATAATTATAAAGTTATTTTTATGAGTTGCTAACCAATCTTCTCTTTGTTGTCCTGTTAATGCTAAGAGTGTTGTTCTCTTTATTATTAAAGCATTTGTAGAACCTGTTGATATTGCGGTAGCATCAATGGAATCAGAACCTTCTTTGTAATAGTGAAAATTAATCTTATAATCTAAATCTTCCATCAAAGTAAGAGAACCACTCGCATTTAATTGTCTTGAATAACTTGTATCAATATTTGTTCCAATTAATATTTTTGTATCAAATGTATGAATATCTTGTGTAAATATATCAGATTCTCTCGAAGAACGATAGTATTCTTTTGCGAAATGATTATTCAATATGTTCAAAGATAAAGAAACTTTCTTTAGAAAAGTAACATATTTATCAGTTTCTGTTAATTTATCGGGGGTTCTAACAAAATGGAGGAAAACAATGATAGGATCTGTATGATTTGGCATTTGATCGTTAAATCCATATTCTGCTAAATGCTGGAACGCATTGTCCAAGGAACCAGAATTACGTGAAGTGAGATTGCCAGAATTATCACGATATAATAAAGCAGGTTCGTATGGTCTAGAAAAGTTTTCTCTATTCATATCATTTGTAAGATAATCTATATTAAAGAAGAAAGAACGACATCCTAATGCTAATTGTTGTGATATACCAGAATTAGTATCAAACACTTTGTCTAAATACGCTGCTTGTTTTACTGTCAGTGCTTGTAAATTTTTTAATATATTTCTTTTTGCTTCACTTCTTGTTTGTTGAAATCCTTCTTTTGATGATGAAGATGATGAAGATGATGAAGATGAAGATAATTGATTCACTCTTTTTTGTCCCTTATTTACTGCTGCTCGTGTATCTATAAATCCTTGAACAGTATTATCTTCACCTATCTTTTTTGCATAATTCCAAAGACATATTACTAAAGTTACAACAATTATCAATAGAAGTAAACGAACAATTAATTTTATTGGTGTTATAGGGTCACGAAACATATCTGGAATAGTATGAGTAAAAAATTTCTTCCAGAAGTTTATAGTATTGCGGATGAATTGGATAAAAGCATTTGTCGTAGAAGGTGGTCCCACTGATCTAAGAGCTTTAGCAGTTCCTGAACCATATTGTTGTGATTGTTGTGCGTATAAAGAATCTTGATAAAAAGTTAGTATTCCCATAATTATTACCTATTTACTATTTATGTTTTTTTGTTTTATTTTTCTTCAGACTACCTTTTTTCTTTTTTATAGTTCCTCCTCTTCGTGCTGCTGCGATAGTTGATTTTATAAATATAGTTGGTTGTAAACTATATATTTTAACATTTGGTGTAACACTTACATTCGTTACATATGGTTTCACTGTAATTTTATAAGGTTTAGAAGGAGATAATTGTAATATTGTAACAGTTTTCCCAGTCCCAGAAAAAGTAATTCTAGGAATAGGAGTTACAGCAGTTCCATTCGTATTTGTTATGCTAATCTCTGCTTGATCTACATTTGAGACCCAAGTAAATTTTATACTATTTGATGTTGTTATATCACTTGGTTGTGTTGTAATTGTAGCATTATTTGGTTTACCAATGTATGTTAATGTATCTGATTTTCTTGTATATATATCACAATATTGAGTAGAAGGTGAAATTGCAGATACCCTATATTGTATTCTAAACCAATATTTTTTCCCTGGAAGAATAAGAATATTAGGTATTTCTTTATAAAGCACAGTATCAGTTGTAGGAAAACCTATTAAAGATACACTAGAATTTTCAATTCTAGGAGAATTAAGAGTTAAATCTATAAAATCTATTCTTATTAATTTTAAATCAACAGTTACTCCACTAGGATTTGGATTCTTTACCCATCTAAGAGAAATTGAATTACTACGCGCAGTATATCTTATACCTAAATTGTTAATAATAGAAAAATTATTATATGTTTCCATTATAGTATTTCTACTACAAACTGGGGGAATATCATTTATAATAATTCTTTGTGTTGAACAATTATCTCTTTCATCTATTTCAGAACCATCTGGACAAGTTTTTGTGCAATTATCTCTTTCATCTATTACAGAACCATTTAAACAAGTTTTCCTACAAAATTCTGTCTCGGACACAGTAGTTCCATCTAAACAAGTTTTCTTACAACTTTCTGTCTCTTCTACTTCAGAAGTATCTAAACAAGTTTTCATACAAGTTAAATCATCAGAAATAATGTTACCATTTAAACAACGTTTTTGATGTTTACAAGACTCTAAATTAGCATTACTATAATTATTTATAGTATTTTTAATTGTAACAATTTGAAAAACTAATGTATCATTATTATGTTGTCCTTCAGGAACACCATAAAAGTTTGTATTATATATAAAGGTATTATATATATTTCTTAATTGATCTATTAAACAAAAACAACTATCGGGTCTTAATAAAGTAAATATTTCTCTATAATTAGTTGTTATTGGTGTACCATCTATAGATGATGATGTTGTGGGTGTTAAATATTTTTTATAATTTGCAGCAATACTTGTAATTGGTAGTAAGAGATAATTTTCTAATCTAGTATCAAGTGCTCCTAGATATAAAAATGCTAAAAAATTTTTTATATCATTGGCAGGATGAATAAGATCAAATATACTATTCATATTCGTTAATACATTTGATATATTATTATCATAAAGAGGAGAAAAACAAATAATATCTTTCATTTCATTTGATAAATATGAATATGTTGAAACCTCTCGACAATATGTTGCGGGTGCTGGTGCTGGTTTAGGTGCTGGAGAAGGTTTAGGTGCTGGAGAAGGTTTAGGTGCTGGAGCGGGTGCTAGTAAAATACTATAATATCTATCATCATAATCACAACCATATATATCCTTAAAATATCCATTTACTCTATTAAAAGCAGGATTATTATTAATGAGTCTAACATTAAGATTCCATAAATCTTGTAAACTTGTAATTATTTCTCGTCTTGTAGTGCGTATTCCTTCATCAGTTGGTATATAACTTACATCGAGTTGTGATGGATAATTATTTATAATTATACATGTTGCTGGTGCAGGGGTTCTACTCACTTGACCGCCTTTTTTTACTTTCCTACTTTTTTTTACTTTCATACTATTACTTCTTCATATAATCTTCCATCGCTTTATCAAAAGCTTCAAATTGTTCTTCCATTGTAACTTTCTTCTTATCTTGTTTCTTTTCAACTTTTCCTTTATTTTTTAATAACTTCTGTAAATTGACAGAAGTAACAGATGGATTTAATAAAACTTCTGTGAAAAATTTAGGACACTGAGGTAACATTCTTCCCAGAACAATCGGATCTTTGATCAAAGGATTCGCAGCAGGTATTTTCCATCGGGGAACTTCACAAATAACTTGTGCTATAAGAGACAATAAGTTCTTTTTAAAAGAAGCAGTAAATTGTGTATCAGTCGAACGGAATAAATCTATTAAACTTTGAAATTCTTCATTCATCCGTATCATTTGTTTTCTTGCTAACTCTTTATAGATTTCAGCCATTATTGCTAAAAAATAATAGGATACTTCTCCTTTTCCTTTGCCTGTAACACTTCTATCAATCGTTGTTAAAGAAGCATTATTATTATCCTTTCGTAAACGAACTTCTTCTTCAAACCCCCATTTCATCCAAAATAACACTCGTTCTAAAGAATATTCGGAAGCAGACTTTACAATTTCATTTCCTAAAATATATAAAACACGTAAATCTCCTTCTCCTCTCCAGACTTTTGATACAACTTCTGAAGAAGGAGCAGAAGCAACACTTTTTAACCACATTGTATCGTGGGTTTCTGAACCAACTTTGGGCCAACTAATTTTATGAGACTTAGGCGCATCGTGAATTACGAGAATAATTTCACACACTTTGTTCTGAAACTCTGAATTATTGTATAAGGTTTCATCAGGATATTTATTAATTAAATCATTTAATTCACGAATACGTTGTTTCAAATACATAAATATACGAATTGACGCAATACCAACATTATTTAGAGCATAGTTCCATAACATTTTATAAAAGGTATGAATACCCCCAGAACATATTAAATCAATACCAAAATGTAAGCATTTTCCCAAACTAATTGGTCCAGCTTCATTCAAATTCTTTTCAAATGCTACTATACTCTCACTCGGTAAGTATCCTGACCGGGTGCGAAGATTTTTTATATCATCGTCATTCATTATTATTATTCATTTATAATATTTATCAATTTATTGAATAGACGCATTGAAATTATGGTAATGTAAAAGGAATTGTTGCAGAAGTTGTTTCTCCAGAAGAAAAGCTTACTGTAACTGTGACTGTGTAAGAAGCTGGAGTCATATTTGTAAATGTTTTTCTCCCTGGATTTTCTGGAGTGATTGGTCCCATATTAATTGGTGAAAGTAGAGATTGTGGAATATTAGTAAGCTTATCTTTTGTAAATGAGATACTTTTTGTCGCTATAGCACCTTTTGAAACCCATGATATAGGAACTATATATTTATTTTTTGATCCATTTACTAGTTTTGGATTTTCTATTTTAATAATAAGATTTGAATTTGAGTTTTCTTGATTATCTATAACTTTTTTATCAGGTGATAAATTAATTTCATATGTTTTTGGTTTATGTTTATATTCTTCTAAATAATACACTTCAGGATGAGATTGTGTATAGTTTTTAACATCTTCTACTTCTGTAAGCAATTCACTTGTTGTTTTTGCGATTGGTAAAACAGTATGTAGAGTAGTATCTTTTGCATCTACATCTATAATCTCTACAGTCCCATGTAATTCTTCTTCTATTAATGATTTCAATTCTAAAGATCCTGTTGACATATCTTCAATTAAATCATATCTTCTATCAGTAATTGGATCAATTGCAAAATAATTATTTTTATTATCTATATATAATCGCCATGATGTTTTATTAACTCCCCCAAATTTAATACTACCACCACCTTGTGATCCTCTTGTTGGTGTAAAATATCCTATAAATGTAACATCACCAAGACCCCAACCAAAATTGTCCGAATTACTAAAATCATTAAAACTATACCCAGCAATATCTTGCTTTATTATATTATATAAATCACGAGGAATTACAGGATAAACAACATCAGTCCACTTCTGAACTACTATTCTACCTATAAAATTGTATACTATGTTGGTATAGGAAAAAGAACCAGTTGCTTTACCAAAATCACTAGTATGTGTTGAATCATTATCAATTATTATTCTTAAATATACAGGGACATTATTATTAAGAAGTATTGCGTATTTATCTTCAATATTATTTACATTGCGAGTAGGATTAAAAAATATTTGTTCATAGTGAGGTGTTTCGTAAGTGCTTAATGTTAAAGGAAAACTTGGGGGTAAACCATTAGGAGGTGTATATGTTCCTCTTAATAAAAAGGATGGAATTGAAGATGGATCACCATCCCAGCCTTGCCAATCAAAATCGTTATTAGTATTATAGATTTCATCAGAAGCTGGAATGTTATTATCTGTTGAAAAATGTAAATTTGTTAAAAATAAATTTGTATAATAGACTATTTGAGGAATAGCAGGAGGCGGTGCTTCTAAAGGAGCTGGTTGAGGAGCTGGTGTAGGTGCTGGTGCAGGTTGAGGAGCTGGTGCAGGTTGAGGAGCTGGTAAAGGAGCTGGTGCAGGTTGAGGAGCTGGTAAAGGAGCTGGTGCAGGTTGAGGAGCTGGTAAAGGTGCTGGTGCAGGTTGAGGAGCTGGTAAAGGTGCTGGTGCAGGTTGAGGAGCTGGTGAAGGTTGAGGAGCTGGTAAAGGAGCTGGTGCTGGTTGAGGTGCTGGTAAAGCTGCTGGTAAAGGAGCTGGTTGAGGAGCTACTGCAGGATTAGATGATGGTGCTGGATTAGGTGCTAGTGCTGGATTAACTGCTGGTTGAGTTGCTGGTTGAGGAGCTGGTGCAGGTTTAGGAGCTGGTAAAGGTGCTAGTTGAGGTGCTAGTTGAGGAGCTGGTTGAGGAGCTGGTGCTGGTTTAGGAGCTGGTGCTGGTTGAGGAGATGGTTGAGGTGCTGGTGCGGGTAAAGGAGCTGGTAAAGGAGCTGGTAAAGGTGCTGGTAAAGGTGCTGGCAAAGGTGCGGGTAAAGGTGCTGGTAAAGGTGCTGGTAAAGGTGCTGGTAAAGGTGCTGGTAAAGGTGCTGGTAAAGGTGCTGGTAAAGGAGCTGGTGCAGGTTTAGGAGCT
>Ga0209189_1002820_pt1 | contig 11931 bp, 10 predicted proteins | sample C_130820_EF_Meta_FD_187308 | JGI IMG/M metagenome (GOLD analysis project Ga0209189, IMG submission 187308) | Freshwater microbial communities from Lake Croche, Canada to study carbon cycling - C_130820_EF_MetaG (SPAdes) (version 3) | ecosystem: Environmental > Aquatic > Freshwater > Lake...
CCCCATCTTTTTGAGGTCTTGATCAAAGCAGTGCAAGAACAAGGGGGCGGCCCTGTCGGAAGCCGTGCTCTTGGCAGTTTGCGGCTTGAAAAAGGCTATGGCTCGTGGGGTCGTGATTACTCGCCCGAATATTGGCCCCATGAAAGTGGTCTTGCTGGATTGATACGCTCTGAAAAAGAATTTCTCAATCGCTCCGCATGGGAGGCTGTTTCTGTAAATCAACAACGCTTTATGATGTGCATGATAGAGATCGATGCACAAGGCGTTGATGCCACTGGTGGCGAACCTATATTTGCAGACAATGGCAATCCGATTGGCAATGTCACAACGGGTGGCTATGGCTATTTTGTCGAAAAATCATTGGCGATCGGTTATGTAGAAGCGCGCGCTTACAGTCCCGGTGCCACAGTTCATGTGGCTATTCTTGGCCGCGATGTGTCGGCCCGGATTTTGGCGCAACCACCATTCGATCCGGATGGGCTTCGAATGCGCGTGTGAAGACTTCAAATTTACATAAGCCTTTATCGTTTAACCTGTGAGAAGCGTTTTCGGGCTTGATCCCCCGGTTCAACAAGTAGCCAGACGTAGAGTGGGATGCGAACCGTTTCAGGTTGGCAGATTGTGCATTTTAGCAACGGCTGTCATGACACCGCGGATTTCAGCCAAGCCACGCAAGCGCCCAATGGCGGGATAGCCGGGATGGGTTGGTTTGTTCACATCATCCAGCAATTCATGACCGTGATCGGGACGGAACGGAATCCGCCAATCCTTGCGCCCTGCCTCTTGCCTACGTTTTTGTTCGCGCAGCAGAACCTCGACAACGGCGACCATATCCACATCGCCGTCAAGATGGGCGGCTTCCATGAAGGAGCCGTCAGGATAATTGCTGACATTGCGTAAATGGGCAAAGTGGATTTTATCAGCGAAGCGCTTGGCAATTTGCGGCACATGATTGGACACATTGGCCCCAAGCGATCCGGTGCAGAAGGTCAACCCGTTCGACTGTGACGGCACGCAATCCAGAATGAAAGCGATATCGTCTTCGCTGCAGGTGATGCGCGGTAAACCAAGCAGGGGACGGGGTGGATCATCGGGGTGGATGCACATTCTGACACCACATTCCTCTGCTGTCGGAATGATGTTTTGCAAAAAGGTTTTCAGGTTGTTGCGCAACATGTCTTTGGTGATATGGGCATGCCGGGCCAAAATGTCGCGCAGGGTTTGCAAATCATACCGCTCGAAAGCACCGGGTAAGCCGGCCATGATATTGGCAAACAACCTGTCCTGATCGGCCTGCGAAGCCTTGTCGAACCACCGCTTTGCAGCCTCGAGAACCTCAGGCGTTTGATCGGCCTCCGCGCCTTTGCGTTTGAGGATGAAACAATCGAAGGCGGCATATTCATAGGCATTGAAGCGCAAAGCGCGCGCGCCACCGGGCAAGGGATAATGATGCTCGGTTCGCATCCAGTCTTGCACGGTCATGAAATTATAACAGATTGTTTCAATGCCGCATTGGGCGAGATTGCGGATGGATTGACGGTATTTTTCGAACATCGGCTCCAGATGAGTGTCGCCCAGCTTGACCGCTTCGGGAATTTGCAGGCTTTCCACCACACTCCAGCGCAAACCAAGTTCAGGATCGGCCTCAATCATGGTTTTGCGGGCCATGATTTCGTCGACGGACCAGACCTCGCCATATTTGATATGATGCAAGGCTGTTACAATGCCTGTGGCACCGGTCTGGGTGATATCGTGTAAAGTTGTCGGTTCGTCAGGGCCAAACCACCGCCATGCTTGTTCCATCAATGTCCTCGTTCTTCACAATCGTGTTTGATCATCGGTCTCAGGCCCATCCTAGATGGCTGAGAAATTCCTTGGTGCGATCGACCGTGGGGGTCTCGAAAATTTGTTCGGGCGGTCCTTCTTCGAGCACCTTGCCGCGCTCGAACACGATCACCCAATCCGCAACGCGGCGGGCAAAGCTCATTTCATGGGTGACGATCACCATGGTCCGGCCTTCATCGGCCAGCGCTTTCATCACAGAGAGCACCTCTCCGATGGTTTCGGGATCAAGTGCTGAGGTTGGTTCGTCAAACAGCAAGACTTCCGGCTGCATCGCCAGCGCCCGTGCAATGGCCACGCGCTGCTGCTGCCCGCCCGAAAGATTGACGGGATAATTATCGGCCTTATCGGCCAGTCCGACTTTCGCAAGAAGGGCCATGGCTTGTTGCTCTGCCTCTGCGCGGCCTTTGTTCAGGACAGTGATCGGGCCGATGGCCACATTCTGCAAGGCGGTCTTATGGGGAAACAATTCGAAATTCTGAAACACCATCCCCATGCGCTGGCGGACCTTTCTGACCTCGCTTTGTTTGCGGGGCAGAATCTGGCCATCAAAAAACACCTCGCCTCCATCAAACGGATCCAACCCATTGGTGCCGCGCAACAAGGTCGACTTGCCAGAGCCAGAGGGTCCGATAAAACACACGACTTCTCCAGGATAGATGGTAAGCGAAATATCATCGAGAGCCTTGAAGGCACCGAAGGTTTTGCAGACATGTTTATATTCCAGCAACGGCCTTTGGGTGGCTGCACGCCGGAGGGGGGATGGTTCAGTCATTCCTTGACCTCGAATTTCTTGCGAACCCAGTCAGACAATTTGGCTTGCGGATAGCCCATCATCCAATAGATGACAGCCATTGCCGTCAGCATTTCCAGAACCCGAAAGCTTTGCGAACGAATCTGCAAGGCCACATGCGATAACTCGCCCACGGCAATCACCGAAACCAGAGACGTATCCTTGAACAAAGAGACCCAAGTGGTTGCAAGGATGGGTAAGACCCGCCGCGCCGCCTGTGGCAGAATGATTTCTTTCATCACTTGAAACTGGCTCATGCCCAAAGCCAGTCCCGCATTGGTCTGTCCATGCCGTACGGAATTGATGCCGGCGCGGAAGGTTTCCGCATTATAGGCCGATACACACAAAACCAGCGCGACCAGACCCGTCGTAAAGGCTGAGAATTGTACCGGAATTAAAATCGGAATGACATAAAAGGACCAGTAGACAATGAGGATCAGCGGGATATTGCGGAACAATTCGACAAAGCACTGACTCAATAACGCCAAGCTGCGCCATTTGGAAAGCCGCATGAAAGCCAGCACGATGCCCAATGGGACAGCCAGACCCATGGTCAGCACCGTCAGCACAATGGTCATCAATGCGCCTTCGGCCAACGCCTCTTTGTTAAGCCAGACAATCGACCAATCCAGTGTCATGACCGCCCCAAATGCGCAATTCGCCGGTAGATGAAATCGACCGTTCGGGTGGTTGGAAACAACAACAGGAAATAGACAAAGATAGCGAAGGTAAAGACCTCCATCGGTTGATAACTTTGTGAGGCAACCGTTTCGGCACGCTTCATGAATTCCGGAACTGCAATCACCGAAGCAATCGCCGTATCTTTGATGGTGACCGACAAGACCGAGCCAATCGCTGGCAACATGCGGATGGCCGCCTGTGGCAAAACGATATTCAGGATAACCTGCGGCCATGACATGCCCAAAGCAAGACCCGCGCGACATTGTCCCTCGCGGATTGATTCAACACCTGCGCGGACAATTTCGACAACCGAGGCCGTGATGTGAATGGTGATAGCGATCAAAGCCGACCAGAAAGGGGGGAAATTGATCCCCGTGAGAATGGGAACCGCAAAATAGATCCAGACGATCACCACCAGAACAGGGATGGAGCGCATCGTATCCACATAAAAGGTAATCACCAGCTGCAACGGGCGCGAACCATAAACCCGTGCAATACCCAATACTGTTCCAAGCAGCACAGAAGCGGCCATGCTGAGAATCGACAGTAAAATAGTCACACCGATTCCCGTGGCCAAAAACTGCCAACTCTCCAGAATCGGTGAAATGTCAAAATCAGGCACTCATGCCTCCAGCCGAATATATGCATCGTCAACAGGGATAGACGGGGCATGCCGCAAAGTTGCGACATGCCCGCGCGTGCTATTCCATTTTGCTGACAACAACGCTTTCCGCGGCATCGAGTTTGGCTTGCATGCCTTTGGCCACATCACGCAACCATTCCAGCAGTGCCGGTTGGTTCTTGTCGATGGCAAGGCCCACAGGAGAGGCCTTTTCCATACTGCCCTGACAGTTATTTTCGGCAGGCAGCGCAGCTAGGCCTTTGACCTTGCGGCTTAACGGCACATAGGGAATCCGGTTGATGGGTGCGGCATCGGCACGTTTGGCGACGATTTCCTCAACAGGGGCAACGCCTGTGCCGCCAACGGCACGATATTTGGCCAGGGGGAAGCGGGATTTGACCCAGTTTTCTTCGGCGCTGCCTGTCAGATAGGCTATGGTAATGTCGGGATTATTGAGATCATCAACCTTTTTCGCCCCGCTGAATTTGGGATTGTCGGCACGGCCAAACATGCACACCGATGTTTGCGAATAGATGACGAAATCAACAACCTTGAGCCGCTCCGGTGTTTCAGCCAGAGCCGTGATCGACAAATCAGCCTGATTGGACGCGAGGACAGGCACCTTGGTTTCATGCGAGACCGGCACGGTTTGTAATTTCACACCGAGCAAGCGGGCATATTCCTTGGCCAGAATCCAGGCCGGCCCGTCCCATGCCTCGCCTGTGCCGCTGGTGTTTTCAACCAGCCATGGCGCATTAGACAGAACGGCCACACGCAAGACGCCAGACGATTTAATGGCATCAATGCGCGGGCTCTTGCCTGCCGCGGGGGGCTCTTGAGCCTGTGACAGGCTTAATCCTGCAGCCAAGGCTGCCATCACCGTCAAAGGCATGAACAAACGACGCATCGTCTTTTTTACGAATACTGACATGATCTCCTCCTATCCGAGATTTTGATTAAAAAGCCGGCGCCTCGGATCGCCGGTCTTTTTTGAGAAAATGCGGATGCGCCTGCGCGATCTTGTCGATGGCGGCAAAGACGGTATGCAAATGAGCCTGCATCGCAGCAACCGCCTCTTCTGTATCATGCTTGGCAATCGCATCGGTGATAGCGCGATGCTCTGTAAAGATCCTGCGCAACCATTCGGGATCCTCGAGAGACAAATGACGCACGCGATCAATCTGTGCCTTGGCATCCTCGATGGTTTTCCAAACGGTCGGCTGTCCGGCAATGCCGATCAGCGTTGCGTGAAAATGGTCATCGGCGGCAAAAAAACGGCGGTGGTCGCCAGCCTTCACCAACTGCTTTTGTGTCTCCATCTGCGCGCGCAGACCGGCAATGTCTTGCGCATGGGCATGCGTGGCGGCCAAGGCGATGGTGCGGAGTTCCAGCGTTTCGCGGATAAATTGGTTGGAGCGCACCAGCGCGATGTCGATTGGAGAAACGACCGTGCCTTGCTGGGGGAAAATATCAAGCAGCTTTTCATCTTGCAGGCGTTTGAAGACTTCGCGGATCGGCGTACGAATGACCCCGAAGGTCATGGCCATTTTGGGCTCTGAAATCACCTGACCGGGCCGCAACTCGCCTGAAATGATCCATGCCCGCAATTGGGCATAGGCCTGTGCAGCGGTATTTTGACGACGATCAAGAGGCTTCAAGTTGGTTTGCATACTTGTATACAAGTCAACCCTCTGCAGATTGTCAAGCGGCCTGCTTAAGGTGCTGAAAACCGGCATCGTGCCCCAAAAGAAAAGGCGCCCGAGCCTGAGCAGGGGCGCCTTTGAAAAGTGAGAGGATGAAGCTCAGTGGGATTTAATGGTTATCCTCATGCAGTTTGGTGATGCCGCCCACTTCTACAACGTGATCAATCGGGATCTGGAAATATTCCGTTGCCCCCAACATATTGCGGTGCATCGTGATGAATAATTCATCCAACACTTTTTTGATGGGGTTTTCAGCCTCGGAGACGATTTTCTCGCGCCCGATGAAGAAGGACACATCGGCCAGCTTGAAATGGAACTCCTGAATCCGCAATTGCGCCAGCACACGCAAAATGCGTGGCTCCTCAAAGAATCCATAATGCAAGGTGACAATATGGAAATTCTCTTTGAGATGGCGCACGGTCAGCCGGTTCTCATCCGTCACATAAGGTTGGTGCTCGTTGATGACATTCATCAAAATCACCCGCTCGTGAATGATGCGGCTATGACGAATATTGTTGATGAGCGCAGCCGGTACAGTCTTGGTATTGGGCACCATGAAAATCGCCGTGCCTTCCACGCGCGTGTGGCGGTGGGTGTGAAGATTGTCCAAGAACTCATCCAGCGGCACCGCCCGCTTCCAGCGTGCGGCCAGCAAATTGGTGCGGCCATTGATCCAGATCATCATCAGGCCGAAGGTAAAGGCGGCAACCACGACAGGGAACCAGCCCCCTTCCATGAACTTCACCAGATTGGCACCGAAATAGGTGATATCAATGATGAAGAACATAGCAAACATCGGGACAGCCCAAAGTGGGTTCCATTTGTGGCTGCTGATCATGACAATCGCGGCCAGCAAAGTCACGGTTGCCATCGTGCCGGTCACCGCGATGCCATAGGCCGCACCGAGTGCTTCTGAGGACTGGAAGGTGATAACCAGCGCTTCAACCGCGACAAGCAGGAAGATGTTGATCTGGCTGACATAGACTTGGCCGATTTCTTCCGCCGAGGTGTGGCGCACGCGGATGCGGGGAATATAGCCCAGCTGCACCGCTTGATTGGTGATCGAAAAAGCGCCGGAAATCACAGCTTGTGAGGCGATGATGGTGGCAGCCGCCGACAGCACAACCATAGGCAGCAAAGACCATTCGGGGGCGAGTTTGTAGAAAGGATTGTCAATCGCCTCCGGTGCTTGCAACAACAACGCGCCTTGCCCCAGATAGTTGAGCAGCAAAGACGGCAGCACAACAATGATCCAGGCGCGGTTGATCGGGGTTTTGCCGAAATGTCCCATATCGGCATAAAGCGCTTCGCCGCCGGTAACGGTCAGCACGACAGCCCCGAGCACTGCCGTTGATACGCCGGGATGATCCAGAATGAAGCGCACGCCAAACCGCGGATCAAAAGCCATCAAAACGCTGAAATTTTTCAAAAGTGCCAGCAGACCCAACAGGCCGATGACCACAAACCACAAGACCATGACCGGTCCGAACAAACGGCCGATCGCATCGGTTCCATGCCGTTCAATGGCAAACAGGCCAAAAATCAGGAGCATGGTCACAGGGATCACGTAGGGTTTGAAAATCGGTGTTACGACTTCAAGCCCTTCCATGGCGCTGAGCACGGAAATGGCTGGCGTAATCACACTATCACCGTAAAACAGCGAGGCTCCGATCAGACCCGCGCATAAGATGAACCAGCGCATGGCTTTTCCATGCACACAATCCAGAGCAAGCGCGGTGAGTGCCAATGTGCCGCCTTCGCCGCGGTTATCGGCTCGCATGATCACCAAGACATATTTGAGTGTGACGACCAGCAGCAAAGACCAGATCATCAGTGACAAGATCGCCAGAATATTCTCCTGACTGACCCCGCCTGCCGCCTCAATCGATTGCTTGAAGGCATAAAGGGGTGATGTTCCGATATCGCCGAACACAACGCCCAAAGCACCAACCACCAAAGCCGACGGTGCTTTTTTACTCGAACTCCCGTGTGAACCTGTCATCACTCCCCCCCGTTACGCAAAACAACGTGCTGTCTAGGAGGCTGCGTATTATTATTAAGGGCACTTAGCTAATAATTTTACGGGTGCTCAAGTATAAATAAGTCATAAAAATCAAGGATTAACCTCTTGTGATAGCGCAAAAATTCAAGATAAAGACGCAATAAGTGCCGTATCGGACTTTTACATCTTTTTGTCGATTTTCCGCCACCGATCAGCGGTCTCGCGCCCATCCGCCCCATTTGATGGGGCGCAGCGGGAATTTCAATGCAGATCAGGGCTCAAGGATGCATTTAAGAGGTTGCAATCATTTGATATTTATCCCACCATGCGGTGCATAATCCCCAAGAGGGGACTATTATCAGGGAGGACTAGAATGAGCGTCGTTCGTTTGCGGCATGCCGCGCTGATCACCTTGGGTTTAATGGCGTCAACCGCCATGGCTCAAACCCCCGCGACATCCGTCAAAATTGGTGTTTTGTCCGACATGTCGAGCCTTTATGCCGATACATCCGGCCCCGGTTCGGTGGTGGCAGCCCGTTTGGCCGTCGAAGATTTCAACGCAGCTGCCAAAGGCTTGAAGGTTGAAGTGGTGGGCGGTGACCACCAGAACAAGGCCGATGTCGGCGCCTCCATTGTGCGTCAGTGGTATGATCAAGACAGCGTGGATGTCATTGTCGATATTCCCAATTCCGCCGTGGCGCTCGCTGTGGGTGAAATTTCCCGCGACAAAAACAAAGTCATGCTGAATTCGGGCGCGGGCACCTCGGATCTGACCGGCCCGAAATGCTCCCCCAACACCATTCACTGGTCTTATGACACATGGATGCTGGCCAATGGCACGGGTAAGGCGATTGTCAAACAAGGCGGCGACAGCTGGTTTTTCATGACGACCGATTACGCTTTCGGCCATTCGCTGGAACGTGACACCATGGCTGTTGTCACCAAGGAAGGCGGCAAAATTCTGGGCAATGTGCGCATTCCGCTGAACACGCAGGATTTCTCCTCCTTCTTGTTGCAAGCGCAATCCTCAAAATCCAAAGTGATCGGCCTTGCCAATGCAGGCGGCGATTTCACCAATTCGGTGAAACAGGCCGCTGAATTCGGCATTACCCGTGGCGGACAAAAACTCGCGGGCCTTTTGGTGGATATCAGCGATGTCCATTCTCTCGGTTTGCAAACAGCCCAAGGCCTGACCTATACCGAGTCATGGTATTGGGACATGAATGACGACACCCGTGCCTTTGCCAAACGCTTTGCGGCACAAAATGGCGGCAAATATCCCGGCAAGATCCATGCAGGCGTCTATTCCTCTGTCATTCATTATCTGAAAGCTGTGGAAGCCCTCAAAGCCAAGTCCGATGGTGTGGCCGTTGTCAAGAAAATGAAAGATACACCGACCGATGACAAATTATTTGGCAAAGGTGTCGTGCGTGCGGATGGTCGTAAAACCCACCCTGTCTATCTGGTGGAAATCAAAACCCCCGCTGAATCAAAATATGCCTATGATTATTACAAAATCATGGCAACCATTCCGGCTGATGAGGCTTTCCGTCCTTTGAAAGACGGCAATTGCCCGATCGTCAACTAAGGGCTCTGCTACGGATCACATGATTGAAATGTGATCCGTAGCCTTCTCATTTTAAGATTAAAAAACGAGCCTTCTCTCTGATCGGGGGAAGGCTTTTTTATGGGGTCAAACTGGCACTCCGGCCGCTCTTCCATTCCAGAATATGATGTTCAAGTTCAGCCAGACGCTGGCTGTCAATCGGGGTCTCGTATCCTTGTTCCACTAAGAACGAAACAAGATAACCTGTGCGTAAATTACCTGCGGCACCCGGTGCATAGGGACAACCGCCCAGACCGCCTGCCGCAGCATCAAAGACGCTGAGGCCCATTTCCATGGAGGCCTTCACATTGGCGAGCGCCCGTCCATTGGTGTCGTGATAATGACCGGCCAATTGAGAGGGCTCAAGATCGCGTAAAACCGTTTGCAAAACGCGCAAGATGTCTTCGGGATGGGCCGTGCCGATGGTGTCGGAAATGGCCATTTCCCGACATCCTAAATTTTGCAAAGCGACGGCCACACGCGCAACCGCATCGGGATGGATGGCCCCCTCATAAGGGCAGTGAACCGAACAGGAAATATAACCGCGGACCGGTATTGCATGCGCGCGTGCCAAAGCCATCACCGGTTCAAAGCGCGCCAGACTTTCGGCAATGGAGCAATTGGTATTTTTTTGCGCAAAACTCTCGGATGCACTGGCAAAAACAGCGAGCTCCTGAGCGCCCGCGGCAAGGGCTGCTTTGGCACCGGCTTCATTGGGCACAAGCGCTGACAGCACCAGATCCTTGCGGCGGGGCGCATCGCGCATGACGGTCTCGTGATCGGCCATTTGCGGCACCCAGCGCGGTGAGACAAAGGCCGTGGCCTCGATGGCTTGTAAACCGCAATCGGCCAATGCCGTGATCAATGCGATTTTTTCACGCGTTGGAATAGGCGTCTTTTCATTTTGCAAACCGTCCCGCGGACCGACCTCGACAATCCGAATGGCGGGTTTTTCGCGCGGGCGGCTTTGGCTTGTCATGACGCGGTCTAGGCTTTTTTCAAGTCAGCCAATAAAGCCTTGGCATGATCAACCGTGACCTGATGGGTTCTGGCCATTTCACTGGCAATCTTTTTCACATCATCCCCCGTGGCACCGGCCAGAATGGCAATATTCTGGGCATGCAGGGCCATATGGCCGCGCTGGATGCCTTCGGTCGCTAATGCGCGCAAGGCCGCCATGTTTTGTGCCAGCCCGACGACCACTGTGACCTCGGCCAATTCATTGGCGCTTTTGACATCGAGCAAAGCCAGCGCTGCGCGGGCGGCGGGATGGGTTTTGGTGGCACCCCCTACCAAGCCAAGCGCCATCGGCATTTCCAATGTGCCGACAAGCTGGCCCTCTTTATCAAGCTCCCAACGCGACAAGGACGTGTAGCGGCCTGATCGGCTGGCATAGGCATGGGCACCGGCCTCAATCGCTCTCCAGTCATTGCCTGTGGCAATCACAATCGGATCAATCCCGTTCATGATGCCTTTATTATGGGTGGCGGCCCGATAGGGATCGACAATGGCCAGCGCGCAGGCTTCCACTATGCCTTGGGCCATGCGCTCGCCCGAAAACGCTTCGGTTTTAAGCGCTTGCGGTGTCAGGCGAACCGTGGCCCGCGCCAAACGCAAATCCGCCAGATTGGACAAGATACGCAACCGTACCTCGCCGCCTGTCATGCGCTCGACCAGAGGGGCAACGGTTTCGGCCATGGTATTGACGGTATTGGCGCCCATCGCATCGCGCACATCCACCAGCAAATGCAAAACCAGCATGGGGCCGACAGGTGTGTTTTCAAACAAATGGATTTCAAGATCCTTGCAGCCGCCGCCCAATCCGATCAGTACGGTATCGCGCGCATTGGCTGCGGTGATGATCTCGTCTTTATGGGCCAAGAGCCGCGCACGGGCCCCAAAAATATCGGTCAGGTTGAGCACTTGGATCTGCGCGCGCATGATGGGCAGACTGCTGGATGTTACAAAGCCGCCGCAGCCGCGTGCGATACGCGCCATATAGGAAGCGCCCGCGACAATAGAGGGTTCTTCCACGGCCATCGGGATCAGATAGTCCCGTCCGTTGATCATGAAATTAGTGGCAACGCCGAGTGGCATATCAAAAGTGCCGATGACATTTTCGATCATGCCATTGGCAAGCGCCATCGGCAAAATGCCTGCACCCTGCAAGGCTTTCTTCTGTTCGTCGCTTAATGCGGCGGCCTTGACGACTGTGTAGAGACGCTCAGGCGGGGACATGTCACGAAACCCCTCGATGCGCGCATTGATCGCGTGTGTCTTGTTTGCTGATTGGCTGTTGCTGCTCATGCGTGAACGTCCCGTTTCCCAAATGTCTTCCCAAATGTCTTCACTAGTGTCTTGGGTCTTGCTTAAAGCCCTGTCGTGAAGGGATCAACTGCCGAGAGCCGCTCTGAGATCCCGCTTTAAAAGATGACAGGGATGCGCTCTGGTTGAAACTGGCGCGGGTCGTGCTCAATTCCTTTGGAATTATTACATATTTTTGGCAACCGTCCCGGGGGATAAAGCCTTTTTCAGTGTGGCGGAGTCCGGCTGCAAGTTCTGATCGCAGGCGCGTGTTGGGGGAGGCGTCAGGCCCCCCGATTTTTTTGCGCAGGAGAGATCAGGGGCGGGGTCGGCTTGCCATGTAATGGCTTTGTATTATTGGGCTGATGGCTCCCCAGC
>Ga0209189_1002827_pt1 | contig 11922 bp, 19 predicted proteins | sample C_130820_EF_Meta_FD_187308 | JGI IMG/M metagenome (GOLD analysis project Ga0209189, IMG submission 187308) | Freshwater microbial communities from Lake Croche, Canada to study carbon cycling - C_130820_EF_MetaG (SPAdes) (version 3) | ecosystem: Environmental > Aquatic > Freshwater > Lake...
TGTTAGTGGCGAGACTAAACCCGAAATGAAGCTTGAAGAAGTACCTGTTATTGGCGGTTTCTTCCAGCCTAAGGATGCCGGAGGTCTTATTAACGCAGCGTTCGAGCACGTTAAGCAAGCGCGCGAAGCCCAGCAAACTTACAAGCACATGATAGAAGAGGGTCGGTTGGAAGACGCAAAGAAGTTCCTGCAGGAAAACATCGCAGACGTAAGCCTCGCCTCAGCTGCCGGCAGCTTCAGGCAACAGATGGGTAAGATTGTGAAAGCCGAACAAGCTATTCGTGCATCCGCGCTATCGCCTGAAGAAAAACGTGCGCGTCTGGATGAGATGCGCGAGCTAAAAATTAAAATGGCGAAACAGTTTACCAGCGTTTCCGAACAAATAAAAGCCCGAACTTCCCCTTGAAAATACAGGGGGTAGCGTCCCCCCTAACCTGCTGACGAACAGCGTCTTGCAGACCTTCCATACGAGTTTTAAATAGGGTAACCGTAGGGACAAAGAACCCCTCATTTACCTTTAACTCACTCCACGGATACAGAATCTTTAGCGCTTTCTTCACGTCGTCTGATCTTGATTACATTAACCCGCATCTGTGGGCCTTTGGTTTTGGACAACAGATCTTTCTTGGAATACTGAACCTCGTAGATTTTCTCCATCTGTTTCTTAAAGTCGGCGTACCCAAAGCTCATGGACGCGCAGTAAGTTTTAAGGAGCTGCTCCTCGATGTAGTAATCAATCATGCCGGGAGTCATGTACCGTTCAACCCGACCCATCACCTCGCTGCGTGTAATAGATTCATCAATCTCCCGATTCTCGCCAAGCGTGGTGGATAACGCCCCTTCCAGAGAACGAACGACAACAAATTTACCGTAGTACTCACGTGTGTAAGAGTTAAGAATATCCTCGGCGGTACGGTAGCTGTGTTTGATTTCTTTTCGGGCGTGATTGACCAGACCCAGCAGAAACTTTTTAACTCCGGTCAACGGGATGTCGATTATCTTGGCGTGCTTACTGCCTATCAAAGTGCAGGCGGCAACGATTGCAGCACAACCAGCCCTCCAGAACCGTTCATCATCGGCAAAACTAAACTCTTGCTTGATGTCAACATAAACTTTACGAGTCAGGTTAACTGCCGTTTCTCTATTGTCCACCAACCACTGCGCCCACTGGGGGCCAGCCACGGCAAAGTTACTGTCGATGAGCTCGATGAGCTCGTACTCACCCGACCCCCACACAATCTTCTCAGGCGGGGTGTACTCCAGCACCCGACGAATCTCACCCTCGGACGAATGTTTACGAGCACCGGTCAGGAAGTCCAGCACATGGGTGTTGGATGAGAGCAGCGCCATCGAGTTCCACTCTGTCTGATTAAGGCGCTCTTTGTTAGCACCGGCCTCCATACGATCTTTACCAATACCCTCGCTGACATCAAACAGGAAGGCAGGGAACCATTCAAAATCTTTACGGTTCTTGTCGGTAATCTCATCGCAGATAAGCGGCAGACTTTTTAACATACCGAAGCGCTGGAGCATGGCAACATGCGAGGTCCCCTTACTAACTCGATACTTGGTGGGGTCACCCCAAACAGATGCCGCCATAGCTAGAGCCAGCGTTTTACCCGTACCCGAATCGGTAGAACCCACGTGGAATGTCATACCTCTGAACGATTTACCCGTGAACCCCATTAACGGGGAGGCAAAACTAATACTCATCAAACTCAGTATGTCGTACATCTGCCTGTGAATAAGAACGTTGATCGCCCTGCGCCAGTTATCTAGCGTGCCAACAGATTGCGTGTTGCGATTCAAGTTAGCCAAGTTTGGCATGGGCAAGTCACGCGGCGGTATGCCGGGGGTGAATATTTTCTCTGCGACCACAAACGACTGGTCGTCCTGCCAACCATAACTGGGCGGCACCCGCACCGCAGACTTAGAAACAGACGCTTCCTCAACACACCCTCGGACATAATCAAACAGATACTTGTCGTTGCCCGCGCCGTACGAAGCCACGATGTTTTGGCTGGCAAGATTCTTAACGGTGTCGTCCTTACTGACCACCGCCCGCTGCGGAATAACAACTGGGGTCATACCTTCTGGACGCATGGCTAGCATGTGGACTTGGTGTTCGCCCTCGATATTTAAAATGTCCAGAACAAACAAGTCGTACGGCAGGATCATGACCTGCGCAGTGAACTCTTTACCGTCAGCGTCCGTGTCTTTCTTCTCCCTGAAGATGCCGCCTTTATCCCCATAGCTAAACCCTCTTGGCGGGGTGGGACGCATAACTTTCGCAGGCTGGACAACAGGTTTACTTGCCGGTACGACTTCAATTTCTTTAGGCTCGATTGTGGTTGCGACCTGTCTGCCCAGCGCCAACGGGTTGGTTATCTTGTTCTTGTGGGGGCAGGAGTTGCAGACACCGGGGTTTTCGCTATCGAATTTTGTGCATGGATAGGGGCCCTTGATCTCCCGCAGTTTTAAGTTCATGCGGTCTTCGTCGTACGGGTGCAGTTCAGTTAGGTATTTATTGAACTCATCAGCGTCACTACACTTCTGCGAAAGCGACAACATACCCCTCCACAAGGGCTCCATGCCGTCCTGCTGTGCGTTCTCTACGTAGTATTTAAGCTGGTTACAGCCGTGTCCAGCCAGCGACTTATCTAAAATAGTCTTGAATACGGTCTGTGTATTTTCAAAAAGTTTTAAACTGCTGGTCGAAGCAAGGAGTGTGGGTCGCTTGCCGGGGAGTGCAAGCTCTGGTTCGGACTGCTCATTCAACAGTCCTAAGATGTGGGCCTTCAAGGATTCAGGAGAAAATACTACCCCCTCCACAAGAAGCCGTACACGGCGTGGCCTATCCGTCTTAAAGTTTAGCGTATTTGGTACGCGTAGTACACGAGCAACATCAGCGGTCACGCTGAAGTCGATCTTCAAGCCCTCCTTGCGGGCTAACTTCTTAAACCCTTCGGCTATCGGTTTCCACTCTTCGACAGAAAGCTCTTTATCAAACCCCCAATAAACATGCAGACCGCCACCGGAGGACACAATCCATGGCTGCCCAAACTGCGCAAGACCTGTCTTCTGTATAAAGTCATCGAATGCCTCTGCTGCTTCTTGCCTACTGGTGTAAGCGCCTGCTTTACCAATATCTATATCTACGAACAGCGATCTAAGCGCCTGTGCGTTGCCAGCTTTACGCTCGCCTTTTTCCTTGAAACTCGCTAGTGCAAAGTACGCATCGAGTCCGGCATCGCAGAGCCTGTCTGCAACCGGGCAAATCTCATCGATTCGGTCAACAAAAACGTGTTCTTTCTTCGGGCTACTGAGTTCAGCTACACAATAAACACCCGAAGATGGAAGCACAGCCGCTAAAAAATTCAGCGGATCCATGTACACCCCTTAATTTTCGGTTGTTATTTCAGGTCGAGAAGTTTTTCGAAACGCTTGAGAAGTTCCTGTTGATAGGCCAAAGGCAGCCCATTCTTAGGATCCATAAGCTGATACGCATAACTGAAAAGCTCTTCGTCCGTTAAAACTGTAGGTTGAATTTCTGGCATATGGCTCTCCATGCATCGTCTGATTGGGTAACGGACTTCAAGATTTCAATAAGGTCTTCTACGCGTTGCTTGTATGCGTTGGCTACTTCACCACCAGTGAACCAGTTGTACACCGTCTGGCGTGTCGCACCCGTAGCTTTTGCTACACGAAGAACTGAAATATCACGAAGCATCGCCAGCTGACCTAGCTTTTTGCCGAGGCAGTCGGGCGCGTTTGCAATTGCGTCTTTTGTTTTTTCTGAATATGGCATAGGTGTAGGGGTGGGGTACTCACGGGCATATGAAAAAACCGGATCTCACACCAGTTAAACCGCTTTCCCCCTAAAAAGGTTACTCGTCGTCTGCGTCCCAGTTGGCGACCACATTCGCCAGATTACCACGCTTGGGCACGGCCTCTTTTTCTGCCTTGTCTTTGCGTACGGTAGGCTCTTCGGAATGATCGTCATCGTCCTCGACCGGGGCGGCCTTGGCTTTCTTGGGTGCTGGTGCACTCGGTTCCGCCACTTTATCGGACACAGCCACGCTCATTGTAATAGCCTTGATGGCGGTGTCGGATTTACCTGCATCCGTAACTGCCTGAAATTCATCATCGTCCAGCCAGCGCATGGCTTTAAAGAACAGGCGGGGTACAGCTGCCTTAGTGTCAAATTTTAGACGGGTTACAACCATCTCGGGGTTGATGTTTTGCGCAGCCAACCAGCGAGCGTACGCCTGAAGTGGGCGGTTCTCGCCTTCTTCTTTACCAAAGATTGACGTGGCGGGCAGGGTAATCTGCAGCACATCGCCCTCAATATCGTTGGCTAGAACAACTGCCAGCCGCTGAGAGAAACGGCAAGCACGGGACTCGCCCTCACCCGAACCCCGAATATTCTGGGGGCAGGTTGCGCAACGATCAGACTGGGGGTTCTTCGCCTCAGCCGAGGGCTTCTCGCCATCAGCAGACCAGCAATCGGGGGCGGCGGTCTCGCCCTCTACATACTTGCCGGAATAAAAAGTCCGCGCCACATTCGGGGCGGCGTTAACAATAACCACATCAAGAAAACGGTCTTCGATTGAGGCAATCTCTTTACCGCCAGACACCAGACGAAACACCCCACCCTTGATGGAGATACGCTTGGTGTTATCGGTGCCGCTACCAACGAGGGCTTTGGCAATACTGGACAACGCGCCAGCTTTCTTGGCGAAGGCGGGAGCTTTCCCGGGGTTAAACGCGACTACGTTAGACATAAAGTACTCCTTATCGAGTGGGTTTGCGTACGCTAATTGCATACTCCGTATCGGAGTTCAACCCCGGCGGTACGATACCGGGGTTTTCTTCAAGAAACTTTGCCATGTTGGACTGCGCAATCCTCTTCTCCAACAAGTCAATCGCATCATGCTCAACCATAAACAGCTTGAACTCCTCCCAATCTGAGGTGCTGTAGCGTGTCTTCTTGCTGAGCATCACAGTGCCGGCATCGGTTCGCATGGTAGTACTACCCATAGCCAGCATCTGATCCTTCATAGCCGAGACCAGCTCGTTCTGCTGGGCTTTCAGCTCTTCAACCTGTGTTTCATACTCCTGCGTGAGCTCCTGTATCCGCGCCCGGATCTTTATGTAAATCTTGGCAAGCTTGTCCATCGGAACAATGTCAGTCATAGTGACCTCCTTCTTTGTTATGTCTAGATTTTGACAGGATTGTAGTCTCCTTGTCAACTGGCTATCTCCTCCTCGTACAACTTAATAAACAGGTTGTGCTCATCCACCCGCCCTTCCAACTGCTTAAACATCCGGCGCTCAATGTCGCTGCCCTGTATGTGAACGACCGTGACGCAGTCCGAATTCTGTCCAACCCTGTCTGCTCTAGCGGTACATTGCAGATACGTTTCAACTGAAAGCACCGGACCCCAGAATACAACCGTGTCTGCTGCAGTCAGGGTCACTCCGTGAGCCGCAGCTTGGGGTTGTATGACCAGCACCCTAGGATCGGGGTTCTCCTGAAAGTTCTTAAAAATAAACCCCCGCTTTGAGGCGCTGATGTCCCCGTGAATCAGCGAGTTGGATATGTTGTACTTGGTCAGATGGCGGCTGATCGTGTCTATGCTGTGGCGATAGGGGGCAAAGACCAGAACTTTACGGTCGGTCTCTTCGATAACCTCCATCAACACGCTTAGCCGAGGTGCGCAATCAAACTCCACCACTTCCCCATCATCCGTATACGCAGCTCCTGCACTGATCTGTAACAACTTATTAACTCCTGCGGCTGCATTAACTGCACTGATTGTTTCGCCCGCCGCTTGGACTAGCATGCGTTCCTTAAGCAGCTTGTAATACTTGGACTGCTGGGGGGTAAGCGCCACCTCCCGAGTTTCAACCATGACGGGGGGCAGATCCAAACACTGGGCTTTTGTAAATCGAATGGCGGGCTGTAGAACTTCATGGACTTTGGCAGCAGACGTTTCTTTCGGAGCCCATTTAAATTGGGTTAACTTGTTCATGACCATGTCACGCCAAGCCGTAAAGAATTTAGGAACGCCGCTGGGGTTAACCAGCTTTGCCAAACCATACGCATCAAGCGGAGACTGCGAAGCCGGGGTTCCCGTCATCATCCACAGCCATGTGTCTGGCGTAATAATTTTGTTAAGCGCCTTCCATCGTTTAGTTGCTACATTTTTATAGGCGTTGGCTTCGTCCACGATGATGAGATCAAACCGCCCATCGTTTGCTATTTCATTACCTATTAAGTGCAGCCCATCGTAGTTGGTAATAACAAACTCGTAGTCGCCCTGCACAAGTTCTATCCTGCGTACGGCTTGCGTGTGGTGCGCTACGACCGCACTTCGATGGATGATGCTTTTACCTATGTCACCCATCCAAGCAGAGTGCATGATCGAAAGCGGGCAAAGAATAAGGCAGCGCCTAACCCGTTTTGTTTTCATCAAGTAGTCAGCTGCCCACAAAGCAGAAAGCGTCTTACCCGTACCCGGCTCCGAGAAAACAAACGCGCGTTGATTAAGCGTGAGAAACGCGGATGTTTCTATCTGGTGCTTAAAAGGTGCGAACCTTCCGGGCCAGTCGTATCGAGAGATGATGGGCGAGGGTACATCTTTAACTCCAAGATTCTTTAATACCCTCGCTTCATCTAACCCCCAAAAAATTGCTACTTCGTGAAGACCGTTTTCTGTTTTGTTTACTATCTCGCTTCTTGGTATTACTTTATATTTGTTCGGGTTGCGCGTACGCAGTACCAGAACTTTGTTATCAACTATCTGCATTCAACTGTAGCCCCTCAAAGTTTTCGAATCGGGTTAAAGGTTCGGCGATAACAACCTTGCCGGGTTCTTTCCAAGCCAAGTACTTCAACTTATTTTCCTGCGCCAAACGAACTGCAGCCAAACACATAAACCCATCTTCAGCAATACGCTCAAGCTCGACAGGTGAGTGGCCGTACTTCATCGCCCACAAATAAACCAGAATATCTTTCTCACATTTAATGGGTGCTTGATCTTCTTCATACACACACTCCAACAAACGTTTTGAAAAGGTGGGTTTCTCTTTCTTAAACATCTGGGACAAAAGGGTAAAGCGGGTAACAATTTTTTCTTGGTCAGTCATAATCAATGCCTCGGGTTGAACTCACATCCTTTTACTTGACACCACTTGCACAGTGGAGACTGTGAAGGGTTCCATACATTTGTTTCAAACGATCCAGCCAGTCGAGCTACTCGCTCTCTATATTTCCACCATGCGTCTGGTGCGCGGTCTAACGACATCTTGTGCTTGTGCATCGTCCCTTTCACCACGAACAACAAAGCTGAATTAATGTGACGAACATGGGGGAAGTGGGCAAAGGTTAAGAGCGACATAAGTTCTAGCTGCCCAATGTCTGGGTACTTATCGCTTCCAGTTTTGTAGTCCACAATCCATGCGGTCAGATCATCGTCATCCACAATCAGCAGATCAACGATACCGCGTACCCATACATCCTCGGCAAAAAAATCACACGGCTGCAGGTCAATCGTCAGCGCCATCTTGTGCTCGGCAAACCTGCGTCCGGGTTTTAAAAGCAGCGCATCGATTGTAGGTTTAACAAAAGCAAACTGCGGTGGCAGTTCTACCCCGTCTCGCACATACAGTTCAGCCGCCTTGTGTAATTCCTCCCCGTAAATAATCTGCTCTGTCTTTTCAAACGGATAGTTTTTCAACACCCGCACTTCGTGGTATCGCCTAGCGCAACCTTCGTAATCCTTAAGGGCGCTGTGCGACCAGACGATTTTGTGTTCCATTAGAACTCCGCTGAGAGGATGGCCTTGTTAAGCCGATTGGAAAAACTGATAACAAACTCTTCATCGTCATCGAGTTTGCTCTTCATGTCGTGGAGAATTGCGTGGGTCAGCTCGTGCCAGAAGGTGTCGTAGATCTCTTCTGTTTTGTATTTAGTTCCCAGCGCAGCGCTTTCCTTGCCAATCTTGATTGTGTTTTTATCGTAGTCAATCTCCCCCATTATTCTTTTGCCTGCGTGTTTGACTTGTTTAATTGCGTACCATTTCCTGCCAACTTTAATGCGCTTGGGTATTGTCATTTAGCATCTCCATATCTCTTACCTGCATCTACTTCAGCTTCAAGCGGAAGACCTTTCATGTATGTCGGGACGACAACCATCTGTGCCAACACCCATTCTTTGGCCTCTTCCGTTTCCTCTTCCGGCACCAACACTACAACTTCATCGTGAACAGTTAGCACACACGAATACCTTTTTTGTATTCGCAGCATACCGTCCGTCATGACGCACCTAGCCACGGCTTGAACGATGTTTTCTGTTAGCTTGCCGCCGTACAGTTTTGTTTCGTTCGATCCGTAAAACCACTGAGGCCGACCCTTCGGGTCAAGCTTCGCCTTCAACTCAGGATACCGCAAAGCCAGACCGCTTGGCAACACAATACTTTCTTTCTGAAAGGTCAGACACTTAAAAGGTATAGCGCTACCGCTAGCTAGGCTGCGTTCGATGAGCGATGAGCACATCTCCCAAAAAGAAACAACTGGCCATGCGGCTGATCGATACTTGTCGATAATTGTTTTTGCTGCTAGGCAATGCACCAGTAGTTCTTCATCTGTGCATGTGTGCGGTATGTCGAGCATGCGTTTAGTGTTCTCATCCCAAGATAAAAACTTTTCTAAATCGTATGCGCCAACACCTAACTGCTTGGCAAAACTTTTATCGTATCGAGTAGGCGGTGCTCCAAGAAAGCCAGTCAACAACTGCGCCGCAAAGTTAGCCCAGCCTAGACCATAGCCGCACCCCAACAACGCCGACTTCGCAGATTGCCTGAGTTCGGGATGGCTCTCTTTACTTAGCCCCGGTATGTTAAACATCTGCGCACCGAAAGCAGCATAAGGATCAGCACCCGATCTAAAAATGTCGAGCATCTCGTTGTAGTCTGACAGCCACGCAAGGACACGCGGCTCGATCTGGGACAGGTCACACACCACTAAACTGTACCCATCAGGAGCCATGATGGACTTGCGTAAGAACGATCCCCGCTTCAGGTTCTGCAGGTTAAGTCCACTACCTTTACTTGCTGACCACCTACCTGTGTGCGCACCGTAATAATTAAGTGGAACTGGAAGTGCCCCTCGTCCCGCAATATCCAGAAACCTCTGCGCTCGAGTTCGTTCAAGTGTTGACTTAACGGATAGCCTCGCCTCACAAATTGTTGCCACATCTTCCCGCTCGGAGTTGAGTAGCGCCTGAAACAGCGCGTCGTTTTTTGCAAGAGCAAGTGTTGGTTTGCCAGTTGTCTTACTGACTTTTGTTGGCGGCTCGACACCCAATCTTCGCAACACATCAGCAAACTGCTGGTTACTAGCCAAGGTTGTTTCCTCGATAGCAAGTTTGCTAAGTAACGAACTGCGTGCAGCTTTCTCTTCTTCAATTGCGTTCTCCAACATGGGCATGTCCAGCTGCAACACGGGGTTAGTAAACATCCTGAGTGTCAGGTCAATCAGCTTGAGCTCAGACTTGGGGTAGCCCTCGACCAGTCTTTTAAAGACCTCCTCGCACAGGTACACATCGTGGTTACAGTACTCAGCCAGCTCCGCTTCTATCTCTGGGGTCAGCTCAGTCAGCCCGTCTGTGGAGTGAACGGCTTGACCTTTAGGCGGCAGCTTAAACTCTTCTGCCAGCTTCATCAGGCTGTTGCCAGCCTCCACCCCACGCAAGGCACGCGCCATGCTCAACGAATCAAAGATGAACTTCGGCTGATGCCCGTACACCCAAGACAGTATGGCTATATCAAACTGTGCGTTGTGCGCAAGAACACCAGTCGTTGTCCAGTCGATAGAATCAAAGAACTCTGGCAACCTAGTATGCGTAACCCACGCGGCATCGCCCTCACCTAACCACTTCCAGCTGGCACCGAACGCCTTGAATCGTGGGTCACGTATGTACTGCTCGGTTGTCATCTTGCTCAGCGTGTAGCCACGCTTAGCCCATCGGGTTTCGAAGTCCAGTACAAGCACTCTCAATTCAACACCCGGTTCTCTGGTATCTCCAACTTGTTCATGAGTACTCGGCTTGCGGCTAGTAAAAGACCCATCGCTTCGGTCTCGTCTGCGTTTAGCGTGGACATTTTAAACTCTAGATTTCTTAAGTCCGCGCCGATAAACACGGCAGCAAAGTCATCGTTCGCAAGGCACTTTTCCACAAAGTCCGAAGCTGTTTTTCTTAATTCGTTTTTCTGCTCTTCGGTCATACAACCTCCTTCAAATATGTTTCCAAATAATCGAGGTTATCTTCGCGTATAACAAACGCTCTGCCCCCCGCCGCTTCTATCTTATCTATCTCTGCGTGCTGCAATGGAGTCGGCTTGTTCGTACCTGCCTTACACTCAACACCTACGAATTTACCTCTCACGCAACAGATGATGTCGGGCACACCACTCCTACCAAACCCGCCAGTCACAGGATAAAAATAATAGACCTTATACTTCTTCAACAACTCCGTTACTTTCTTCTTTACTTTCCCTTCTGGTGTTGTAGCCATCAAGTGCTCCAAATATTGTTTGTTCTACTTCTATGGTTGTGAATTCAAAGCCACACCCTAAGCATGTCTGCCTCCGTCGTACAAAGTGGTAGCCCTTCGGAGATATATGCGTTCGAGTTTCGTGAACTTTGCCTTTACTTTCTTGGCATCTTTCGCAAATCATGTTCTCTTTCTCTGACAGGGATATGCGGCAGACAACATGCCCATAACAAGGACATCTGCAACGACATCTCGGTTTACGGGGTTTGCTTCAAGACCCATCTTCACATAGTCCCGAATCTGCCCGAGCGTAACAGTTGGCGGTGCGCAGTGAAAAACATTGTGTCCTGCATCAAACACCCCAGCGATGTAAGCCATGGCAAAGTTTCTCTCTTGTTGTTCGCCATTCAGCCGTTCGTAAAGCGTGTTGCCACTAAAGAATCCAGCGTTCGCACTTAGACTAAACAACCCGCAAAACAATGTGGCGGCTATCTTCATGTGTTCTTCTCCTTTTTATTGAGGGCGCATAGTGTTTCCGCAGTGCCGTAACCGTTGCCGTATCCGTTCATGTCTCACCCCTTGCTCTGATGTTAGCGGCAATCCAATTTCGCTCTGCCCGAATAATCTTTAATGTCTGCAATTGCATAGGTAAACCCGTGTCTTGAAAACACAATTTGGCGCACTCTTCACGCTCTGTCCGCTGAACACTCAACACGAACGCAACCAGCCCATCGTCGTTGAAGTTCCAGCGACCAAAGTCGTCCTGCCAACCATGTGTCTCGGCTAATTCAAAAATGTCTTCGTCTTTCATTTATCTTTCTCCTCCCATTTTTCTTTGATCTCTTCATCACGAACGCGCTCGTATGCCTCGTCCTCATCGGGCTCTTTGTCCTCTCTGTGATACGGGGCTTCTAGCCACTTGTCGTAGTTCATTTACCTTGCCTCGCTTTCCTAGTGATTTCTACTTGCTCATCGATGGATAACTGCTTTTTCTTGGTGATGTTGTTGAGTACTAAAACCCCCGACAGAATTGCAACCACCACCATGTACCAAAACACAATGAAACTACCGATGCCTCGCTTCATTTATTCCTCCTCCTCTTCCTCGTCAATCAGCCCCCAGTCTTTCATCGCCTCCATTAATTCCTCGTCGGTTCTGTTGTTGTAGCCTACGAACCCGTGCCTCAGTATTAAATCAAGGCTCTCTGCTGGGTCAAATGCGTTCCAGTAACTTTCAACAAGTCGTTCAATCATCTGCTCGCGGTTCATTTTATTTCTCCTTCTAGTAGGACATCCACATCAAAGTTTTCGGTTGGTGAACTCTCTACATACCCGTAATTAATCATGGCCCACACTTTATTTATG
>Ga0209189_1002829_pt1 | contig 11920 bp, 3 predicted proteins | sample C_130820_EF_Meta_FD_187308 | JGI IMG/M metagenome (GOLD analysis project Ga0209189, IMG submission 187308) | Freshwater microbial communities from Lake Croche, Canada to study carbon cycling - C_130820_EF_MetaG (SPAdes) (version 3) | ecosystem: Environmental > Aquatic > Freshwater > Lake | place...
TTAGTTGCCTGTTCTTTCTTATAAATTGGTCTACCAAACGCATCTTTGTTTTCTGAAAGAGCAGCCAATGGATCTAAAACAGTTGGGGCAATAGTTTGTAATGCACCAGCACTACCAACTGGACTTAAACCGTCTGCAAATACGCCAATTAAATTACCGACCTTCTTGGTAGGATTCTTGCCGCCAGTAAGCATGAACTCAGTAGTAAGTCTACCTACACTTGGCAGAATATTTAATCCAAGTGGATATGGAATAGTTAAGTAGCCACCACCTGGGGTAGGAATAATAAAGTTACGTTCTTTTATAAACTCTGGAGGCTCATCATCTTTAAAGCCAGCGGCTGCTAATAGTAAAGACTGCATTGAGCCAAGAAGAACACCACCACCAATAATTGCTTTACCTTTAGGGCCTTTAAGAGTCTGGGCAAGACGGGCAGTACCCTGAATAGATGCGTTAAAGAAAGCATATAGCGCATTAATATTGGCAGATAGCTGACCTTTTTTATCAAAGTTTACTGTCAGGTTCTTAGCGATAATGGCTGCCTGTTGTTTAGATAAGCCAAGGCCACCTTTATCTTTAGGTTTGCTGGCTGCAATATAAGCTGATAAACGAATAGCGTTTTCTAGTGTGTCGTTAAAGTCTGATAGCGCACCAAAGACTGCTTTAAAAGCCTTCTTAGCGTTACCGCCAGCTGTAATTTTTGCCAACTGCTCATCAACGATTGATTTTTCGTTTTCTTTACGAGCTAAGGAATCACGATAGCCAGTCTGACCACCTTCTTTTCTGAACTCACGGAAAGCTTTTTCCATGTCACTGTCACCACCAACTTCACCCTTACGTTCAGCGCGTAGTACCTTAAATATTCCTTTCATTGCGGGGAATATTCCAGCAGTCACCTGGGCTTGCTTACCAGCTAAAGGAGTAGTGGTTAAGTTAAATTGAGCGCCACCAACGTCACGGATTAAGTTGACTGCAGCAAAGATTGGGTTGTACTGAGTATTAACAGAAGCAAACCAACGAGTAGCCTTAGACACTATACTTGTCAGAGTTCCCAAGCTTTCTACGTCTAGGCTTCTTAAAGAGTTAGCCATACGTACTGCATCAGGATTCTTTTGGTTAAAGAATATATAGCGATTCTTACCATCTATTCTTAGCGTTAATACGTTATCGCCAAAGCGATCAAGATTGTTTATCTTAAGCTTTACAGACTCTGGTGTATCAGATGTGGGAAGGCCAGTGTTTTTATCAATAACTCTTTTACCCTTACTGATATAGCGACTCTTTGGTTCTTCCATTAAGTTGTTAGCTATTTCTTCAGGATTGTCATACCCAAGACTTTCTAACTCTCTTATCAAAGCATCTTTGCTCTTGATTGCGTCTGGGTTTACTGGTAAAGCTACATTTGGGTTTGGGTTCATTAAGAACAAACCGTATAACGCCTTAGTTACGGTCAACTTCTCAGCACGAATCAAAGCGCGTTCACGTTGTTTAATTAAGTTAGCAATGATGTCCTGAACTTCTTTCTCAGAACCCATGGCGCGCTTACTAAAGTCACCGCTAACGTTAAATCCTTTGCTTAAACCAGAAGCACCCATGCCATTGATAAAGTCTTCCTCAATACGGAATAATGGTACGTAGTGCTTATAGGTTTCATTCCAAGAATTAATAGTGTCTTGGCTATCAGCACCTGAATCTACAAGGATCTTTTGTGTGCCAGTAACCATGTCATCAAACATCTTGGCAACTTTTTCCAATTGATCTTTTTTCTTTGGATCAAGATTGTCTAACAATTCTTTAGCATCAGCAGTAGACATGCCAGAAGCGCGATCTTGTAATTCCCAAGGAGTAGTACGCTCTTTGCCTGTACGTGGATCAAGCTTGTTTAACTCATTCATCTTATCGTTACGCTCTTTAGCGTGACGCGCAAGAAGGTAATCTTGCATTTCTTTTGGCTTAAGATTAAATGCTTTTAGTTGTTTGATAGCTGGCAATAATTCGTTAAGTAAATACTCACGAATTGCTGTGGCTACTTTTCCATGGAATAACTGTTCTTTGTCGTAAACATTAATCTCATCAGTAATCTGACCAGCGGCTTTAGAGATAGCCTCCTGTGCGCGCTTAGTATCAATCTGTTTATCTTGGAATTTATAAATTAAGTTATTGACAGAGACATCTGTTACACCAGGAACATGAATAAATGTGTCTTCTGGGAATTCCCAAGTAGGTTTGACTGGTTGGCCTAAGTAGTTACGGGCTTCTTTGGTAGGCTTCTCTTGGCCTTCCTTGCCAACTTCTTCGTATTGAATCCTTGCATCTTCAGGATTAAATTCACCAGCATTACCAACAGCAGATTTAATTTGATTGGGATTAAATACAGCAAGATTTTTTGCTCCAAATTCTTGCACATATAATCCATCATGCCCCAAAGATTTTATAGCATCAATTACTCTACTATCTTCAGTTAATTTAAAATTACCTTCTAACATTAAATTTTTTGCATCTGCTCTAGATTCTTTAGCAAACATTGATTTTATTTTTTCAAATAATTTATCAACATGTTCTATGTTTTGATAATCAAAAGGATTGTCTGCTTTTACATACAATGGCAAAACATTTGCGCCAATTGGATTTGGATTAAATGGTGTTCCTATTTTTTCTTCTGTCCAAGCCATATCATCAGCAGCAAATTTATTTGCCACCATTGGGTTTGGAGACGTAAAAATTAATTTTCCTTTAAATTCTGAAATATCAGCCTGAGTTCCGTGATACATAACTCTAGGACTACCATCCTCATTAACAACTTTAGAGCCACCAAACCACTTCTTAAACTGAGGAGTATCAGTTTTAATTGTTAAACCTTGCTCCTTCATTGCTGGAAAACTCCAGTTTAAATGTTTGGCAAGTCTATTAATATCAGCAGGAGTCTGAGCAAAAATCTTCTCAGATGCGCTCATCAAGCGATCTAATGCTGTTTCATATTGAGGATTTAAACCAATAACTTTACGGAAGATTTCCATTAACTTTGTTAAAGCTGTCTTCTTACCCATCTTTATGCCAGATAGGTAGTCTTGGAATACTTCTTCTGTTAAACCGCGTGTAAATACTTCATCTACGTTTTTAAGATAAAGACTCTTTCTTTTCAGGGCTGGGTGATCTTTACCGTCTTTAATATCCTGTTCCATTTGTTTTTGAACAGCGCGGTAGACCGAACGTAACTCATTTTGAATAACTTTTTCAGGGCCTTTAAAGTTGCGTGTAATCAAAGTATCAAGCTGAACTTGACTAATTACATGCAACAATTCGTGCATGAGGGTGCTGTAACGTGTACCTGTAGGACGATTAGATGGCGGATTAGTTTCCGCCTTTCCTTGTGCATTTAAACCGTTATAAAGAACGTTGTAATACATAATCTTTTTGCCAGACCCTATAGGCTGAGAAGATCCATAAGAACTACGTCTTTTATCGCCATTTAAAACAGTAATCTTTACAGGAACACCAGCTTTTTCGAGCGCTTTTATGTTGAAATCAACACGTTCTGCAATAGCTTTGGCAGCAGAATTAGGGGCGTTTTTAATTAGCCACTCTGATACCTGAGATCCCTTGTCCATCTTGCCAATCTCTGCAGCAATTTCTTCCATTGGCTTTTTAATTTGAAAGCTTTTTGGCTCTGGTTCTTCTATTACGGTTTTTTCTATTGGCTTGGCAAATAAATCTGGTTCAGTCTTCTTAGCAAAAGACTCTTTAATGAGCTGATCTACTGGGCGCTTTGGCACTTCACCAAACATATCTGCGCCTTCTTTGCTGCCCTCGTTGTAGGCATTGTCAAATAGGTTAGATAAGTTCTCACCAATAGCCTTCGCTGAACGAGGATTGTCAGCAAACATCTGGACAATCTGATTAGCCATTGGGTTAGTTGTCATATCAACTTGCTTGGCTGCATCAGAAAGACTAAGGTTGTTTCTTCTGGCGTTGATAGCCATCTCAACTGCTTCATTTACTAGTGGGCGTACATCGTAATCACCAGCTTCACCTAAGCGAATTGCCTTAGATGCTGCCATATTAAGGGCGCGAACAATGTTCCGAGCCTCTTCGTCCTGTGCTTGGAAAGCTAATTCTGTGAGTTTGTCGTTACCATAAGCCTGTTGGAAGATGGCTGCATCAACGCGCTCTACGGCTTGCTTGGTAGGATTACCTTGCTTGTCCATCAAATTGCCCTGCTCTGTAGTAGGCATGGCTTTAATAAAATCTTTGATAGTTTGCTGGCTTACTTCACCAGAGTCGGTAAAGCTAACAGTAGCAAGGTCAACGCGGTTGGTATCGTTCTTAGCTTGCTCTACGATGTTAAATGACAGGCCAGCACCAGTGTTGCTAACATCGCCAGTGTTTTTATTTACCTGATCCATAGGCATAACACGAACCAACATAGGGTTCTTCATACCTTCAATGACACTCTTATCTATGCCATGTAAATCATCACTTATCAAAGAGTTTTTGTAATCTGTTGCTGTGCCTTGATTGTAGGCAGCCTGTAATCCAGCTACGCGCCCGTTAGTAATTGCTCTAAAGGCTGGGACTGATGGATCTACGTAAGCTGGGTTCTTTGTACCATCTGCATTATGGGATGGAATAACTTCACCAGCTTCAATAACGCCATACTGAACTGGAACTTTCTTTCCATCAGCACCAGTAACAGTATCTGTTCTGCCTAATTGTGCTGGATTAATTTCTGCACCAGCTACAATTGGAGCGCCCGTTCCATAGTCGCGAGACATACTAACTCGGCTATAGTCTGGCTCATTAGCAATCTTGGTCATCTGAGCTACAGATGCAGGGGTAGATCTATCGCGGTTTTGAATACTTTCCCAAATATTGCCTACTGGTTCTACAGTTTCCGTGGTTTTTTGAGTATCAGTAGCTTGCGGTGGTTCTACTTTTGTAATGGGTTTATTTTGATACTCATCAATCATCGCCTGAGTATCTTGAGAACTAGACGGAGGGGCCACCATAGGAGGAACAGCTGGCTGCTCTGGAGGAGGCTCTACAGGAGGAGCTACTTCTGGTGGAACCCCAGCTTTAACGGGTTTTTGATAAGCCTCAATACCTCTAGATGCACCACCAATACCAGCGCCAGCTGCTGCAGCGCCAAAAAACGCTTCTTTATATTCGTTTGACGCATCGTCACCTGTTAGGCTTAAACCAGCTTGCCAGCGCTCTGCAGCCTGTTCTAATACCTCTAATGGAGCTTCAGCAATAACACCTGCTGCTGCACCGCCAGCGGCTTTTTTACCTACTTTGGCTGCTACCTGACGGGCAGATAGCTCTTTCATAATTTCTGCGCCAGCTTTTTTAGCGCCAAGTCCACCTAAACCAGCAGTAAATCGGTCTGCAAAATAGCCTAATGGAGCAGTTGCAACTGCAGTTCCAGCGGCTTTTAATATCTCTAATTCTCTAGGATCATTCTTTTCTTGTGCCTGACGGGTTAAGAAGTTACCAAACTGCTGAACGCCATAAGTTCCCATACCAACTAAAGCGCCTACTACTGGACCACCAACAAGTGTAGCTCCAGCGCCAGCAGCCAATGGACCAGCCATCTGTGGTGCAGAACCCAATATAGATTCAGTGATATAGCTAGGAACTTGGGAGGCGGCAGCGCCTAGTCCTTTTTCTTTATAAATACGCTCGATGTCACCAGCGGTTAAACCTGGAGTTTCTTGTGGTTTTGCCTGTTCCCGTTTGATTTCCCGCATCTTAGCTGCGGTTTCTTCTGGTGTACCAGTAATAGCTGTACCAGCTAGACCTAAACCACCAGCTACATCTCCAAGAGATTCAACACCGCGCTTGGCAGCAGCAATGTTACGTTCAATAAAGCCAGCATCTTCTGGTCTTTGTACACCAGCGGTTGGCTGTTTGGCTGCATCATATCTTCCCAGTTCGTCTGGGACTGCACCAGCTACATTGTCAGTAGATGTGACAGGTTTATATGCCTTATATCTGGATAGCAAATCCTCTTGGGTAATATTATCTGGGACCCCACTAATGATGGTCCCATCAGGCATACGCACATCTATTGGCATAATTAGCCTTTAGTTGGAAGTTTATTAAAGTCTATTATTGTATCTTTTGATGCTTCTGATTTACTTCCACCAAACAGTCCACTAAAGAAACCTTTTTTCTCTGGCTCAGGAGCTAATTGTACTCCAGGAGGAGCTACAAATGGACGCTTGATACCAGCTTGTTCAAAGTAAGCTTTTTTAATTGCATTAATAGCATCGTTATAAGCTTTGTACTTAGGATCGTTTGGCTCATACATATCGCGTTGTTTAATCAAAGCAGGGATCTGATCGTCTTGATTAATCAAAGCTTGAACGCGTAACAATGCTTTCTCTTCAGCTCCAGCGCCAATTTGAGCAGACAATAATTTTCTGTTATATGCCTGACCAAGTGAAGATTGCAACGCATTATGTGCGCTCACATCGCGACCATACTTAGCTTTTTCTTGCTCAACACCTTGTGTAAGCAATAGCTTATTAAGCGCATTTTGCTCTGCGCCACTCTTACTATATGCACCAAGACCTTTTTCAGCGCCATAAGCTAAGTTACCAAGAAAGTTTTGACGTGTTGCAGGATCTGGACTGCCTTGCAAAGCAGCCAATCCAGCCATAGTTAATGCCTCATAAGGAGCTTTTTCTTTGCTGCTTGCAATTTGCTTTCTAATATCTTCTGCAACTGCATTAGATTTTTCAAACGCGTTGGCATTTTCATATAAGTTTTTATATGAAGCAGCTTCTCTTTCTTCCATATTTCTGATACGTTCATCAAGAGCATCTGCAGCGCTTTGTTTTTTTAAATTAACTACATTTCCAGTAGCAAAAGCAATAATCCCGCCACCAGCCATACCTTCTTCTGGAACCATATCACCAGTACCAATAGAGGCAATACCTGAACGTAAAGATGGAGCCATAATCTGCTCTGTCTGAGGATTCATAGCCATTCTCTGGTGCAACCTAAGTATTTTTTCAATCTCCATTGCTAACATAGGATCAATGGATGGGTTTTTTAACATTTCTGTTAACTGTTCATCTGACATTGAAGAGATGTCACCACCTTCTGCATACGCTAAACCGCCTTCTTTGTATGCTTTGGCAGCCATTAAACCGCCCTCTTTGGCTCCTGGCTTAAATCCACCAGACATACCGTAAATACCTAAACCAGTCATACCTAAACCGCCTATTTGGGATAAGGCATTTGGTTGAGCTTGATACGTTTGCGTTGTTGCTGATTGCAAAGGCAGACCACGCAACATGTTAGACATAAAGCCCAATTGCATTTGTGGATACTGTTGCTGTGTAGCGTAGTCTTGAATGGCTTGATTAATTTTGTTTTGCTCAAGATTTTGTTGTTGTCCGCCCATTGCTGACATTTGATTTTGACGGGCAATATCATTTGCTTGTTGGGTAGCACCTAGTTGACCTAATTGCGCTCCTGCACCCATAGCCTGACCAAGACCTTGCATACCTAAGCTAGCGCCATATTGCTGTGACTGCATGGCTTTGTCGTAGGCTGCTTGTGACCCTTGAGTTTGGATATTAGATAGATTGGTTAATAAATTGCGTTCCCGTTCAGTATTGGCAAGAAGCTGTCTAGCACCACCATAAGTACCTTGACGAGCTGCCCCTAAGTTTTGAGCTTGTTGTGCCATCTGTGCTTCACGAATTGCTGAGGATTTAGCAAAATCGGTAACATTTTGTTGATAGGGTGACATATAAGACTGCGTTGTATTTGACGCATCAAATATAGGATTACGATTTACATCAAACATCGCATTACCAGCACTATCTACTCTTTGTTTATTTGTTACATTTTGCGTGTATTGATTTCCAGCCTGAAGCGATCTCAGGCCAGCTGCGCCTGTTAATCCACTGCCTAAAGCAAACTGACCTGGTTGCTGCATTGCACCAGCATCAAACTGAGCCTGTTGCTGAAGTGGGGAAAATCCAGCAAAGTAATCGTTAACATTCCCGCTATATGGTGTATATGGCGTAAGACCAGTAAGATCATAGCCACCCTCTGGAGTTTTTTTACCGTTAAACAACTGTTGCTGAGTTGCCTCAAACATATTTGTTACATACGGCTTCGCATACTCAGGAATATTTGAAGTTACTGTAGTGTTTTGGCTTGGACCTGGAGATCCGCCACCGCCTTTACCCATATCTGCTCCTTATACTGGCAACTCAAAAGTTACCCAATGTTGTTTATACCCATCAGTACTAAATATTTTAGCCCAGCCAGCTCTGGCTGTAGCCTCAATTCCATCACACCCCATGTCTTTTGCAAATTTTTGCAACAAACTTAACATGGGTGTTTTCCATTCTTTTAAATCATGCCCACCACAAAAAGCCATACATAAGACTTTACGCTTAGGGTAGCTAACTATGTTAGTTACTACTGCACCTTTTATACCTGTTGCATCAAAAGCAACCCACAATTGGTAATCATGCTCTACTACTGAATCATAAATATCATCACTTGTATACCTACCATAAGTATACTTTGCTGCTCTTTCCATAAAAGGTTCTATTTTTGCCCAGCAAGTATCAATAAACTGTGTTGGAACTAAAGAAACCTCAATCATTTAGTGTTATTACTACCCTCTTTTATGTTTTTTGCGGTTTATGGACATTAAGCCACCAGCCCGATCACCAGAAGGAGAATACGAAACAGGAGCGACAGGAGCCGCCTCAACAACGGGGGTTGCAGGTTTTGAAGCATCAGCAACTGGAGTATTCAAAACTAAATTATTTTGTGGTGGTGGTATATATCTATACGGCTCAGATACAAAATTAGCTGGGTTAACAAAATTAGCTGGTGGTGGTCCATATTGGTCCATCATATTTTTGTACAAAAACTGTAAACCTTCATCTGAATAAGGGTCCTGCACAGAAGGTGGCATGTTAGCAATACCACGAGTAGTTGGCGTATATGCTACTCTGTATGGATTATCCCTATTTAGGGTATTTACTAAGTCAGTACGTTTTTGAATTAAATTTTCTGGAGTTAACAAATTTGATGTGCGGTCACGAGTATCAACACCATTATAATTAGCATAGTTAAACGGCACTGTTAAACCTGCTTTTTGATACGCATCGGTTAAAACTCTATTGCTTTGGTAATAACCAGGATCTTGCTTGCTTAACACTGCTTGGCGACCCACTGCTTCTGCTTGTGCATCTGCTAAAGTTTTAGCTTCACCAATTTGCTGACCATAAATAGCATCAATAACAACTTGTCCTTTTGGATTTGCAAGTGCTGCTCTTATTTCTGCTGGGGTCTTTGCAGTCTTTAAACTAGATGTTAAATTGTTAAATTCTGATGCAGTAAGCGTTCCATTATCACGAGCAGTATTAATAGCTGCCTGTATGTGCGGCATATTTAATATGTCTTTTCCTGGAGTGGTTGCATAAGCATCTTTTCCAGAATTAGCGGTGTAAACGCCATTTATAAAGTTACTTACAACTGCTTGTTGCGTTACAGGGGTTGTGAATTGAGCTTTTCTACCACCTATCATTGACACATTTTGTGCATCAGGAGCTATATCGTAAATGCTTTGGTTGGAATAGTAACCAGCATAAGGATCAGACTCTAATGAATTTAACTGCATATTAGTAAAAGGTTGAGTAATACCCCGTGTAGTTTGTTCTGGTGCTGCTGCTGCTTTAATACTGTCTATCAACTGTTGATTGTTCAGTCCTTGGTCTTGTGCTACAGACATCCAATACTGAAGACCTGCTGGCTCTGGGTTTCTACCCAATGCTTGTCTATACGCAGAAGCAGCTGATTGAACGTCCATTTGCTGACCTTCTAGGGATTGAGCAATAGAATTTTTTATATCTGCTAGGCTAGTGCCATTAGCTAAGGCATTAGAATAAAAAGCAGCGCCTCCAGCGTCTGGTGCACGACCCAATTGTTCTTGATATATTTGAGCAATTACAGGATCAATAGTGCCACCGTCAGCATATCCAACCGTGCCACCATTAACACCACCACCCATTGCAAAATTTTGTGTGTAGCGAACACCGCCAGATTTACTGCGACCCATAGGGTCTTGCTCATAATAAGCAGATAAATTAGAATCTTTATCTAATTTTCTACTCACTCCGCCACCAATTTTACGAATGGCTTCTAAAGTATTTCGATCATAAGGGCTACGTTGAATATCGGCCATTAAGTTCAAACGTGTTTCTGGATCTAATTGTTTGCCAATAGAAGCTATTCCACCATAATTTTGTAAATTATCAACCCGTGGGTTTACTCTCACGTAATCAGAAGATTCTTCTTCAAAATCTTTACCATTTTTTAAAGCATTGTTACGTTTAGCTTCCATATAGGATCTGGCCATTCTGTCACCATACTGATTTCCTTCAATCATGCCCTGTAAAGGAGGAGACATAGAGGCCGCATAATTAGGCATATTCTTCATCAAAAATTTTTGATCGTCCATAGAATCCATAGCCATACGCAAATCTTCTGTAGAAGAATGTTTTAAATTTTTCATTATATTTTTGCGCATTTTTTCTTCATCATCTGAAGTAGCATCTCCACCTCCAGAATACCCAGCTATACCGCCAGATGCTTTTTTAACAGGCAAATACTTATCAACATTAATTTCTGGGGCTTGCTTTTTTTTACCAGTGCGAGCTTGGCGAATATTGTCCATCATGCTATACAAACGTTTTGCACCAGCATCGGTAGATCCGTTGCCTAAATGAGACACCACATCAGCAGGAACTACAAACTCCCCATCGGCTAAACGAGCAGGTTGTCTACCACCAATAACACCAGGAATGGAGTCAGACATCCCATCACCAGGACCTTTAAGCATTCTGCCGCCATCAGAATACCCGCCTAAACCAGCAATGCCTCCATTAGCCATGTTAAAACCACCTGCAGCCATACCAACATTGTCCGAACCAGTTTCATCATCAAATGAATGAGGAACATTAGAATTCATAATGCCACCTACCGCTGCGTAAGTAGGTCTGTAGTATGGGCTAGGTTGTGACGCTCTAGAAGGCTGATAGTCAGAGCTTATTTTGTAACCTTTTAAACGTTTATCATATTCGTCTTCTTTATAACCACCACCAGCGGATGGACGTTTTTGATTACCCAATAACTGTAAGGCTGTTGTACCAGCTAAACCATAACCAAGCATTTTCATTCCACTTAGGCCAGCAGTAGTACCAGCTCCAGTAGTACCTAAAGTTCCTGCTACGCTTGGAAGAGAGGACGCAGTTAATCCGCCAATTCCAGTAGCAACAGGAGCGCCTACAGCAGAAGGTGCTAATTGCAATGCGGAATTAGCGCCCATAGAACCACCAGCTCCAGATGTTGCAGATAAACCAGCTCCACCACCGCCACCGCCACCAACGCCAGCAGCAACAGGAGCAGTAGCAGGAGCACCAAAGAATGGTCCAGCCATAGCTGCTTGAGTAGCGGCACTACCAGCACCCATAGAACCAATGCCATATGCGCCACCGCCACCAATAGCAGCACCAGTTAACATACTGTTTAATATATTGCCATCGCCAGTAATAGCGCTATAACCACCGCCTACTCCAGCACCAATAAGTGCGCCACCGCCAACAACAGCAGCGGTGCCTTCTAAACCAACTGTTGTTCCTACCAGTAGAGCTACGTCAACGAATGCCATATTAGTTTCCTTCCTCTAATAGATTCTTAGAGTTATCTACAAACATATTTTCTAATTTTTTAATATCTGTCTCATCCGTTGAATAGATATTTTGAAATATTACTGTCTCAATAATGTAAGCTACCTTACGACCAGGCTTTGCCATAAAAGTCATAGGGGCTATTAGCTCATATCTTGAGCCATCTGGATTCACAATAATCATGCGTCCAGACA
>Ga0209189_1002835_pt1 | contig 11908 bp, 6 predicted proteins | sample C_130820_EF_Meta_FD_187308 | JGI IMG/M metagenome (GOLD analysis project Ga0209189, IMG submission 187308) | Freshwater microbial communities from Lake Croche, Canada to study carbon cycling - C_130820_EF_MetaG (SPAdes) (version 3) | ecosystem: Environmental > Aquatic > Freshwater > Lake | place...
AAAAACTAAGACGAGACAACATAAAAGGCAAGCAACAAGCCAACAAAACCCATTTTGAAATCGGTAAAAAAGTACGCAAAACCATTGAAGAAATTGGGGGAACCATGCCCGAGAATTTGCCCGTGGCTGATAGCATTAAAAATTTAGAAGAAGCTAAAACACCCAAGCCATTAAAAACACCTAAAAAGAAAAAATGAGGGCAGCAACAAAAAATACCCAAGCGTTTTACAATACTGAAATTCCGGAAGGTTGGAGTGTTTCTTTATTAGGGGAATTGGGTACATTTTCAAAAGGAAAAGGAATATTGAAGGAGCAAGTAATTTCAGAAGGATTACCCTGTATTCGCTATGGAGAAATTTATACAACACATGATTTTATAATTAAGAAATTCAAATCGTTTATTAGCGATGATGTTGCCAATGAAAGTAAGGAAATACAGAACGGAGATATTCTTTTTGCTGGCTCAGGTGAAACAGTAGAAGAAATTGGAAAAGCTGTGGCTTACATTGGAAATGATAAAGCGTATGCAGGTGGAGATGTAATTATTCTTTCTACTAAAAAGAATATTAATCCAGAATGCCTTTCTTATGCCTTGGAAACTGATTTTGTAAAAAAGCAAAAAAGAGTTTTGGGTCAAGGCAACTCAGTTGTTCATATTTATTCAAGTGATTTATCCAAAGTAAAAATACCTCTCCCCCCACTCTCCGAGCAAAAAGCCATAGCCCAAGTGCTCAGCACGGCAGATGCAGCTATCCACACCACCGAAAAACTCATTGCCCAAAAAGAACTCCGCAAAAAATGGCTGATGCAGCAATTGCTTACTGGGAAGAAAAGATTGAAGGGGTTTGGTGGAGTGTGGGATGAAAATGAATTGAAGAAATTTTGTAAAATCTCTAAAGGGGAGCAACTAAATAAAATTGAACTTGATAAAACTGGAAAATATCCATCTTATAGCGGAGGAATAACTCCTTCTGGCTATACAGATAATTGGAATACCAATCAAAATACTATTATAATTAGTGAAGGAGGAAATTCATGTGGTTATGTAAACTTCATTACAACGAAGTTTTGGTGCGGTGGTCATTGTTATGCACTTTTAGATTTAACCCATTCTGTTAATAGGGATTTCCTTTTTCAGATTTTAAAATTCAATGAAACACAATTAATGAAACTGCGTGTTGGTTCTGGACTACCAAATATCCAAAAAGGGGATGTTGAAAATTTTAGTGTAAAATTACCATCTATCGAAGAACAAATCGCCATAGCTCAAATATTACAATCGGTAGATACAGAAATTAGCTTGCTCAAAGCCAAAGCGGAGAAATTGAGGGAGCAGAAAAAGGGCTTAATGCAACAGTTGTTGACTGGGAAGGTGAGATTAAACGTAAACGAATAATATGAAAACAATAGGAATACAAATCAAGTCCACAGAGGCAATTTTAGTTGTGCTTGAAAAAGATGATGAAGGGAATATTACTCAAACCAACGAATCTGCCAAGTTTAGTATTGACGACCCAAACAAGCCTAATCAGGTAAGGCAGTTTCGTGACCAAATAAATGCAGCGTTTGACTCAATAGGTGCTATCAGAATTGGTATTGTAGCAAGGAATGCAAACGGTAAGGGAGACCGTGCACCTTCTCCAATATCTTTTAAATTGGAAGGAATTGTGCAGTTGTATGATAAGGTTGATATAGAGCAGGTTTGGAAACAAACCACAAATTCATTTTTCAAAAAGAATGCGAAAATGGGCAGTGCTAAAAATAAATATCAGGATGATGCCTATGAAGTAGCATACTATTTAATAAGTCAATAAATGGTAACAGTAAAACTTAACGATGAAGATTCAGTAAAAGCCATTCAGGATTTCGTAAGAAATACCCCAGACATTGATGTCTATGAATACATACGCAGAGGTTGTAATGGTGAAGTTTACTTCGGAAAACGAATTAAAATGAATGACGAAGTAGTATTGAAATTCTACTGGTCGCAAAAAGATTATGATGCTACTGAAGAAGCAGTGATATTACAAAATATTGACCATAAAAATATTTTGAAGATTTATGACCTGCGTTTCGTACCACCTAATTATGCTTATTTCTTAAAGCCGAGAATCTCAGGTGGTGATTTACAAGGCATTATTGATAGTAGAAAACTTTCAACCAAAGAGTCTCTTGAAATAGTTTCAGGAGTTTTGCTTGGGTTGAATGAATTACATTCAAAGCATAATTTGGTTCACCGTGATTTAAAGCCAGGTAATGTTCTATTTGACCTTGAAAAGAACATTCCAATTATTGCTGACATTGGGTCTGTAAAGAAAATTCACCAAGCTGACGGGTATGTTACAGCATCAAAATCAACATTCTTGTATCTTCCTCCTGAAGCAATTTTAGCTAATGAGTATTACTACCAATCAGACATTTATCAAGTTGGTATCATTATGTTTCAGTTGGTAGGCGGTTATTTTCCAATACATTCTCCAATAGACTGGCTGACAGAAAGAGAGAAAAAGCAGGTGGATGCTATTAGAAACAGAGATGATAAGTGTCGAAAGTTTGATGAATTTATTGGAAATAAAGTCGTTAAAGGACAATTGGCTAAAACCAATTCTTTGCCGTTCTATTTAGATGCAACATTTAAACGTGTTCTAAACAAGGCGTTAAATTTCCATTATGAAAGGCGATATACAAACCCTTCATTATTTCTGAAAGATATTCATAGCCTTTTGAGGTCTTCTCCTGATTATGTGCAAGAACCTGATAGACTTTTGATTATACATGAAGAAGGAAAGGAATTTCAACTGTATGAGAACAGTGAAAAGGAAGTGGTTTTGGAGAAAAGAGTACCAAATAAAGGTTGGCGAAAAGACAATAGCCATAATGGAACCTTAGAGTCACCTCTATCAGTGGCGAGAAAAAAATAAAAGACAATGGACACACCATCATTTAAAGAAGACCATATCAGCCAGATACCAGCATTGCAAATGCTGGTTAATTTGGGTTATACCTATTTGAGTCCCGCAGAAGCTGAACGGCTGAGAGGTGGTAAAAGGTCTAATGTTTTGCTGGAAGATGTATTGCGGAAGCAGTTGAAAGAAATCAACAGCATCAAGGTAAGTGCCACGAAAACCAGTATTTTTACTGATGATAATATCGAACGGGGCATATTAGTCTTAAAAAACCTGCCCATGAATGAAGGTTATATAGTCGCTTGCGAAAAGGCATATAACCTACTCACTTTAGGTCATGCCTTAGAGCAAAGTATAGATGGAGACAAAAAAAGCTTTACACTACAATACATTGACTGGAAAAACATCAGTAATAATGTATTTCATGTAACGGAGGAATTCAGCGTTATACGAAGCAATAGCAAAGAGCATTATCGACCTGATTTGGTGTTGTTTGTCAATGGTATTCCGCTTTGCATTATCGAGTGCAAACGCCCCGATATGAAAGAGCCGTTGAAACAAGCGATTAGTCAGCAATTACGAAACCAACAGGAAGACGGTATCCGTAGTTTGTTTGTGTATTCTCAATTGACACTAAGTATTGCCACGCAAGAAGCAGCCTATGCTACCAATGCCACACCTGAGAAATTTTGGGCAAAATGGCTGGAAAAGTTTAGCAATGAAGAAGAAGAGCAGAATTTCAAAAACCAATTGACGGAACTAAAAAACAAACCGCTTTCAGATAAAGTCAAAGAACAATTGTTTTCTGACCGATTCAAGTACGTTCGTCAATACTTTGATGCCTTAGAACAAGAACAAATTTTACCAACAGAACAAGATAATTTTTTATTTGGCTTGTGTCGTCCTGAAAGGCTGATGGACATTGTTTTCAATTTTATTTTGTTCGATAATGGTGAAAAGAAAGTAGCCCGATACCAACAGTTTTTCGCCATAAAGAAATCTATGCAACGCATCAAGAACGTTGAAGGTGGAAAACGTAAAGGTGGAGTAATCTGGCATACGCAAGGCAGCGGAAAATCATTAACGATGGTGATGCTCGCACAAGCCATTGCAATGGAATCAAGTATTCGGAATCCTAAGATTGTCTTGGTAACTGACCGAACCGATTTGGATAATCAAATCACAGGAACATTCCGTAAATGTGGCAAGTTTGTAGAGAATGCCACCACAGGACAGCGATTGGTGGAGTTATTGGAAAATAAAAGCGATGCAGTGGTCACTACAATCATCAACAAGTTTGTGGCAGCGGTTAAGAAAATTAACACACCATTGGAGAGCCACGATATTTTTGTGTTGGTTGATGAAGGACACCGCACCCAGCATGGCACGTTTAATATTGATATGCAAAAGACGTTGCCCAATGCCTGTTTCATTGCCATGACTGGAACACCTCTTTTTATAAAAGACAAAAGTACAGCAGAAAAATTTGGAGGTTTGATAGATACTTACACTGTTGACCAAGCCGTGAAAGACAACGCCGTTGTCCCTTTATTATATGAAGGAAGATTGGCTTTGCAGAGTGTAAATGCAAGTCCGATTGATACATTTTTCGGAATGGTTTCAGAGCCACTGACGGAATATCAAAAAGCGGACATCAAAAAGAAGTTTGCTCGATATGACCATTTGAATTCAGCCGAGCAGAAAATGCGAATGATTGCATGGGATATTAGTTATCATTTTCGTGACAACTGGCAAGGAAAAACACCTTTTAAAGGTCAGTTAGTTTGCGATAGGAAAGAAAATGCTATTAAATATAAAGAATATTTAGATGAAATTGGAATTGTAAGTAGTGATGTATTGATTTCTGCGATTGATGAAAGAGAAGGCGAAGAAAGTGCCTATGAAAAGTCAACAGAGAAAGAAAACCGATTTTCGAAAAAGATGTTGGACGAACATGGCAACTCAAAAAGCTATGAGAAGAACATCATCAGTCGTTTTAAAAATCAGAAAGACCCTGAAATCATTATTGTAGTTGATAAATTGCTCACAGGTTTTGATGAGCCTAAAAATACTGTTTTATATCTCACCAGAAATTTGCAAAGTCATAAACTCTTGCAAGCGATTGCAAGGGTAAACCGCATTTATGCAGATAAAGAATTCGGTTATATCATTGATTATTACGGTGTAATTGAAAATCTGGACGATGCTTTACAGATGTACTCATCCTTTGAAGAATTTGATGATGAAGATTTAGCTGGAACACTCACCAATATTTCGGATGAAATCAAGAAGCTACCACAAAAGCATTCTGATTTGTGGGATATTTTCAAAACCATTACCAACAGAAGAGATGCAGAAGCTTATCAGCAATTATTGAAAGATGAGGCGATAAGGGTTCTATTTTATGATAAACTGGCAGCCTTCGCAAAAATCTTGAAACTCGCCTTATCATCCATCCAATTTCATAAGAACGTTGAAGAAAAGACCATCAATCGCTACAAAGAAGATTTGACAATGTTCTTAAAATTACGATTGGCGGTACTTGAAAGATATAGCGATGTGATTAACTACAAGCAATATGAAGGTCAGATTCAGAAACTGATAGATACCCACATTACTACTGAGAGAATAGAAACCATTACAGAACTGGTGAATATCTTCGATAAAGATAAATTTCAACAAGAAGTCGAAAATACAACGGGTAAAGCAGCCAAAGCGGATAAGATTGCCAGTAGAACGGCAAAGCACATAGCTGAAAAAATGGATGAAGACCCAGCTTTTTATAAGAAGTTTTCGCAAATGCTGAAAGAAACCATTGCCGACTACGAAGCCAAAAGAATCAATGAAGCTCAATACTTGAGCAGAGTTCATGACATCATGAATAATGTATTGGCTTATACCGACAATGACATACCCACACTATTGCAAGACAAAGAAGTGGCAAAGGCATTTTATGGCTTGACTGTAGAAGCATTAGCCGATAAGATTCAAGATAATAAAATTCGGAAAGAGGTTTCTACTCAGACTGCTTTATACATTGATGAACTCCTACAAAATTATGTTATCGACAATGGCAAACCTATTGTTGACTGGCAGTTTAAAACCAATATCACAGGCAAGTTACTCATTGAAATTGGGGACTATTTGATTGATGAAGTAAGAGATAAATACAATGTGAGTTTATCGTTCCAAGAAATGGATAAGATTGCCGACGATTGTATAGAAGTGGCAAAAATCCGATATAAGTTATGACAGAAGCGATAGAATTCGGAAGTAAAACTATTTATTTTCGTTTAGAATATTCAGATAGAAAATCACTTGGTATTACTGTAACTCCCGAAATGGAGGTATTGGTAAAAGCTCCAATAGATACTTCCGTAGAATTAGTGAAAGAGAAGATAAGGAAGAAAGCCCCTTGGATAATCAAACAACAGAGTTTTTTTCTATCCTTTCAGCCAAAGACACCATTACGGAAATATGTTAGTGGTGAAACACATTTGTATTTAGGAAAACAATATCGTTTGCAAATACACATTGGAAATGAAGAGTCGGTAAAACTAAAAGGAAAGTTTATTGAAGTAACAACAAGTGAAAAGTCAAGAGCAAAGGACTTATTGAATAATTGGTATTTGCAACATGCTCGCACAAAGTTCCATGCAATTGCACAGCCTCTGATTGATAAATTCAAAAAGTATGAAGTAGTGCCGAGTTCGATTGTGTTACGTGAAATGCCGACACGTTGGGGAAGCTGCACACCAAAAGGCAAAATTATTTTAAATCCCGAATTGATTAAAGCTCCCAAAGCTTGTATTGAATATGTGATTATACATGAACTTTGTCATTTAATTCATCACGACCACACTCAGAAATTTATAGATTTACAAACAAAGGAAATGAAGGACTGGGAAAAGTGGAAAATGAAATTGGAGAAACTATTAGCCTGAGAAGAAATTAACATCTCTCTTTCCTTCTTCTTTTTGGAAGTAATCTAAAAAAGTGTTGTATTTAAAGGCTTTGTTTGGATATAAATAAACGTTTATATATTTCCATTACATAAAAATTTTATGTCTCCGTAACCCTTACCCAATCGGTGTGCCGAACCATCGCCAAGCGATTATCATCACTTTGCCGATTGGGTAAAAGTTTCTCACTCCAAACTCACAAATCACTGAGCCGACCCGCACAAACGCACATTGCCAGCTTGCAGAAAAAACAAACTGTCAAAGAGCCTTTTTTTCTTCGCACCATCGGACTGCCGACCCATCGGACTGTATTACGTTTTCCCCACGTACATTTTTTCACACTGTGCATCGAAAATTACGAGAAATAGCCTGACAATCGCAAGCCTTCACTATGTCATTTGATTTTTAGCTCTTCACAAAACCCAACACACCGTAAACCATCAAATAGGCTTGCAATCGAGGGCAAATGATTTATTTTATCAATGATTTTGTTGAGCATGACGGTCATGTTTTCCGAAGATAAAATTAGGGGGCAACCCCTTTTTGTTCAATTATCTGTATGCTATGATGTATTATTAACGTGATTAACAAGGAACAATTTCACGCCACTTACTGGTACACTTTCACGCCATTATACAGATTCGAAGCGAGGCGTCGCACCGTCGATATGTCGAACCATCAGTAATTCCCACAAAGCCTAAGAATAATCTGAGGCTTTTTTTGTTGAAGTTTTTTGAGAAATATATTTTGAACATTAGCTCGATGATTCGAAGCGAGGCGTCGCACCGTCGATATGTCACCATCAGTAATTCCCACAAAGCCTCAGAATAGTCTGAGGCTTTTTTTGTTGAAGTTTTTTGAGAAATATATTTTGAACATTAGCTCGATGATTCGAAGCGATTCGTCGCACAGTCGATATGTCGAACCATTACCAATTACCGCAAAGCCTCAGAAAAATCTGATAGAACGAAAAATTACCAAAACCCCAAAAATAGAAAATCATTTAGAGTAATCTTTTGTCAAAATTGATTTTAAATCCATACATGTCTCAATTTCTCTTTTTTCTCGGTTTTTTTCAAACATAAGAATAAATTTTTCAACAAAAATTTATTTCAATTTCATTACTTTTTTGTTTATTTCATACTCATTAAAAATAACCCACAAAAAGATATTAGAAAAAATTAAAAACCAACAGAAAATATTTTAGCGTTACAGTTCAAAAATACCTATTTCAGAAATCGTCCAAATTTTTCTGTACATAGTTTGTAAAACAGGTAAGTGATCAAACGCCCTACGAAAACCGTAGGGCGTTCTTTACTTCGTGGTACAGGCTTTGGACGAGCCTCTGAAACGGAGTGATGGCTCTGTGCGAGTAAGTAGCAAAGTATGCTCCCAAAGTCCCTTATTGGCCTCTAATTTAGGCTTTTTCTCAAATATGTACGAATTGTTTTTACTTGATGAAATTGACAATATTGAATCGATATATCAGAAAATAGTTGCATTAAACCCTTGCGTCCTCCACAGATGATAGACTGAATTTTTATACATCTGCGTGAAATTTCTTCCATACCATCCAAATAAATTTGATTCGTTTCTTGCTTGATAAATTGTGTGAAAAGAATAATACCACTTAGACTATCTTTATAGACTACAACACCAAAATTCTTTCCAAAATATGCGGAGTGCCACCCAGACGTATCCATAAGTACATTTACTACTTAGGGAAAGCTACTTTTATAAGTAGTCTTAATCAAATCTAATCGACGTTGAATGTTCTTTATTGAACAGAAATATTTGTTAGATAGCTGTGCATAAGTTTGTTTGCCTTTGGTGTACTCTATCCATAAATTGATATTGTCCAAACGCTCACCACCAATAAATCGTTTTCCACAAACCGCATATTTATAAGGTTTTTTGTCATTAAATTTACCATCTTTTTTAACAATTATGCTCTTACAGTAAAAGCAGTTTTTTTATTCATAACCTTTCGTTTCTGTAAAGATATGATAATCAACACGTTACAAAGGCTTTAGCACCATAAATGTCCATTAACCCAAATTTAGACAGTTGTTTCTCAGATTTATTGTTGACTTTTGCAAGGTTTTTTCTTTGAATATACGAATATCCTTACACTTTTACAGCAAAATATTCATCTATATATTTGATAGTCAGATAGTTATGACTTTTACAGCAAGCCCTAAATAATAACTACAAAAAAGGCTTAGAAACTAATTTCTAAGCCTTTTTTGTAAAATAAATTTCCTAATTTTTCGCTTGTAAATTTGGGAGCGTTATGTTACTTTTTCACCATCTTATAAATCTGTTCGCCGACTTCGGTTCTGATATTGAGCGAACTGATTTTTCCATTCTCACGGGTTGGATATACTCGATTCGATAAGAAGGTATAAACAAAATTATACTTCGGCTCAACCCAAACGAATGTACCAGTAAAACCTGAATGCCCGAAACTTTCGGGAGATGCCGAGGTTGGACCATTCCCTACTTTTGGATTAAAATCTAATTTATCGAATGCAATCGCACGGCGATTTTTTAGCTCTGGAAACTGGTATTTCGTGCATTCGGCAAGTACTTCTGGCTTGATAAATTGGGTTCCACCATAAAATCCTTTTTGTAAATACATTTGCATCAATTTGGTGAGGTCGTTTACGTTTCCAAAAAGACCTGCGTGCCCCGATACGCCATTTAACATTCCTGCACCTTCATCATGTACGTATCCATGAACAAGGGTTTTTCTGAATAAAGTGTCGATTTCTGTCGGCACAATTTTGTCTTTCGAATAAAAACGCAATGGGTTGTAAGTCAGTGAGTTAGCTCCGATTTGTTTGTAGGTTTTCTTTAAATAATCTTCCCACTCAATACCCGTCAATGATGCCATAAAAGTTGGGTATGTATAGTAATGCAAATCGCTATAAACATAGCCTTGTTCGGGCTTCAATGATGACTTTTCGATGGCGTCGAAGATGACTTTTCTGTAGTCTTTATGTAACCAAAGAGAATCAGATATTTGCACCGAAAAATCAGCTGATTGTGTGGCAGAAAGTGTATTTGGCTTCCAAAATATTGTTTTAGGTGAAAGACAGTCTTTCCAAAGGTTTTTGTCAGTTTTGATAGCTTTCGCAAGGAGTAGATTGTATTTCTTTTTGCTCATAAATAGCTTTTTCTTGTACTGAGAAGCATACGGGTGGTCTACCGAATTCGCTTTAAAAACCGCACTATTTTTAACAGTTTTTAAGGAGTCGATGCAGTTATTCCAAAAAGAAATCCAAGCTTTTAAGCCTGCTTTGTGTGTAAGCATATCACGGAAATGCAAGTTGGCTTTATTACCATCGGCATATTCAGGATAATAATCTTTGAAAGATTTATCTAAATCAAATTTCCCTTCACTCATTAATTGCATTACAGCCAAAGCTGAAGTACTTACCTTCGTAACCGATGCAAGGTCGTATAGGTCGGTAAGATGGACCGCCCCTCTAAGCCCCAAAGGGGGAGTTGGAAGAGTTCCCCCTCTGGCGGATAGGGAGCTTTTTTTCACGGCTTCGTCCATAACATCATTTTTAAAATCAGCTTTAAAGTTTGCAGCAGTATTTGCTAAAATAGCTCCATTTGCCGCCTCGTAAGTATGAAACCCAAATGCTTTCTGATAAATTACTCGACCATCTTTAGCTACTTGCATGGTTGCTCCCGGATAGGCTTTTTCTTTAAGTCCGAGGTTAATTACCGAGTCGATTCTTCTGTTAAACTCTACGCCGTCGAGTCCGACCATTTCTGGAATTCCATAAGCTAAACGCCCGATTGATTGTATATTTTCGCCGATGCCATATTTATATGAAGCGTTGACAGAAACGGGCAATTTTCCCAAAATTGGAATCGCTCCAAAAATTGCTTGAGCAGCAGCTTCTTCCATGTAATTGGTTAGCTGATAGGCCATTATGATGGCTTTTGACTTTTCTAAATCGTCAAATTTATCAAGTGAATAAGGGTTTCCGAAAATAGTTGTAATAGCCTTATTTGTATTTATAAGAGCTTTTAGTGCCTTTTTATTGGCATCCGTAACGCCATATTTGGCGGCTGGACGAATATTATTAAGGTGTAAGTTTACTAAAATCAAATCATAGTTTTTGGTTTGTTCTAAAACCTTATTGATGCTTGAATCTGGGGCATTTGGAGGCAACAGAAAATGGTCGATTATAGTATAATTATCGGTCATTTTCTGAAAAGCCGTCTGCTGTACAGCATCAATCGAAATACTGGCGATTCTTTTGGTTAAATCCTTGATAGGCAGTATTTTTTCATCATTTTTTATTAAAGTAATTGTTGTCTCGGCCAACTGGCGATTTAGTAAATCTGATTTTGTAGTATTGAGCTCTATAATCAAGTTTTTGACCTCAGTTGGGCGATATTTATCCAATCCAACCCATGATTTTGCCATTAGAATTTTACGAACACGGAAATCAATTTCTTCCATCGAAATCTCTTTGTTTGAAATTGCTGCTTTTATGGCTGTAATAGCACCTCCAGCATCTTCAAAAGTTTCAAGAATATCGTTTCCGGCCAAAACTGCACGTACATTTGCCTGTCCTTTTGAAAAGTATTTTATTGCACCTTCCATATCCATTGCGTCGGTGAAGGTCAATCCTTTGAAATTGAGGTCTTTACGCAAAATATCCGTAACGATTCTTTTAGAAAAAGTTGCTGCTAAATTCTTGGTTGTATCAAGCACTGGTACGCTCAAATGAGAAGTCATAATTCCACTTAAACCATTGTCTATCAGTTTTTTATAAGGATAAAATTCTACTTCATCCAAACGCTTACGGTCATGTGGAATCAATGGCAAATCGAAGTGAGAATCAACACCAGTATCGCCATGCCCAGGAAAATGTTTGGCAGTGGTAAGCAAATGTTCGCTATTCATTCCTTGCATATAAGCGAGGGCTTTATTGGCAACATCCTCTTGGTTTTCACCAAATGAACGGAAATTGATAACGGGATTATTTGGATTAATATTGACATCAACCACCG
>Ga0209189_1002837_pt1 | contig 11904 bp, 9 predicted proteins | sample C_130820_EF_Meta_FD_187308 | JGI IMG/M metagenome (GOLD analysis project Ga0209189, IMG submission 187308) | Freshwater microbial communities from Lake Croche, Canada to study carbon cycling - C_130820_EF_MetaG (SPAdes) (version 3) | ecosystem: Environmental > Aquatic > Freshwater > Lake | place...
ATGGTTTGGCTTTGAAAAAACAACTGAAGCAGGAAAGATTCCATTCAGTCTAGTTTTATCATTTATAATTGGTGCAGTTTCGCTACTTTCATGTATTATTTGGACAATCATAAAAACATCCGAATATTCTCCAAAAGAACAAGCTGAGTTTGAAGGAGAAGAAGAAAATGATGCTGAAAAAGGAAGTTTTTTAGATATTTTCAAAGATTTTGGCAATATGCCAACGACCATGAAACAATTGGGTTTAGTTCAGTTTTTCTCTTGGTTTGGTTTATTTTCCATGTGGGTTTTCATGACGCCTGCCATTGCTCAGCATATTTATAATCTTCCAATTACCGATTCAAGTTCTGAACAATATAATGATGCAGGAAACTGGGTTGGAGTAATTTTTGGTGTTTACAATGCCGTTTCTGCGGTTTATGCATTCTTTTTGCCAAAAATTGCTACAAAATATGGACGCAAAAACACACATGCATCTTCATTAATTATTGGTGGTTTGAGTTTGATTTCCATTTACTTCATCACAGATTATCATTGGTTGATACTGCCAATGATTGGCGTTGGTTTTGCTTGGGCAAGTATTTTAGCTATGCCGTATGCAATTTTGGCAGGTTCAATTCCAGCCAAGAAAATGGGTATTTATATGGGAATCTTTAACTTTTTTATCACAATCCCACAAATTATAAATGGAATCATTGGAGGGCCAATTGTCAAGAACTTTTATAATAATGAACCTATTTATGCGGTAGTTGGCGGAGGCATTTGTTTTCTATTGGCAGCCTTAAGTGTTAGATTTGTTGAGGATAAAAATGCTTAATTTTTAATACTTACAAAAGTCTTCATTTTTCAATGAAGGCTTTTGTCGCTTAATAGCCTTACTAAGTCTCAACTTCCAAATGGTTTATCTTATAAAAATTTGACTTTTGTCAATATTTTTTATAATTGTATAATTCACTTAAAAATTACTTTTTAGTTTCTATTCAACAATGTTTAAAAACCGATTTCTATATGTATTTTTACATATCATTATGTGGATAGGCTATACGGCGTTGCCTTTGCTTAATGCCTTCCAGAATGACTCATCAAGAACAAGGGTAAATCCATATACGAACACAACTTATTGGATGTATGTTTCAATTTCTTCAATTATTTTATTCTATTTAAATTCGGCTGTTTTATTTCCCAAAATATATAAGAAAAAGCCAATAAGATATTTTTTGAGTCTAATTGCAATAATTTTAGTTTTATTGTGGGGGCGATATTTTGTTCGAGTAATCTTCGTAGGTAATGACATCAATAAAAGCTTATTTTATGTAAATGCCTTTATTCAGTATTTATATGTATTTGGTATCAGTGCATCCTACTGTTTCTTTTCTGATTATCAACGTCAGCAAGAGATTCAGCGAGAGAATGAAAATGAACGTTTAAAATCAGAATTGTCATTTTTACGTTCTCAGATTTCACCGCATTTTATGTTCAATCTGATGAATAGCTTGGTTTCACTCAATCGAAAAAAATCTAATTTGGTTGAACCAGTTTTGCTAAAAATGGCGGATTTACTTAGATATATGCTTTATGAAAAGGATGATAAACGTATTTCGCTCGAAAATGAAATTAAATATCTCTCAAACTATATCGACCTCCAAAAAGTTAGGTTTGGTGATTATGTAAACATTGATTTTGTTGTAAAATCAACGGATTCCAGTAAAAGTGTAGAACCAATGTTATTGATTCCTTTTGTTGAAAATGCGTTTAAACATGGTATTGGGATGATTGAAGATCCATTTATAAAAGTCGAGTTGGAAACAACCAATGATAAGTTAAGATTTAAAGTGTCAAATAAATTTAGTACCGATAAAAAAGAGGCAAAAGATGGTGCTTCTGGTATTGGCTTAAATAATGTAAAGCGTCGTTTAGAATTACTTTATCCGAATCAATATGATTTGAATGTAAGTGAGTCCGAAAATATTTACATTACCGATTTGAGACTAAATTTCAAATAATTTGCTTTTTATAATACATTTTAAAGCACAAAAACCTATTATTAATCAAAACGGGCGGTTTCGCTTTTATAGATATGCGTTGTATTGCGGTTGATGATGAACCTTTAGCTCTTGATTTATTAGAAGATAATATCAATCAAGTGCCTTATCTTGAATTTGTTGGAAGGTGTAAAAATGCTTTTGAGGCGATTGATCTTATTCAAAAAGAAAAAGCCGAGAACCGAAATGTTGATTTGATTTTCTTGGATATTCAGATGCCCGGCATTACTGGCGTTCAGTTTGTTAAGAGCATGGCGACAAATCCCATGGTAATTTTTATTACAGCCTACGATCAGTTTGCACTTGATGGTTTCGACCTTAATGTGGTTGATTATTTGCTCAAACCAGTCTCTTTTGAACGTTTTTTGAAAGCCTGTAACAGAGCGAATGAGTTATTTTTATTGAAAGAAAATGCTCAAACACCAAAAATTTTACAAGAAGAACATTTTTTTGTCAATGCTGAATATTCTTTAGTAAAAATCAAATATGCCGATATTTTGTACATTGAAGGCTTGAAAGATTACATAAAAATATATGTGAGCACTCAACCTAGGCCAATAATTACCCGTATGACCATGAAGAGTATCGAAGAGAAATTTGCGACTATGCCATTCATGCGAGTGCACAAATCATACATTATTTCTTTGAATAAAATTGAATCCATCAGAAACCTTAAGATAAGTATTGGAACCCATCTAATACCTGTCAGTGAGCAGTTTTCTGATGAATTATTACGTAGAATCGGTAGTAAATAAGTATAGTCGCATAATTTTGGCATTTTGTCTCATGTGCATTAAAGCTTAAATTTTATCTCTTATTTTCGTGTAGTAAATAATTAAAGAATGCAAAAAAGAACAGATTAAATGCATTTTTTATTTATTTATTTTTTGATTGGAAGTTGAGAATGAATGTATTCAAATTTTAGTTTTGGAGTAATTAATGACTCATAAATAATAGGTTAGTACTTAAAACTCGTGTGCTTTGCTTGCGAGTTTTTTTTATGCCAACTTTGTAAAAAAATAGCATTGATTTTATGACAAATCGTCAACTTTTTCTTCAAAACATCGCTCAGACTTCCAATTTTCCGCTTGCCCTTGAAATCCAGAAAGCTGAGGGGGTTTATTTATACAGCGACACAAAAAAATATATAGATTTAATTTCTGGCATTGCAGTTAGTAATGTTGGTCATCGACATCCAAAAGTTGTTGAGGCCATAAAAAATCAAGTTGATAGCTACTTGCACTTGATGGTGTATGGCGAATATGTGCAGTCACCGCAAGTGCATTTGGCCGAAGCTTTGTGTAAAACTTTGAAAGGCACAGGTTTAGATAATGTGTATTTCACAAATTCGGGTACAGAAGCAGTCGAAGGTGCCATGAAATTGGCAAAACGTTATACTCGACGTACAAATATTGTTGCTTGCACAAAAGCTTATCATGGCTCAACACAAGGTGCATTATCGCTTGGTGAAGAGCATTTTAAACGTAATTTCCGACCTTTGCTTCCTTCTATTGATAAAATTGAAAGAAATAATTTTACTGATTTAGAAAAAATTACTTATAAAACTGCAGTAGTTTTTTTCGAACCAATAGGAGGAGAATCAGGTATTCGTGCGGCTGATTCTGGGTACATGAATGCAATTCGAACTCGCTGTGATGAGGTTGGAGCTTTGTTGGTTTTTGATGAAATTCAGTCAGGTTTTGGGCGAACGGGTAAGTTTTGGGCTTATGAACATTATGATGTTAAACCTGATATTTTGCTTTGTGCCAAAGGTATGGGCGGAGGAATGCCAATTGGGGCATTTATAGCTTCACACGAAATCATGGGAGTTTTTAAAGATAATCCAATCTTAGGTCATATAACAACATTTGGTGGTCATCCAGTTAGTTGTGCTGCATCTTTGGCAACATTAAATGCGATTTTTGATGAAAATATGCTTTATGACCCCAAAAATTGCAAGTCTGGATGTATTCATTCAAACTGTCGTTCGTTAGATTGTAATTTCATCGAGCAGAAATTTCAATTATTTAAAAAATTGTTGGTTCATCCAAAAATCAAAGAGGTAAGGGGAAAGGGATTGATGTTAGCCGTAGAATTTGAAAGTTTTGAGGTTTTAAAACCAATCATCGACCGTGCCATCGAAAAAGGTGTAATTACAGATTGGTTTTTGTATTGTGATAATTCAATGAGAATTGCACCACCTTTGGTCATTACTGAAGAACAAATAAGATTTTCTTGTGAAGTTATTTTAAGTTGTATCGAATAACGATTTATTAGAGACGTTGCCATTTTAAAATTAAAGCAACGTCTCTTTTTATATTATTTAACCATTCGTCTCACCTGCTGTATTTCTCCATTTTGCAAGCGAGCAAAATACATCCCGCTGTTAAAATCCCTTGTGTCAACTACTACTTCGTGTCTTCCTGCATCATATTCACCATCAACAGGCACGGAAATCACTCGCCCAATATTATCAAAAATCTGAATCATTGTATGTCCGCCTTTTGTGGTAAAAGTCAACGTTGTTGAATCAGAAAATGGATTTGGGTAATTACTGATAAGATCTTCGGTTAACGTAATCGGTTCATTAGCAGTTATTTTACCACAGGCTTGCACTTGAACGAGTGGCAAAGGTTGAAAATCTTTTAGCAATACATCATCCACATAAGACTGGTCGAGACAAAACCATTGAGTAAGTATCGAGGCATAAACCGAACGAAAATCGTATTGCATTGTGACGTTATCGTTGGTAGTTGGCGATGCCTCAATATCAGGAGTTTTACCAAGTACAATTGGGTTAACTAAATCACCAAACATAAACATCGGAGCAGCCGCACCATGATCAGTTCCGCCACTGGCATTAGATTTTACTCTTCGACCAAATTCTGAGTATGTTAAGCCCAATACTTTTTTCGAAACGCCCAATCCAGACAAATCATCAGAGAAAGCTTTAATTGCATCACTGACAGTTTTCCAAAGATTAGCATGAGTGCCGGTTGAAGTATCACTTGTATTTACCTGATCACTATGGGTATCAAATCCTCCCATACTAACATAATATACCTTTGTTTTTAAACCTCCACCTATCAACTGAGCTACAATTTTAAGCTGATTTGCCAAACTTGTATTCGGATAAGTTGCTTGCTTAGTAACTTTTGCAGCTGCAGATTTAATTGAATTAGCGTAAAGATTTGTCTGATTTGCTACTTCTCGCAAAAATTTTAACTCTTTTCCTGCCAATGTATTAGGAGTTGACTCTACTTTGTTCGATATTAAATTGTAAAAACTTGATGGATTTGAAATGGCCATTCCCATTGATTGAATTGGTCCCTGTAAAGCCGTATTTACCACCGAGCCGATTTGAATTGCTAATGGGTCAGGGTATTTTGAACTTGGGTAACCAGACGGATAATTAGGATTATCAACAGCTAAATATCTTCCAGACCAGCCATTATTAACATAAACATTCGATTCTGTTGCCGTATTCCATATGTCAGTAGCTCTAAAATGAGAGAAATTTGGATTCGGATACCCAACACTCTGTATCAATGCCGCTTTTCCTTCTTTAAACATCGTCTGAAAAGATGTCATTCCTGCATTTAAGCCGAGTGTATCGGTTTGAGGAATGGTCAAAAGTTTGTCTTTCGGTATTGCAATATTTGTTCTTGCATTTTGGTAAAGGCCATATTTATCAATCGGAATGACTGTATTTAATCCATCATTTCCTCCTGACAATTGCACAACAACGAGTATGTTTTCATCGCCAAGAGCGGCCTCATCTACGTTTCCAAATGCCTTAAAAGATAATCCATTCAATAAAGCAGGCATAACAACACCTGCAAATGTATTTTGTATAAAATCTCTACGTTTCATAGAATCCCAATGTTATGTTTAAAGGGTTGTTTTATTTGCAGGTTGATTAACTCAATTGGTATTCAGGTAAAGCCATCAAGTATTTATATAAACTTCGAAGGCGAGTCGTCACCATATTGAGTGTATTAGTATCATTTGGTTTACTAATCATCGTATCCCAAAGTTCTGTCCAGTAATAATCTGTGGATTGCCCACTCAAAAGTATATCTTTTTTTACCTGTTGTACAAGTTCTGTTGTAACTGGTATTTTAAATAAAATTTCAAGTGAGTCACTAATTAGTTTATTTGGTTCATTTGGTGTAGGCATTTTCTTGGCAAAAGCTACTACATCTAGTTGGATTTTCTTCGTATTTTTTGTAAATCCTGAATTTATAAATGTATCAGTATATTGATTACGTTTTGGATAAGTGTCTGAGTTTACCCAAATTCCATAAAACATTGGAGCTTGATAATATGCTGCCCAACCTGCTACATTTGGTGGATCGCCGATATCTTGCTGCATAATTTGACCTTGTCTTACCATTTCCCCAAAAAGATTGTAGTATTCTTGAACAAAATCTTTTTGCGAAGGAAATACAACATTAAATTCTCTGATTGTACCAATCACTAAATCAAGCGGACTTTTTATCATTGCTCCATAAACGTTGGCATCAAAAAAGTGTTGACTTTTGAACAATGCAACTAAAACAGGCTTTATCTCAAATTTATTATCTCTGAAAATTTTTGCCAGTGGTTCAATTACATCTTTTTCTACAGCAGGTGTAATATCATAATAAACAAAAAACTGATAGAATTTCCGACATATAAACTTACTTACCTCATCAACTGCAAAAATCATTGAAAGCAAATCATCTAGTTCTTTTTCTGCACCAGCAGCCGAGGTTGTTCCTTTTATAACTGTATTATTGTAAAAAGATGAGAATTTCTTATCGGTTGTATCATGATTATTAATGTTGAAATTATATACCATTTTGTCAGCATTGATGTTAAAACCAGTAAGTACACGAGCGGCGGCTTTTACGTCGTCTTCGGTATATTTTGAGCCACTGCCTTTGCCAACTGTGAAAAGTTCTTGCAATTCACGGCCATAATTTTCATCCGGAGCATTTTTAGTATTTAACCTTCCATTTAGATATCTAAGCATTGCTGGGTCAAGCGTTATTTGTTTGACAAATTCCTTGAAGTTACCTAAAGCAAATTTTCTAAGAACAATATTATGGATGTATACATATCGAGCATCATCTATATCATTGATTTCTGTAGCGAAGTGATTATGCCAAAACAAAACCATTTTTTCATGGATGTTTCGTTTTTGATTAGCCATTTGCATGACCCACCAATATTTATAAGATGCCCTCCGCTTAGAGTTTACAGTTCCATCGCCATAAATTGCATTGACCCAAGTTTCACCAAATTTGATGCCTTGTGGGTCTTTATAGTCAACTGTATCGTAATAATTAAGCGGTGGTTCAACTGGAGTTGGGGTAGCCAAAAGTTCATCAATTGTTTGGCTGACTGTCTTTTTCTGAAAATAGGCAATGTCATCAGGGTTTGAACCAAACATTGTACGTTTCAGTAAATGACTAATCTGAGCGACTTTCCATTCGCCTTTGTACTCGTCGATTCCGCCTTGAATGGCTGTTGGAGAGTAAAACTGAGTCATAATTTATGATTAGGGTTTGTACTATTGACAATCTTTTACGTTTAAGGTTTAATTTATTTCACTATAAAATAAATTATTTAAATAATCGAGGTACGGTTTTAATATTCGACAGCCATTTACTACCTTAGCCACAAAAGTTTTGTTTAAAGTTTCTTCGTCAGTAAATCTGTGAATAAAAAAAAGTTCTTTATACTTCAATAATTCTATATTAGGATGCTCAGCGGAATATCCTTTTGGATTTTTTTTTAATTTTTCTCCGTGAATTTCATTAAAATAACTTTTTAAATTTTTTTCCTCAATAATACTTTTCAGTAGATGAGGACTATAATCAATTTCCTGTCGAAAACTTGTTAATTGAGTGCTGGTCGGAAACCACATTCCACCACCTAAAAATGATTTCTCGTTGGGTTGAATATGCAAATAAAAATCAACTTTACCTGATTTTCTCCCACCTGGGCCAAATGCCGCTGATAAATGATTTTTGTAGGGTGACTTGTCCACCGAAAACCTTGTATCCCTATTAATTTTAAAAATACAACTTTTTACTAAAGTATCTAATAAATTTTCTTGAAATTTTGAAATTTCGGCAAGAACCATCTGACATAAATTTTCAAAATCTTCCTTTGCTAGGTCATAATCTTCTTTATTGGCATGAAACCATTCTCTATTATAATTAAGCTCTAAGTTTTTTAAAAATTGATGTGAATGATGGGTAAGCATTGGTAATTTTATCTATTTTTGTGGAAATTTACATTTTTTTATTTATTTAGTGAAATTATGGCAAGAATATTAACAGGCATTCAAGCAAGCGGTGTTCCGCATCTCGGAAATATACTCGGAGCGATTTTGCCTGCCATTAAATTATCACAAAACCCTCAGAACGAATCTTTTCTTTTTATAGCAGATTTACACTCGATGACCACCATCAAAGATGTAAAAGTTATGCAAGAAAATACGCGTTCGGTTGCGGCTGCGTGGTTGGCTTGTGGCTTTGATGCCGAAAAGAATTTCTTTTATCGTCAGTCTCGTTTGGCTGGTTATCATACCGAGCTAATGTGGTACTTAAGTTGCCAAACTCCTTATCCGATGCTGGCAAATGCACATTCATTCAAAGACAAATCTGACCGCCTTTCAGACGTAAACGCTGGACTTTTTACTTACCCAGTTTTACAAGCGGCGGATATTGTTCTTTATGGAGCTAATTTTGTTCCTGTTGGAAAAGACCAACGTCAGCATCTAGAAATGTCGAAAGACATTGCTGCCATCTTTAATCGGACTTATGGTGAAGTTCTCACTTTACCGGAGCCATTAATTGATGAATCAGTTATGGTTATTCCAGGGACTGATGGAACGAAAATGAGTAAATCTTATAATAATTACATCAATATTTTTTTATCCGAAAAACCTTTATTGAAGGCCATAAAATCTATAATTTCGGATAGTACAACACTCGAAGAACCCAAAAGTCCAGATTCTGACGTCACTTTTAAATTATTTTCGCTGGTTGCCGAACCAGGCGAGATCGAAGGTATGCGTCAGCAATATTTGGCAGGCGGTTTTGGTTATGGTCATGCCAAACAGGCATTGTTTGAGGTTTTGTGGAAGAAATTTGAAAAAGAAAGAGAAATTTTTAATTATTACATGGCCAATGAAGAGGCTTTAGAAGCTAAATTGAGGCATGGTGAGGCCAAAGCCAGTGAAATTGCTGAAAAAACAATTAATGATGTAAGAGAAGTTTTAGGATATTTATAATATGATTGAAATAATCAGATATGCGGAATATGAGTGGTTTTTGTGGCTCAATCACTTCCATTCACCATTTTGGGACACGATAATGTTTTGGGTCACGTATCGTTTTACGTGGATACCACTTTATTTCTACATCATTTATTTTCTTTACAAAAATATTCGTTTTGATTTTGTAAGAAGTCTATTATTTGTCTTGATTTCGGTAGGATTGGCCGATAGAATTACCTCAGGGTTTATGAAACCTTATTTTCAACGCTTGAGGCCATGTCATGATCCATTTATTCAACATCTTGTATATGTGGTGGGTAATTGTGGCGGGCAATATGGTTTTGTTTCGAGTCATGCGTCCAATTGTTTTGCGTTGGTTTCAGCAATTTTAATCTTGTTTAAAACGTATAAAATTGAAACTAAATTGCCACTTTTTCTGTCGGTTTGGGCAATAATTGTGTCATATAGTCGTATTTATGTGGGTGTTCACTATCCAACTGATATATTAGTTGGAGGCTTAATTGGTTTCTTAATTCCATTTGCAGTTTATCCTTTAATTACATTTCTCAAAAATAAAAAATCAGTAATCTAAACCTAATCTTATGAAAAAAACACTTTCAATCATTGCATTCTCACTTATTTCTACTTTTTCATTTGCACAAGATATTATGCAAGGCACATGGTATAATGAAGAAAAAACTGGAAAAATTCAGTTTTTTAAACAAGGAGATAAAATCAACGGTAAAATTGTTTGGCTAAAAGAACCCAATGAAAATGGTAAGCCAAAAGTGGATAAGGAAAATCCCGATGTAAAACTAAAAACTCGTCCAATCTTAGGGATGATGAATTTAAAAAACTTTAAAACTACTGGTAAAGGAACTTGGGAAGATGGAGAAGTTTATGACCCTAAAAATGGTAAAACATATTCTTGTAAAATGACATTGGTTAGTCCAACGCAGCTTGATGTTCGTGGTTTTATGGGAATTTCGATTATCGGACGTACTTCAAAGTTTACAAAAGCCGACTAAAAGAATATTTTTGAAATAAAAAAGCCCCCCAATTCTCTCGAAAAGGGGGGATTTTTTGTATTTGCTCGAAGTGATTATTTTACTTCTTCAAAGTTTACGTCAGTTACACCTTCGTCAGTAGTTGAGGTGCTTCCGCCAGCTTGTTGGCCGCCAATGTCATCTCCGTTTGGAGTTGCACTAGCAGCATACATTTCTTGCGAAGCCGCTTGCCATGCAGCATTGATTTTCTCCATTGCAGCATCAATCGCAGCTACATCTTTGGTTCCGTGAGCAGCTCTCAATTCTGTTAATGAACCTTCAATCGCAGATTTATTGCCTTCTGAAAGTTTCTCACCATATTCTTTCAACTGTTTTTCAGTCTGGAAAATCATGGTATCAGCCGCATTTATTTTCTCAACTTTCTCTTTTTCAGCTTTGTCAGCTTCTTCATTGGCTTTTGCCTCATCACGCATTTTTTGAATTTCTGCGTCAGATAAACCTGAAGATGCTTCAATTCTGATTTTTTGCTCTTTACCAGTACCTTTATCTTTAGCTGTAACATTTAAGATACCGTTGGCATCTACATCAAACATTACTTCTACTTGAGGAACGCCACGAGGTGATGGTGGAATGCCATCTAAATGGAATCGTCCTAATGTGCGATTTTGCGTAGCCATTGGGCGTTCACCCTGTAAGATATGTAATTCAACCGAAGGTTGATTATCAGCTGCTGTTGAGAATGTTTCACTCTTTTTAGTTGGAATCGTTGTATTCGACTCAATCATTTTTGTGAAAACGCCACCCAAAGTTTCGATACCAAGCGATAACGGAATAACATCAAGCAATAAAATATCTTTTACTTCTCCTGTCAGAACCCCACCTTGAACAGCTGCACCGATAGCAACAGCTTCGTCAGGATTTACGTTTTTAGATGGTTTTCTACCGAAGAATTTTTCAACTTCCTCTTGAACTTTAGGGATACGAGTCGAACCACCAACTAATATAACTTCGTCGATGTCGCTGATGCTCATATTTGCGTTTTTCATGGCACGCTTACAAGGCTCCATCGCTCTTTGAATCAAACTGTCGGCCAATTGTTCAAATTTCGCTCTTGAGAAATTTCTTACCAAGTGTTTCGGAATTCCGTTAACTGGGAAGATATATGGCAAGTTGATTTCAGTTTGTGCCGAACTTGAAAGTTCGATCTTAGCTCTTTCAGCCGCTTCTTTTAAGCGTTGTAAAGCCATTGCATCTTGACGGAGGTCTATACCCTCATCTTTTTTAAATTCTTCTGCCAACCATTCAATAATCACTTGGTCGAAGTCATCGCCACCAAGGTGCGTATCGCCATCAGTTGATTTAACTTCAAATACACCATCTCCCAATTCAAGAATCGAAACGTCGAATGTTCCACCACCCAAGTCGAAAACAGCAACTGTAATGTCTTTTCCTTGTTTGTCAAGGCCATAAGCTAAAGCAGCAGCAGTGGGCTCGTTGATGATACGTTTTACATCTAAACCAGCGATTGTTCCCGCTTCTTTAGTTGCCTGACGTTCTGCATCGTTGAAGTATGCAGGAACTG
>Ga0209189_1002838_pt1 | contig 11903 bp, 12 predicted proteins | sample C_130820_EF_Meta_FD_187308 | JGI IMG/M metagenome (GOLD analysis project Ga0209189, IMG submission 187308) | Freshwater microbial communities from Lake Croche, Canada to study carbon cycling - C_130820_EF_MetaG (SPAdes) (version 3) | ecosystem: Environmental > Aquatic > Freshwater > Lake...
GCCTGGAGCAAGGCCATCGCCAATGGCCAACCGCTGGCCGCGGTGCTGGGTCGCGATAGCCTGCGCGAGGCGGCGGCGAAGGTTTTCATCACCGGCAGCTTTTGGTGCGGCGCCGTGCCCATGGCGGCGGCCTTGGCCACATTGGGCGAGATGGATCGCATAGGCCTGCCAGATTACCTTGAAGAGTTGGGCAGCTATCTGCGTGCTGGCATGGCCAATCTGGCGCAGCGGCATGGCGTTGGGCTGCGACAATCCGGGCCGGTGGCCATGCCGCTATGGCTGTTCGACGATGATGCCGATTTTGCCAAAGGTGGCGCTTTTTGCCGAGCTGCGCTGGAACACGGCGCCTATCTGCACCCCAAGCATAATATGTTTCTGAATGCCGCGCATACGCAGCTCGACATCGATGCGGTGCTGGCAGCGGCGGAGGCGGGTTTTCGCGCTGTCGGGACGGTCTGAAACCGCGTCAACTTCACCTCAAAGCATCCGGGCTTCTTGTGCGTGCTCTCAATTTCTGTTTTTAAATCTCGGGGATCAATTTTTGAAGATTTATGACATGCGAGCTTGGCCGATTGCTCTCTGGCTTCTTGCCCTCCTTATCGCGGCCATGCCTAGTCAGGCGCAGCCGGCGAACAGCGCGGTGATCGCAGCCCCGCTGTCGCTCACCGGTGAAGGCGAAAGGTCTGGCCAAGCCATCTTGAATGGGCTGCGGCTGGCGGTGGAGGAGGCCCTGGCCGCCGAACCCGAACTCCGGGTGCGCATCGAAGAGCTAGACGACCGCAGCAATGATGCCGCGGCCCGCAGCCTGGCCGAGCAGGTGGCCGCCAGCCCCGCAGTGGCCGCCATCGGCCCCAGCACTAGCACGCGTTCGTTGGTCGCCGGCCCCGCCTATGCCGCTGGTGGTCTCGTCTCCCTGCCGGCCAACGCCACTTCGGATGCCATCACCCAGAACGCCACGACCTTCCGGGTCGTATTCAAGAACAGCGACCTGGGAGAGATGCTGGCCCTCTACCTGGCCCGGGTGCTGAACCGCCGCGCGGCCTCGGTTGTCGTGATACAAAACGGCTATGGCGCGACGTTGCAGGAAGGTTTCGTGCGCACCGCCTCGCGGCTCGGGTTGGATGTCAACATCTATGCCCTGGCGGGCAACGCAGATGCGGCGGCGCTGGACGCGATGTCGGCTGAAATGCTCAAGGCGCCGGAGCGCGCGGTGGTGCTGCTCACCCTCGAGCCGGAGGGCGCCCGGCTGTTGGCCCGGCTGCGCCGCGGCGGCCACAACGGGCCTTTCCTGGGCGGCGATTCATTCGGTAACTCATCCTTCGGCCGCCTGCTGGCAGGCGAGCCGGAAGAGCAACGCCGCCCTGGCTTTTTCACCGACCAGTTTTACGCCCTGGCACCTGTCATCCTCGATTCCGCCAACGCCGAAACGCTGGCCTTCGCCAGGCGTTTCCGGGCACGGTTCGGTCAGGACCCGGTGTGGCAGGCGGTGGCTGGCTATGATGCCGGGTTGTTGACATTGGCCGCCATCCGTCGGGCGCGGGCCGCCGGGCACCACGAGCCGGCGGCGATGCGCGCGGCAGTGCGGGAGTATCTGCAATCACTGAACGAGCCAGCGCGCGCCGAGCAGGGCCTGCTGGGGCCGTTCTGGTTCGATGCCAACCGGGGGCGCCAGCAGGGCATTCGGGTCGGCCGGTTCCGTGCCGGCAGTTTCGAATCGGCACCGTTGCAAATCGTGGGTGCGGGCAGCCCCGATGCCGAGGATGTTGCCGCCGGTGCGGTGTTCGAACTGGGCAATGGCCGCTTCGGCCGGCTGCAACGCGTGGTGCATACCGGGGTCTATATCAACGAGTTTGATCGGGTGGACACCCAGCGCTCAAGCTTCGGCGCTGACTTCTATTTCTGGCTGCGTTTCGCCGGCGATGCCGGCCCCCGCGCGGCCGACCCGACCGACATCTTGTTCCCCACGATGATCGGCAGCGGTGGATTCGACCCAGCCCGGCCCTCGGAGCGGCGGGAGAGGGCGGATGGCACCCAATACTGGCTGTGGCGAGTGAAAGGCGAATTCCAAAACGACTTCGACCTCCACCGCTTTCCATTCGACAGTCAACAACTGTTGCTCCCCTTCTTCAATGCACGCGCAGCGAATGACCGCATCGTCTATGTTATCGACCGGGCCGGGCCTGGGGGGATGGCAGGGGCGGGCAATGGCGAACGCCCCGTCACCTCTCCGGAGGCCTTCCGCAACATCACCGAATGGATACCAACCGGCACCACTGAGCGGCGGGAGAGCTTAGTCACCAGTTCGTTACTGGGCGACCTGGACCGCACGGCGGCGGATGGCAAGCGGGAATTATCGGGTTTCGTCGTATCGGCTGGCGTACAGCGCCAAGCAATGAACACCCTGATTAATGTGCTGTTGCCGCTGCTGGTGATGTCGCTCATCACCTTCGCCTCGCTGTTCTTTCCGCCAGCCCAGGTGATGGAGAAGGTGTCTGTTGCCATCACTGGCGCGCTGTCCGGTGCCGTGCTGCTCGACTCCCTGCATAGCCAGCTAGGCAATGTCGGCTACACGGTTGTTGCTGAATACGTCTTTTACGCCAATTTTGGCCTGGCTCTGATGAGTATCATCGCGGTTCTTGTGACGTTGCGGCTGCGCAGCGACGGGCGTGACGGGGCGGCGCTGGCGGTGGATAGGGCGACCCAGGTGATATATTTTCTGACCGCCAGCGCTGTGGCGGCGGTTATGATTAATCTGGCCTCTGGCTGAGGCCTCAACGCCGCCTGAATAACCGCCGGAACCAACCGAACAGGCTGCTCCGCCCCGCCAACTTCTGATGCGCCACATGCGGCCGGCGGGCGGGCGGCGGCAGGGCACTGGCCACGGTGTGCCTTCTGGAATCCGCGTCCTCCACCAGCTTCGATTCCAGCGCCAGCACCTGCCGCACCGCCTCTGGCGGCTGGTCGCGCAGCATGGCGGCGATGGCATTGGCGGCACCATCCCAGACCTCGGCCCGACGCAGCGCATCGACCACCCGCACCTGCTGCTCGGCATCCAGGCCAGGGCCGGAGCGCCAGAGCGCCACTGCCTCAAGCCGCCAGCTGCGCGCCAGGTCCTGGCGGTTCAAGTCATCGGCGGTCCAGGCCGCCTGGAGCATGGCCTCGGCCGCCTCATGCATGGCACCGGTCTCTTCCAGCACATGGGCCCAGGCCAGAAAGCGGCGTGACAATGGCGGGTGCGCCGCCTCACTGACCAGGCTGCGGAAGGGGGCCGCGCCGACGATCCGAGCCGCCGAGGGCCGGGCCTGGCTGATATCGGGCGCGGCATAGCCGCAGCGTGGGCATTGCTGCAGCCAATGGCCCATGGTGGAGCGCAGCGGCTCGCCCGGGCGCAGGTCCAGGTCGGGCGCCTGTTCGGGCGCACCGGCGCGGAATTTCATCTGCCGGCTATCGGTGCTGCAAACGGCACAAGTCACCTCTCCTGGGGCGGAGCGATGCGTCTTGCTGCGGGGCTGGGGCGCGGGAATGGCCATGATCGTGACAAAGTTAGTCCCTGATGCGCGAAACCCAAAGGGGGATGTTGAATTGCGAACGCCGGCAGCGGATAAACAATTTATGCCCCGTGGCGACCTCTTTCCCGATATTGCCCCATTTGAGACCGGTTTCCTGCCGCTGTCGGATGGCCACGTCATGTATTGGGAGCAGGTGGGCAACCCCATGGGTGAGCCTGTGCTCTTTCTCCATGGCGGCCCAGGCGCCGGCGCGGGCGCGGTCCACCGGCGGTTTTTCGATCCAGCGCATTGGCGGCTCATCATTTTCGATCAGCGTGGCGCCGGCCGTTCCCGCCCGTTGGGCGAGCTGGCGGCGAACACAACACCGCATCTGGTGGCCGATATTGAGGTGCTGCGCCATTTCCTCGGTATTCCGAAATGGCTGCTCTTCGGCGGCTCCTGGGGCTCCACACTGGCGCTGGCCTATGCCCAGGCCCATCCCAACCGGGTGGTGGGCTGCGTGCTGCGCGGTGTCTTCCTCGGCCGCGACGCGGAGGTGGATTGGTTTCTCTATGGCCTCAGGCGGGTCTTCCCGGATGCCTGGTCGCATTTTGCCGAACACATTCCCGTGTCCGAGCGCGGCGATCTGCTGGCCGCCTATCTCAGGCGCCTGACCGACCCTGAGCCCTCGGTGCACCTACCCGCCGCCCGGGCCTGGAGCGCCTTTGAGGGCTCATGCTCCACCTTGCTGCCCAGCCCGGACACGGTGGCGAGCTTCGCGCAGGACCGCACGGCGCTCGGCCTCGCCCGGATCGAGGCGCATTATTTCGCCCACAAGCTCTTCCTGCGCGAGGGCGGGCTGCTCGCAGGTATGGCAGCGATGGCGCATATCCCGGCCGAGATCATCCAGGGCCGTTATGACATGGTCTGCCCAGCCGAGACTGCCTTTGATCTCTCCGCCGCCTGGCCGCGGGCGCGGCTGACGGTGGTGCCCGATGCCGGCCATTCGGCGCTGGAGCCGGGCATTCGCACCGCGCTGGTGGCCGCGGTGGAGCGGTTCCGCAGGCGTTGACACAAGCGGCTTCGAACAAGGCGCTGGCGATGCTGGCGCAGGCCGGCATTCCGGCGCGCGTGGCGGAGCATCATGCTGTCTTCACCATGGCCGAATCGGCGGTGCTGCGGGGCGATCTGCCCGGGCTGCATTGCAAGAACCTGTTTTTGCGCGCGGCAAAGGGCGAGGGGTTTTTCCTCGCCACGCTGAAGGAGGACCGGGTGGTCTCGGTCAATACCCTGGCGCGGGCGGCGGGTTGGCCCAAGGTGACGATGGCTTCGGCCGAGGAACTGGTGGCGGTGCTGGGCGTGACCCCGGGTTCGGTCACGCCGCTGGGCCTGGTGAATGCGGCGCCGGGGCGGGTGCAATTTGTCCTCGATGCCGCCATCGCCGAGGGGCCGGAGCCGCTCTGGTGCCACCCGCTGCGCAACACCGCCTCCGTCGCGGTGGACCCATGCGCGTTGCGGGGCTTTTTGGAAGCGCTCGGCCACTCTGTGGCGGTGGTGGCGCTGTGACGCGGATTCTGGTCGATGCCGATGCCTGCCCGGTGCGGGCGGAGATCATCCGCGTGGCCGCCCGGCTGGGCTGTGAGGTGGTGCTGGTCTCCAACGGCTCCCGCCCCATCAGGCCACCGGAGGAGGGCTTTGTCCGACAGGTGATCGTGGCCGAGGGGGCCGATGCCGCCGATGACTGGATCGTCGAGCAGGCCAGCCCAGCCGATGTGATCACCACCGCCGATATCCCGCTCGCCGCCCGGGCCTTGGAAAAGGGCGCCCGGGCGCTCTCCTTCAAGGGCCATGACTGGACGGCGCAAAACATTGGCAGCGCGCTGGCTGGGCGCGAACTCGCCCGCCACATGCGCGAGACGGAACTCGCCCGCGGCGGCCCGACCCATGGCCCCAGCGCCATGGCGATGGCCGATCGATCACGTTTTCTCGATGCGCTGGACCGCGCGGTCCATGCCGCCCGCCGGGGGCCAGAAAAACCAACACTGCGCATTCCACCGGGCGGGTTCTGAAACCCGTTGCGGGCTGCTAGGATGGGACCATGAAGAGACGCCATTTCCTGCTGCTGCCGCCGCTGGGCGTGCTTGCCGGCTGCGCTGCCAGCCCCCCCCCAGCGCCCGAGGGGCCGGAGATCACCTATTCTTACCTGCCCAAGCTGCGGCTGAATGTCGCCAGCATCGATATCGACGAGACCCGCCTCAATGCCGGGCCCACCGATGTCGGGCGCAGCCTGCGGCCGAGTGCCGCGGAGGCGGTGCAGATCATGGGCCGAGACCGTCTGGCCGCCTTTGGCACCCAGCACAGCGCGCGCTTCGTCACCCTGCGGGCCGCGATTTTGCGCGAGCGCCTGCCCAGCCAAACCGGGCTTTTTGCCTCCGACCCGGGCGAGCGGCTGAATTGCACGCTGACCTGCCGCCTCGAAATCCGCGGCGCGAATGACCTGCGCCTGGGCTTCGCCGAGGCCACGGTGAGCCGCACCGCGCCCAGCGAAAGCAACCTCGCCGCCCGCGAGCGCACCGCCACGAGCCTGCTGCGCCGCGCCACCTTCGACCTCAACACCGAATTTGAATTCCAGATGCGCCGCGCGCTGCGCGATTGGCTGGTGGAGGGCGAGCGCGCCGCCCCGCCGCCGGCGGGCGGGGTGATGCGGGAGAGCCTCTGAGCCCCGGGCCATTGACCCGGATCAAGGCATGCCAGCCGCCCGGCGCCTAGCATGGTAGCCTGATGGAGGGCTGGGCATGCCTGCGAATATCCTGGAACAGAGACGCATAGCGCTCGAGGAGGAATTTTTCCTGCGCTACAACGAAACCCTGCGGCAGCGCATAATCGCGGCGGATGCTGCCGCCACGCAACATGCCGCCCTGGCTGAGGCATCAGGCATCAATGATGCGGCGAAGCTTGCCCTGCTCGATCAACTCGGGCTGGGCGCTGGGACGCTGGCGGCGCTGACCCTGGCGCCGCTTGTGCTGGTGGCCTGGGCCGATGGCGCGGTCTCCGCTGCCGAGCGAGAGGCCGTGCTGCGCCACGGCACGGAGGCCGGCATGCCCCCGGGCGGGGCTGGCATGGCGATGCTGGAATCATGGCTGAAGGTACCGCCACCGCCAGCGCTGGAAGCCGCATGGCTGGCCTATGCCGGTGCACTGGGGGCGCATATGACGCCCGAGGCCAGAATGGCGTTATCTCATCACCTTCTGGAGGAGGCCCGCGCGGTGGCACGGATCTCGGGCGGCTTCCTGGGACTGGCGGAGCGGATTTCCCCGGGGGAGCAGGCGGTGCTGGACCGAATAGAGACAGCGTTTCAGCCGTAGAGCAGGCTGATGCATCCGGCGATGCTTCATCAGCCCGCCTCGCACTATTCCAGCGCCCCTTCGGTCACACGCCGAGGGGTTTTCAGCCACCCAGCCGCGTTCTGGCAGTGCCATCCGGGGCGAAGTTGGAATCGGCCAGCCAGGCCTCGGTTCGCGCCTGTAGCTCCGGCCATTCCGCTGCCAAGATACTGAACCAGGTGGTGGACCGGCTGCGGCCCTTGATCACCAGCAGGTCACGCAGCGTGCCCTCATAGGTGAAGCCCAGACGGCCGGCGGCGCGGATGCTGGGCGCGTTCAGCGCATTGCATTTCCAGGTCAGGCGGCGATAGCCCAGATCTTCCATGGCGTGGCGCATGAGAAGGAACATTGCCTCCGTCGCCGCGCGGCTGCGCTGCATGCGCGGGCTGAACCAGATATTACCGATTTCGATATGGGCGTGGGCGGGGTGGATTTCCATCAGGGTCAGCCAGCCATCGGCGGTGCCGGTGCGATGCGGGCGAATGGCCCAGGCCAGCGGGTCATGGGTCGCGGCAAAATTGCCGATGAAGCTGCGCATGGCGGCGGCATCGGCGAAGGGGCCATAGCCGAGATAGGACCAGGAACTGCCATCGCGGTCCGCTTGCGCGGCGGCAAAGAGCTCTGCGGCGTGGCGGACATGCAGCGGCTCCAAATCCACGCTGCGGCCCTTATGGGGGATGCGGGCGGGAATGGGGCGCGGCGTGGTGTCCACCAGCGGGCCCACGGGGGGATTGGTCTCAAGGTCGGAGGGGGGCGGGTGATGCAGCATCCCCCGATGGTGCGGCGGCCCCCGCCGGCGCACAACCCTGCCCTGCCGGATGACAAACTTGCGCACCGCACCGCGCCGCAGCATACCGGGGGGCATGAGCGACACAGCCACCGCCAAAGCCCTCGCCGCCTTCTATCAGGAAGACGTGACCTGGGTGCATCATTGGAATGACACCCTATTCAGCTTTCGCTGCACGCGTGACCCGGCGCTGCGCTTCGTGGCGGGGCAATTCGCCATGATCGGCTTGATGGTCGAGGGCAGGCCGCTGACGCGGGCCTATTCCATGGTCTCCCCCCCCTGGGATGAGGGTTTGGAATTCCTCTCCATCAAGGTGCAGAACGGCCCGCTGACCTCGCGCCTGCAGCATATCCAGGTGGGTGAGAAAGTGTTGATCGGCCGCAAGCCGGTGGGCACGCTGGTGGTGGAGAATCTGCTGCCCGGCCGCAACCTGTGGATGCTGGCCACTGGCACCGGCCTGGCCCCCTTTATGAGCCTGATCCGCGACCCCGACACCTACGAAAAATTCGACCGCGTGGTGGTGGCCCATACCGTGCGTCAGGTCAGCGAATTGGCCTATCGGCAATACATCACCGAGGATTTGCCCGCCCATGAGTTGCTGGGCGAATGGGCGAGCGAAAAACTGGTCTATGCCCCCTCGGTGACGCGCGAGCCCTTCCCCGTGCAAGGCCGCATTACCACCCGCATCGAGAGCGGGGCGGTCTATGCCGAAACCGGCCTCGCCCCGCTCGACCCGGCGCTGGACCGGGTGATGATGTGCGGCTCGGAGGCCTTCAACGCCGATACCGAGGCGCTGGTGCAAAAACTGGGTTTTGTCGAAGGAACCAACAACAAGCCCGGCAGCTATGTGCTGGAGAAGGCCTTCGTCACGAAGTAGGCTTGGCCTTCTCGGCACCAAAACCCGCCACCAATTCTCGAATCCGTGCGGGGTCGGATTGCTCCATCACCCGGCGCGCGAAACGGGCGCAGTCGTCGATATCGAGCGCCCGGATCGCCTGCTTCACCCGCGGGATCGCGCTGGCGTTCATCGACAGGCTGCGCAACCCAAGCCCGAGCAGCAGCGGCACCAAACGCGGATTGCCCGCCATCTCGCCGCAGACGCTGACCTGCATGCGCATCCGCAGCGCCGCCTCGATGGCGAATTGTACCAGGCGGAGCACGGCGGGGTGCAGCGGGTCATAGAGATGCGCCACATCGGTCTCCGCCCGATCCACCGCCAGGGTGTACATGGCGAGATCATTGGTGCCGATGGCGAAGAAATCGGCCTCCAGCGCAATCGCATCGGCGGCCAGGGCTGCGCCCGGGGTTTCGATCATGGCACCCAGGGGCGGCAATTTTTCCGGCAGCGCCTCGCCCCGCCGGCGCAGCCTTCGCGCCACGCGCTCATAAATTTCCCGCGCCTGGGCCACCTCTTCGGGGATGGTGATCATCGGCAGCATGACCCGCACCGGGCCGCGGGCGGAGACGCGCAGGATGGCGGCGAATTGCTCCTCCAGCAGTTCAGGCCGCTTCAGCAGCAGACGGATGCCGCGCAGGCCCAGCGCAGGATTCGGCCCGCCGCCCATCGGCACCCCGGTGGCCAGCGCCTCCATATCCTTCTCGCCACCCCAATCGAGCACGCGGATGGTGACTGAATCGCCAGCCATGGCCTCGACGATGCTGCGATAGGCGTCGAATTGTGCGTCCTCATCGGGCAACTCGGGCCGGTTCATGAAGAGGAATTCCGAGCGCAGAAGGCCAATGCCTTGGGCGCCGGCCTGGGCGATCAGCGGCAATTCGGCGGGAATTTCCAAATTGGCCTGCAGTTCTACCACTTCACCATCGGTGGTCTCGGCCGGCAGGCGGCGCAGCTTGCCGAGCTTGGTGCGCTCCCGCGCATAGCCGGCCAGGCCCTCACGGGCGGCGACCAGCGCGGCGTCGCCGGGGTGCAGCACCACCCGGCCGGTGCCGCCATCCAGCACCGCCTGGTCGCCCCGGCTGGCCGCCTCGGTCAGGCCATGGCAGCCAAGCACGGCGGGAATGCCCAGCGCGCGCAGCATGATGGCGGTATGGCCATCGGCCCCGCCCTCCTCCGTCGCCACACCGGCGATCCGCGCCGGGTCGAGCAGGGCCGCATCGGCTGGGGTGATGTCCTCGGCGATCAGGATTGCCCCCTGCGGCACGTCCTTCAGCGAGCGGAAGGGCGTGGCGGTGAGGGTGCGGATCAGCCGGCGGCCAATTTCGCGCACCTCGCCGGCGCGGCGCAGCAGGCCGGCCTTGTCGTCATCCTTCGCCGCCAGGATGAGGGCGGCGATCTCCTCCGCTTCGTCCAGCACCGCGGTTTCGGCGCCCAGGCCAGCATCGCCGATGCGTTTGCGCGCGCCGCGCAGCAGGCGGGAATTGCCCAGCATGAGGATATAGGCATCAAGCAGGGGCGCGAGTTCCTCCTGCGCCTCCTCGGGCAGGATGTTCAGCCGCATCTTGAGCTTGGTGACCTGTTTGCGCGCGGTGGCGGCGGCCTGGTTCAGCTTCTCGCGCTCGGCCTCAACCTCGGCCGGGGTAATGACGCGGCGCGGCACGTCTGTCGCCACCTCGCTGGTGTCATGGATCGGCCCGATGGCAATGCCGGGTGAGACCGCTATGCCGCGAAAGACGGCTTCCTTGGTGGGTTTTTTGAGGCGCGGCTTGGGCTCAGTCTTCATTGAAGCCGGCCTCGACCAGGCCGGCCACGGCTTCGAGCGCCTCTTTCGCGTCCCAGCCCTCGGCGGTGATCTCGATGGAACTGCCCTGGCCCGCACCCAGCATCATGAGACCCATAATGGAGCAGGCCGGCACCACCTGGCCATCACGCAGCACATGCATGCAGGCGGAGTAGCGCTCGGCCACCGCCACAAGCTTGGCCGCGGCGCGGGCATGCAGGCCGCGGGAATTGCTGATCAGCACATGGCGGCGAAGCACATGCGCGCCGTTTCCCGGCTCGGGGCAGCCGCAATCGGTGTCCTGGGTCGAGGCGATCGCCGGTTGCTGGTCCATCAACGCGTTCCCTTCTGAGCCTGGCCCGGCGGGTCATTGCCCGCGGTGATATATTTCCGCCCCGCCTGGGCGGCATGGTCAACCGCCTCCGTCAGGGGCTCGCTGCCGCGAATCTTCGCCAGCTTGACCAGCATAGGCAGATTGACGCCGGCAATCACCTTTACCTTTCCGTTGGACAAGGAGAGGGCGAGGTTGGAGGGTGTGCCGCCCAGAATATCGGTCAGCAGCACCACGCCATCGCCCTGGTCCACGGCGCCGATGCTCTCGCGAATATCGCTGCGCCGGCCTTCCATATCGTCCTCCGGACCAATGCAAACGGTGGCGACGGCGCGCTGCGGGCCCACCACATGCTCCATGGCCAGGCGCAGCTCCTCAGCCAAGCGGCCATGGGTGACGAGGACAAGGCCGATCATTGGGGGCTTCTGGCGATATGGGTCATTCAACAGTCGTCATATGGGTGTCACGGGGAGCAATGTCAGGCGGCACGGCAGGAGGTCCGTTCTCAGCGAGCGGCGTGTTAGACCCGCGCGCGATCTCGGGCAATTCCCGGTGCGCCAACTCCACCCGCCATCCGTGTATTGACGAGGTGTCGGCCAGATAGGCCGCGAGTTTCTCCGCCACGAAAACCGAGCGATGCCGCCCGCCGGTGCAACCCACCGCGATGGTGAGATATTTCTTCCCTTCGGCCACGTAGCGCGGCAGCAGCGGGTCCAGCAGCGCCGTCAAATTCTGCCAGAAATCAGGGAAGGCCTGATCCTCGGCGACATACTCGGCCACGCCGGGGTCGCGGCCAGTGAGTGGCTTGAGTGCTGGCACGTAATGCGGGTTGCGCAGGAAGCGCATGTCAAACACCAAATCGGCCTCGCGCGGCAGGCCCTTGGGAAAGCCAAAGCTCAGCACCGTGATGGAGAGGCCCGGCGCGCCCTCGGGGCGGAAGCGCGCCTCCATGCGGCGGCGCAATTCGGGCAGCGGCACATCGGTGGTATCGACCAGCAAATCAGCCGCCTCGCGCAGCGGCGCCATCAGCAGGGTCTCGCGCGCGATGCCATCCTGCACCCTGGTGCCGAAGGGGCCGCCGGGGGCCAGGGGATGGCGGCGGCGGGTTTCGGTGTAGCGGCGCAGCAGCACCGCATCCTCGGCGGTGGCAAAGAGCAGCGTGGGGGCGAGATCGGGCCGCAGCCGCAGCCTTTCCAGAATCTTCAGCAGCGCCGGCGGGTCGAAACCGCGCGAGCG
>Ga0209189_1002841_pt1 | contig 11896 bp, 9 predicted proteins | sample C_130820_EF_Meta_FD_187308 | JGI IMG/M metagenome (GOLD analysis project Ga0209189, IMG submission 187308) | Freshwater microbial communities from Lake Croche, Canada to study carbon cycling - C_130820_EF_MetaG (SPAdes) (version 3) | ecosystem: Environmental > Aquatic > Freshwater > Lake | place...
CGCCGGCTGAAATGTTCCGCCTCACCAATGATCTGCTGGAGCACAGCTCACTGCTTGCGATTGCGCTGCTGCTGCTCCTGCTCTCGCTGGTTGATTGCTTCGGGGGCCAGGGAGAGGAGTGAAGTGTCGTTGGGGTGCAAAGCTCTCGCATGGTGAGCGCTGGATTTGACATTCCTGGCAAGCTGGCGGGAGGGGTGTACTTGAACTCGCCACCTTCGTTTGCTGGTATGCAATTCAGTTCTTACATAGCAAACACCTACACAGAAGGGAATTTATGACAAGTCGCCACAAAACCCCCTGAACAGCAGGCCGGGAGCGTTTGATACGCTAAATCAAAATTCCCCGCTTCCTCCTTTCCAAGGCCCTTTCCAAAGCTTTGATCTTTGCCCGGGCATTTCCGCGACCTGCCTGTCTCAGGGGGCTCCTAATTCAGGCCTTGCCAATGGTGAATCAACCATCGTTCGGGTGCAGTTCAGCTATGATGGCACCACATCAGTGCAAGACATCATCAACGCCTTTCAAGCCTATTACTCTGTGGGTGCTGACACGGTCAACAGCCATGTCGCCGGTCGGTGGAAGGCCTTGGACTTCTGCGAAAATGTGGGAGGCGTGATCAGATGCGTTACAGGTGAAAGCGACAAAATCGGGATGGGTGTGGATAACCCTGAGCCGCCGATTGACCCCGAATCCGTTCCTGGACCGCTGCCAATTCTCGGGGCCGTTACAGCCTTTGGATACAGCCGGCGATTAAGGCTACGGCTTTCGCTTCGGCGCAGAAGTCAGATTTCAGTGGTCGCATTAAAGCGCTGAAGCTGATGATTTCAAACCCAACCAGCCATGATCATGGCTGGTTGGGCGATCCTCTGGCAGGGATCCTTGGTTGCCGCCAGTCATTTCTCAGTCCGCAATGGCGTTCGGGCTGTGTGGTGAGCCTGCAGCAGCTGCGATGGTGTGCAGCGAAACTCCCGCCGGAAATCGGCGCTGAACCGGCTGGCGGAAGGGTAGCCGCAAGCGCTGGCGATGCTGGCCACCGTGTCGCTCGGCGCCGGTTGCTCCAGGCGCAGCCGGGCCCGCCGCAGCCGTTCTCGCCGCACCCACTGCATCGGCGTGCAACCGAGGCGATCGCGGAACACCACCTGCAGGTCCCGCCTGGAACGCTGGGACCAGCCTTCCAGGGTGGCGAGGTTGATGGGCTGGGCCAGATGGGCGCGGATCCTGACGAGCAAGGCCTCGAAGATCGCGTCCCGGGGGGGCGGCAAAGCTCCGGCCCCCGCCAGATCGAGGGCCTCAAGGCCACCGGCCGCAGCCAGCAGCAGCGTCACCACCAGGCGCTCCAGCAGCCGATCGAGCTCCAGCCGCGGCACCAGGCGGGGATCGGTGAGCACCAGCCGCTCGAACAGATCGAGAAGGCTGCTGATCGCCTGCACCAGGGGGCCCCAGGACTCGCCGGATTGGCCGCCGAGCACTGATTGGGCCAGGACCTTTCGGCAGGCCTCCTCCCCCAGCCCGGCGGCGGCCAGCTTGTGGAGCTGCGCCTCCAGACGGAGCGGATCGAAGGCGATCGCCACCACGGAGCAGACACCGCTGCGCAGGCGGTAGGAGGGGCTGTTGAGATACAGCACCCCGCCGGGCTGAAGGCGCTCACGGCGGTCCTGGCCTTCCCACTCCAGCCAGCCACCCCGCACCAGATAGAGGGTGGGAACAGGCACCAGGCCGCCCGTGATCGCCAACGCCGATCCCACCCAGGCGGCGATCCGGTGCGGTCCGATCGCATCGAGGCTCAGCTGATGGGCGCTGGTGGTGCGTGGAGCCAGGGATTCGATCGAGCCGATCCCCAGGGGCCCGGCCAGTTGTCTGGCCAGAGCGATGGTGTCGATCACCGGGGCTGCGGCGCCCCAGCGGAAGGGATGGCGCAGGCCCGCGAGCCGCAGCTGGCCCCGCGGGGTGCGCGCTGCCGTGGTGGTGGAGCCGACCGCCGGCATCGGCTCCCGTCGGGACTGCACCTGCACGCCATGGCGGGTCCTGCTCCTTTAGGCCGAAAGGGCGCCATCAACGGCCGCGCAGGCAGAAGCGGATCACCACCGCCGCATCGCCGCGGCGGAAGCGATCCGCTCCGAGGCTGGCGCTCAGGCCAGGGCCCAGGCCGGCGGTTGCGTGGTGAGCTGTTGGCCTCCCAGCCCCAGGGGCCTGAGCCCCGCCTGCAGATCCGCGGGGAATGTTGAGCGGGAGGGGTCGCCCAGCACGCCCAGCAGGGGGGCGACGGCCAAGGTCTGGATGGGGCCGGCCTGAAGGCCGCCAGCTGCGGCAGTCCCGATCGCCAGGTCGGGCGACCCCGGCGCCAGGGCCGATGGGCGGGGGGCCAGCAGGGCGTCGTAGCCAAGTGCCAGGGAGGGAACCGCGCCTGCCGCGCCTCCGGTGAGGGGATCCGTGGGCGCTGGGGCGGCAGCGGCCGTTGTCCCGGAGGGGCTGACGATTTTGGCGATGGGCCCCGATCCGCCCGATCTGGTGGGGGTTGCGGCGATGGGAGCCAGAGCGGTTGGTGTTCCGGCCAGCGCGGCGCTGTCGAGGGCGTTGGTGATCGTGCCGGTGATCAGATAGTTGCCCACGCTGCCGTAGTCGCTGTAGCCGCTTGGACTGCTGCTGGTGGGGCTGCCTGTTCCCACCCCATCGAGCTTGAGAAAGTAGGTGCCGGCCGCAAGGTTCGACCAGGCCAGGGTGGTCGCCAGTCCCGCACCATCGAAGCTGCCCAGCAGACTGCCGGTGCTGGAGTACAAGCCCACCGAGAGATCGAGGTTGGTGCCGCTGTCGGCGTAGGGGGTGCTGCTGTTGCCGTCGCTCACTGGAGCGGTGTACGCAAGATTGCTGCCACCCCAGGCGCCATCACGATCGACAAAAGCGCGATAGCAATAGGGATCAAATTTAAGATTCACATCGCCGCTTGATTGCAGCTGGAAGGAGTAGAAATCGTTGTCGAGGGCGGTTTCGATCCGGCCGAACTGGCTCACTACCCCGCCGCTGATCGTGAGGGAAGCGGCGCTGCTGGGGGCGTTGCCGACCTGATCGAGCTGATAGCCAAAGCCGTTGTAGGTGCTGATCACAGCCATGTCATTGGGGCCACGGCCATAGTTGGCGGTGGCGGATCCGTTGTTGGTGCCGTAGTAGGTGCCGTTATCCCACTGGGTGACGTTTTTGTTGTAACCCACGCCCATGATCGGTGCCCAGCTCGTTTCATCGCTGCCATGGCCGTAGTAGTAGGAGCTGCTGCTGGTGCCGTCGTGGGAGAGTCCGAGCGTGTGGCCCACCTCATGGCTGATCGCTTCGGCCACACCCGTGAGCGACTTGTTGTAAATAAAGCAAGGACGATCCGTGGAGGCAGTGAAGCTATTCACGCTCGCGATGCCTCCTGCGGTGCTGGAGGAGGGGCCGTAGCTGGTGATCACGGCCCGCATGCCGTAGTTCGGATCAGTGCTGCTGCTCTTGATCAGCCAGTCCGTTGGTGGCGCCTGGGTGGTGACATCAACATCAAAGGGGGCATAGTCGGCTGCTACCCGCTGCCAGATCTGCTGAATCCGGCTCAACTCCTCATTGCTGAAGACGGCCGGATTGCCATCAATGTCGTAGGCGGGTGAATAAAATGAAGCCCCCATCGTGGCGTTGTTCCAACTGGTGCCCGTGGTGGTGTGGCCGTCGAAATCCAGGTAGATCACTTTGCTGGAGGTCGGTGAGGAATGCAGCTGGAAGGTCCAGCCCAGGTCCATCAATGCCACGGTGCTCGTCTGGTTCGAGCCGTCCACCACGGCGGCCTCGCGCAACTCGTTGTCCTCGCTGAACTGCTCAGGCTGCTGGGGGTCCTGGCTCTGGAGCGCGGCGATCCCGAGGCTCTTGCCAAGGTGTTGATCGGCTTGCGGCGACTCCCCAGCGGGCGATGGCTGCGGGAGTTGCACGGCTGCGGCCTGGATCTGGGGAGTGCCGGTGAATCGGGAAGCCGCGCGGCTGGTGCCGGGGAGATTGTTGATCGTCAGCTTCAGGTCGGCGATTGGGGGATCGCTGAAATGGGGAGGTTCAGCCGTTCCTTTTCCGGCCTGCGGCGCGGAGCTGGCTGGAGAGCGGTGCAGGCCCAGGATCAGCTCCGCCACGGAGAGGGTTGGAACGGCCGAATTCGTGCTGAATGTGTGGGCTGTGTAGGGCGTTTCCCAGGGCACGCTGCGGCTGGGGCCGGGTCCATCGTCACCAGGAAGGAGTGCAACAACGGATGGAGAATAGATGTTGGCCAAGGGATTGATTTGCTGCGGACTTCATCAAGTTGGATTCACATCTGCTGCATCCTTGCTGCTTGAATCCGCTTTGCCTTCTGGTCCCGATTCACCTACGCCAAGGCCATTGCTTGTTGCTGCGCCTGGCGCGATCGCCGCGCCGCCGCTGGCGTGACGCACCTGCCTCTGCAGCACTGGATCGCGGGCCCACCCACCGGCCTTTGCATCGGCAAACCGCTTGCCGATTCGCGCCGCTTTTCGCGCAGGGCCGCCTTCCTTCGGTTGGCGTTCGCACGGGGATTGGCCTTCGCACCTGAGGCGTGCCCTTCCGCTTTCCCTACGGCAGGGGCGGCGGAGGCGGCGGCAGCGGTCTTTGCATCAGCGGGCCCGGCGTGCGCAGGGGCTGGCGGTTGACGTTGCTTGCCGCCGGTAGTGGGGGCGGCACCAGGAAGGCGGGCGGGGCGGGGCGGAAAGGAGTCGTCGGGGATGCCCCCCTGCTCCCTTCGAAGACGGCCCTGTGGAGCTGGGCGAAGGTGGCGCGCCGGTAGGGGCCTCCCTCCTTGCCCGCATAGGTTCCCCAGAGGCCCTCCCAGTAGAAATAGATCACCCCGTGGCCTCGTTGGGCCGCCAGCTGAACCTTCTGGCTGAGGTTGTCCATGGAGGTGGTGCGGGTGCCGAAGCCGGCCAGGATGCCGATCTCCACCGGAATCCCCCAGGTGCGCGCTTTCACGAGGGCTGGCTGGTCGAGATCTTTGGCAAATCCGGTGATCGAGTAGGCGTAGTTCTGCACCACCAGGTCGTCGATCAGTCCGCCCAGGGCCCAGAGCTCCCAGTCCTGCAGCCATTCGTTGTAGGCGAACCGGAACGGACCGGGGGAGAGGCTGATCACGATGCGCCGCTGGCCGGACACCCGCTGCAGCCGGGCGCGCAGTTCCCGCAGCAGGCCCGTGAGCTGTTGGCGGCGCCAACGCATCCAGAAGCGGTCGTTGGGATCGAGGGGAGGGTCCTGGCCGGTTTCGGCCCGGTACAGGGCCCGGGTGGTGTCGTCGTAACCCAGATCCACCGGCCAGGCGAAGTGGTCGTCGAGTTGGATGCCGTCGACGGCGCACCGCTGCACGATCTCGCTGATCAGGCCGATGAAGCGTTCCCGCACGCCGGGGTGGGCCGGGTTTAACCAGACCCGCAGGTCCTTGAGCGGCGAGGTGGCCAGACTGGCGCCATGCATCGCATACAGGGCGCTGCCATCGGAGCGGCGCAGCACCCAGTCGGGATGCTTGCGGACCACCTCCGCATCACCCGGCTCCATCAGCCCGTATTCAAACCAGGGCACCACCTGCATGCCCCGGCGCCGGGCTGACTCGGTGAGCCGGCAGATCGGGTCGAAATCGGCATTCACCTGGGCGAGGGCCGGCTCGATCGGGGCCCAGCGGCTGCGGTGGAAGGTGGCCCCCCGGCTCCAGACGTTGGGATAGAGGGTGTTGAATCCCGTGGCCGCCAGGGCCTCCACCGCCGCGTCGATGCGGGCGGGGTCGTAGTACAGGGGGCTGGGGCTGTTGGTGAGCCAGACCCCCACCCGTCGCTCGCCGACACCCGGGCCCTCACCCGCCAGGGCCCGGGAGCCGCTGCCCCCGAGGTTGCCAAGCAACTGCACCACCGCCGAAGCCACCAGCGTGAGGCTCACCGGCAGCAGCCGCTTCAGGTGGGCGTGGCGGCGCAGCGGCGCCATGGGCACCGGCGGAACCAGGGGATCGGGGCCGTTCACGGAGCCCGGTTCAGCGGAACATCGAGCTCACCGAGCTCTCCTCATGGATCCGCCAGATGGCCTCCCCAAGCATGTTGGCCACCGAGAGGACCCGGAGCTGGGGGAAGTGCCGTTCCCGGAGCATGGGAATGCTGTTGGTGACCACCACCTCCTCGAACAGGCCGGGTTCGGAGAGCCGCTCCACGGCGGGAGGTGAGAACACGGCGTGGGTGGCACAGGCCAGGACCCGGGCCGCACCACGGTGGCGCAGCAGCTTGGCGCCCTGGCAGATGGTGCCGCCGGTGTCGATCATGTCATCGATGAGGATCGCGGTCTTGCCGCTCACATCGCCGATCACCGTCAGACTCTCAGCCACGTTGTGGCCACTGCGTCGCTTGTCGATGATGGCCAGGGGAGCATCATCCATCTGCTTGGCGAAGGCCCGGGCCCGGGCCACCCCCCCGACATCGGGTGAGACCACCACGATCTCTTCGAGATGGCGGGAGCTGAGGTAATCCACCAAGACAGGCGAACCGTAGATATGGTCGCAGGGAATATCAAAATAGCCTTGGATCTGGGAGGAGTGGAGGTCCATGGCCAGCACCCGGTCAACCCCCGACTTGACCAGCAGGTTGGCCACCAGCTTTGCGGTGATCGACTCGCGTCCGGCCGTTTTCCTGTCGGCCCTGGCGTAGCCGTAATAGGGAACCACGGCGGTGATCTGCCGGGCTGAGGCTCGCCGGCAGGCATCCACCATGATCAGCAGCTCCATCAGGTGATCGTTCACCGGAGCACAGGTGGGCTGGATCAGAAACACATCACAGCCCCGGATCGATTCCTGGATCTGGATGTAGAGCTCGCCATCGGCGAACCGCTTGATCACGCGGGGCCCATCGGGGATGCCGAGGTAGGCCCCGATTTCACGGGCCAACTCAGGATTTGAGGTGCCGCTGAACAGCCTCAGGCGGCGCGGATCCTGCACCTTGCTGGCCTGGGCTCCGCCTGGCTCCACCCGTTCTGCGGTCGAGAAAGTGGTCACGGCGGACGCGATCGGAGCGGCGCAGCCCTGATCGTAAGGGTGTGCCGCCCCCCGCGGGCTGCGATTGCCCCCAAGCCGTGGATGTCACTGTTCTGCCCGGACCGGCCCAGCCCCTCGCCGGGCCCGCCGATTCCTGCCCCTCACCGCGGCTGATCCTGGTGTGCCTCGGCACCACCACCGATCCGACGGCCCCCGCGAAGCTTTTGCCGGCCGTTTCGCGGCGGCTCTCCGCGTCCACCGGGCTGCCGGTCCGGCCGATCCCTCGGCCGGAGTCGCCGCCCCGCGCCCTGGCAGACCTGCTGGCCGAACCCGGTGCCTGGCTGGCTCCCCTGCCTCTCGATCCCGGCCTGGCCCTGGCGGAGGGCAGCTGGGCCGAGGCCCTTGGGGCCTGGCGACAGCCGACCCTGCTGGTGGTGGACCAGGCCCAGCTCGGCACGGGCCTCCCCGCCGCCGCCACGGCGCTGCTGGAGCGCTGGTCCGTGCCCCTCCTGGGGCTGCTGCAGTGGGAGGGGCGCTGGGATTCCCCGATGCGCCGCCGTGATGGCCTGCCCTGGCTAGGCCTGCTTGGCGAGGGGGAAGATCCGGAGCCCGAGTTCGACCCTGCTGCCCTGCTGCTGCTGCGCTGGAGCCGACTGCGGGAGCAGCTGGCCTGATCCGCTCAGGGCTCCTTCCAGAGCGTCTTGCCGGCCGGAGCGTCCAGCTGCCTCAGGCCATCAAAGTCCTTGTTGGCCGGCTTGAGCGGCAGCCGCGTGAACTGGATCGGACGCTTGTCGTCGAGGCCGGCCGCCAGCAGGCTGAGGCTCTCCCTGGCGGTGAGGTTGGTGTCCACCTGACCCTGGAGATCGCGCAGCAAATCCGGGAGCTGGGCCACCTGTTCGGGGCGGCTGAACCGTTCCCTCAGGCTGCTTTCCACAAGCTGGTGGTCGATCCGGCGTCCCGAGTCGCCCAGACCGGGATCGCGGAAGCGCACGAGTTGCTCCACCTGGTTGCCATTGAGGCGTTGCAGGCCGCTCTGGAGGTCGATGCGGTACTTCTGAGCCTTGTCCTGATAGCGCATCACCTGGGGTGGGCTCAGCTCCAGGCCTCCCACCCGGTCCACGATGCGGCGGAGCGCGGAGCGAGGCAGCACCAGGTAGCGGTCGGGCCGGGGCGGCTCCAGGCCGACCAGCTCCCGCACCACGCCGGCGGTGAGGGCCACACCGCCCCGTTGGTAGAGCGAGCCGAGACCAACAGGCTCCCCGCTGCCGGGCATCTTCACCGCCAGCTCCACCGGCAGATTGAGCACCTGAAGGGGGCCCTTGGGATTCACCCGCACCAGCAGCAGGGCATCGGCGGCGGCCGGCCCGGCCGGGGCGGCATGGTTGGTGGAGTCCCCGAGCCGATCGCCATCCAGGCCGACCACCAACACGGTGATCGCCCGCCGCGGCTTCTCCGCCAGGGAGGCAGCGGTCACCTCCAGTTGGTTGCGGGCGGCCCGGTCCGGTTCCCGCCAGAGCTGACCCACCAGCAGGGAACCGGCCAGGGCGCCCACGGCGAGGAGCGCCGCGGTGGCCAGGTTGTCCGCCGACAGCCTCGGCAGCCTGGGAAGCCTGAGCCAGCGCAGGTTGGCAGCGGCGGTCCGCGGGGAGGCTCCCCGGGCTTGACCCCGGTCGCGGCGGCGTTGCGAAGCTGGGGAGGAAGGTTTGGAGTCCCGGCGGGCAGGCATGGAGCCGGTGAAGGCCAGAGGCAGCCCACTTTGAACCAGCGAAGGGCCGCTGGGCTCTCCCGGGGGCCGATAGGTTGAGCGTTCTGGTGAACTGCCGGCCCCCCTTGTCCGCCGCCCCGTCCCCGTCCTCCTCCCCGCTCCCGCCCCATGAGCGGGCCCGGCCCCTTCCCCCCGGCAGCACCTATCCGGCGAAGGATCTCTGCAGCCAGTGCGGCCTGTGCGACAGCCGCTGGGTGGCCTACGTGCGCAGCTCCTGCGCCTTTCTCGAGCAACGCTTCGAGACCATGGAGATCGAGGCCCATGGCCGTGCGCGCGATCTCGAGGCGGAGGACGAGCTTTATTTCGGGGTTCAGCAGCGCATGCTCAGCGCCCGCCTGGCCGATCCGATCGATGGCGCCCAGTGGACCGGCATCGTGAGTCGCCTTGGGGTGCGGGCTCTGGAGAGTGGCCTGGTGGATGCGGTGCTGTGCGTGCAACAGAGCCCCGACGACCGCTTCACCCCCGTGCCGGTGTTGGCCCGCACCGCCGCCGAGGTGCTGGCGGCCCGGGTGAACAAGCCCACCCTTTCCCCCAACCTGCGGGTGCTCGAGCAGCTCCCCGGCAGCGGCATCCGCCGGCTGCTCGCCATCGGCGTGGGCTGCCAGGTGCAGGCCCTGCGGGCGGTTCAGGCCTCCCTTCCCCTGGAGGAGCTCTACGTGCTGGGTTTGCCCTGCGTCGACAACGTGAGCCGCGAGGGTCTCCAGACCTTTCTCAACAGCGCCAGCCGCTCCCCCGATACGGTGGTGCACTACGAGTTCATGCAGGATTTCCGCATCCACTTCCGTCATGCCGATGGCAGCGGGGAGACGGTTCCTTTCTTTGGTCTGGACACCCCCGCCCTTAAGGATGTGTTTGCCCCCAGCTGCCTGAGCTGCTTCGACTACACCAACGCCGGGGCCGACCTGGTGGTGGGCTACATGGGCGCCGAATTCGGCCGCCAATGGATCACCGTGCGCAACCCCCGCGGCCAGCGGCTGCTGGATCTGGTGGAAGGCGAACTCGACACCGCCCCGGTGACCAGCCGGGGCGACCGACGCGCTGCCGTGCAGCAGGGCATCGGCGCCTACGACAAGGCGGTGCGGCTGCCCCTCTGGCTGGCGGAAGTGATCGGCTTCTTCGTGCAGCGTTTTGGGCCTAAGGGCCTGGAATACGGCCGCTTCTCGATCGATTCCCACTTCACCCGCAATGCCCTGTGGCTGCAGCGCCACCACCCGGAGATCGCCGAGCGGCACATTCCCGCCTTCGCGCGCCGGATCGTGGAGCGCTATCGGCTGCCGGACGTGGAGCGAATCGACAAATGAGCCGCGACAGCGGGGTTCTGCTCCACCCGACCGCCTTTCCCGGCACCCCCGGCAGCGGCACCTTCGGAGCCTGCGCCCGCGCTTGGATCGATTTGCTGGGACGAGAGGGTGTGGGGGTGTGGCAGATCCTGCCCCTGGCCCCCACCGATGGCACCGGCTCCCCCTACAGCTCACCGAGCGGTTCGGCGCTCAATCCCTGGCTGATCGATGCCGATGATTTGCTCGCCGCCGGCCTGATCAGCTTCGACGACCACGCCCAGCTCCCCTCCGGCTCCGCGGAACGGCTGGATCCCACCCTGGCCACCGCCCGCTCCGAGGCGATCGCCGCTGCCCTCGCCCGCCACTGGCCCCGTCAAGACGCGGACCGGCAGCGCTCCTTCCGGCGCTGGCGGCGGCAGCAGCGCTCCTGGCTCATCGACCATGGGCTGTTCATGGTGGTTCGTCGCCTGCAGCAGGGCCGGCCCTGGTGGGAGTGGCCCGCACCCCTGGCGCGGCGGCACCGGCGGGCGCTCGCTGGGCTGGTCCGGGAGCGGGATCAGGACCTGCTGGCCGAGGCCCTGCTGCAGTGGCAGCTTCAGGAGCAGTGGCAGGCCCTTCGGCAGCGGGCCAGGGAGCGGGGCGTGCGCCTGCTCGGCGATCTCCCCTTTTACGTGGCCCATGACAGCGCTGATGTGTGGCGCCGGCCGGGACTGTTCACCGTGGGGCCCGATGGCCTGCTGATCAGCCAGAGCGGGGTGCCCCCCGATTACTTCTCCGCCACCGGTCAGCTGTGGGGCACGCCGGTGTACCGCTGGTCGCGCCACTGGTTGGGGGGGTTCCGCTGGTGGCTGGACCGCCTCGACCGCCAGCTGGATCTCTTTGATCTGCTGCGCCTCGATCACTTCCGGGCCCTTGAGGCCTTTTGGTGTGTCCCGGGGGGCGACCAGACCGCTGAGGCTGGCGTGTGGGTTCCGTCGCCAGGAGGGGTGCTGCTGGCGTTGCACCGCCGCCGCTGCCGCCGCCGCGGGCGCCTGCTTCCCGGAGGGATCCTGCCGTTGATCGCCGAAGATCTCGGGGTGATCACCCCACCGGTGGAGGCCCTGCGCGACCGCTTCTCCCTGCCGGGCATGAAGGTGCTCCAGTTCGCCTTCGACGGCGCGGCCGACAACCCCTACCTGCCTGCGAATTTCGCCGGCGGCCGCTGGGTGGTGTACACGGGCACCCACGACAACGCCACCAGCCTCGGCTGGTGGGACAGCCTCGATTCCGACTCCCGGGGGCGTTTCGCGGCCCTGGTGGGGGGATCGGTGCATGCCCCCTCCTGGCAGTTGCTGGAGCTGGCTCTCGCCTCCAACGCCGATCTGGCGGTGGTGCCCCTCCAGGACCTGTTGGAACTGGGCGACGGGGCCCGCTTCAACACCCCTGGAACGGCTTCCGGCAACTGGAGCTGGCGTCTGGATCGCCCCTTGGATGCTCTGGCCGGGCCGGTGCATGGATTTGGCGCCATGGCCGCCCGCTATGGGCGGGATCCGCGCCCAGGCCAGGGCTGAGGCGAGCCGCTCATGGGGGCGCCGCCCCCGGCGGGCGCCCGCCGCCGGCCGGAGGAATTTCCGCAGGGGCTGGAAACGCGTAGGCCCCGGCCTCGCCCGCGAGGGGCGCGAGAATGGCGCCCCGCCAGCGCACCGAACCCCCCGAAGGTTCCGGGCTGAGGGTCAGTCGGAAGGGGGGCAGCACGGGCACCGAGAGATCACCTTCCACGCCGCTGAGAGCGGTGGTGCCGCCCCGGTTGCTGCTGATCTCCACCCGGGTCGGCGTGGAGGTGGTGAGGTTCAGGATGCC